>Ga0256832_1003263_pt1 | contig 11039 bp, 10 predicted proteins | sample 134614metaG_FD_190534 | JGI IMG/M metagenome (GOLD analysis project Ga0256832, IMG submission 190534) | Hydrothermal vent microbial communities from Lau Basin, Pacific Ocean - 134-614 | ecosystem: Environmental > Aquatic > Marine > Hydrothermal vents | place: Pacific Ocean: Lau Basin | collected...
TATTTGGTAATAAAGATTAGCTAATTACAAGTGAATACTATAAAATCTTATTTCAAGTTTATAAAAAAACAGTAAATTTGTGCATCTTAATAGTGCTTTTTTCTGCATTGGTAGATAAAGTGAATAGCATTTTTAATAATTACCATTTTTTTAAAAAGTGTCCATGCATAGATTAAGCTTAAATTAATGATTTTAATATAATAGTCCGTAAAAACAAAAATGAATTTTAATCAACTACTACATAAAATAAAAAATTGGAATGTTGTAGAAAAGTATATCTATACAATAATAGGCGTTTTTATACTTACATATGGTGTGCAAAGTTTATCCGTTTTAGCAGGAAATTCTAAGGAGAATTTTTTTATTTCTAACTTCGGATTACAAGCAGGTTGGTCTTTTTTAAAGTACCATTTTTATTCTTTTTTTACGTACTCCTTTATTCATATTCGTTTTTTTCATTTGCTTTTTAACCTAATGGTTTTGTATTATATCGGTAATTTATTTCTTTCCTTCTTTAAAGAGAAAGATTTTCATATTTACTTCTTTTTTGGTGCTTTTTTTGGAGGTGTGTTTTTTGTTTTAGCAAATTATTTTTTATTGGATAATGGTAATAGTATTCTAATAGGAGCTTCAGCAAGTATTACCGCATTATTGGTAGGTTTGGCAGTTAAAGCTCCCAATTATCAAATACATATTCGCTTTGTAGGTTATGTTAAAATATGGATTTTAACCCTAATTTGGTTAGCAATTAGTTTTGTTAGTATTCCTACTGCAAATGCTGGTGGACAAATAGCACATTTGGGAGGTGCTTTTTTTGGATTGGTTTATACGTTATTGCAAGAGAGTTCTTTTTCGTTTAAGCAAAATAAAAGCCATTTAAAAACTGTTTATAAGAAATCCGATTTTGGTTTATCGAAACACCAAAAAGATAGATTGCACCAACAAAAAGTAGATTTTTTATTAGACAAAATTAGTAAATCAGGTTATAATAGTTTGTCCAAAGCAGAACGCGAATTTTTAGCCAGAGCAAGCAAGAGATAAAAGCATGAAAAAGAAATCCATCTTTGAACAATTGATAAGGTTTGTAAATTACATTTTTGCAATTTTATTGCTTTTAGGGTATTTACTGCCTTATTTTTCACCTAAATTATTGTCAAAATTAAATGTTTTAAGCTTGGTAGTGCCAGCCTTAATACTTTTCAATTTTTTGTTTTTACTATATTGGTTGTTTCAATTAAAAAAACAATTTTTACTGTCGTTATTTGTGCTGATTATTGGCTATTTTATCTCCACACCTTTGTATAAAATATCCTCTAAAACGCAAAAAAGTTCGGATGAATTAAAAATAATGAGTTATAATGTTCGTCTGTTTAATGCATATAATTGGATTGATGATGCATTAATCCCTAAAAAAATAAAACGTTTTGTCGAAACTGAAAATCCGGATGTAATTTGTTTTCAAGAATTTCATCCTTCCGGCACGAATTTGTTTCATTACCCATATCACTATATTAAAACAAATGATAAGAATAAAAAATTCGGACAAGCAATTTACTCTAAATTTAAAATTATCAATCAAGGTTCTTTAGATTTTGAACATACTCAAAATAACGCCATTTTTGTGGATATTTTAAAAAAACGAGACACCATAAGAATTTATAATTTGCATATTGAAAGTTTAGGATTAAATCCGAATAAAGAAAATTTCGGTCAGCAGAATAAAGAAAAAATTCTTACTAGAATCGCTTCAGAATTTCAAAAACAGCAAGATCAAGTAGAAAGAATTTTAGCACATCAAAAAAAATGTAAATATCCTATTTTAGTTGGAGGAGATTTTAACAATACAGCATATTCATGGACATATAAAAATTTGAAATCCGATTTTAAAGATTCTTATTTGCAAGCAGGTAAAGGCTTTGGACGTACTTTTTCATTAAGAGGAATTCCTTTGCGGATAGATTTCATTTTTGCAGACAAAATTTTAAAAATTAATCAACATAAAAATTATCAGGTTAAATATTCAGATCATTATCCAATTATGGCAACGATTGGTTTGGATTAGAAAACCATCTAAAAAATAAAACATGTTTAAATACGGAATTGACAAACTAACAGTAAAAAAAGTAATGGCTTTAGCCGAAGGAAAGATAAAAGGAATCTTAACGGAAGATGCTAAAAATAACATTCAATCTTGTAGAAAGAAAGTCGAAAAAATGGCAGATTCTAATAAAGCTGTTTATGGTGTAAATACCGGTTTTGGCCCTTTGTGTGATGTGCAAATTACACCTGAACAAACTAGTAAATTGCAAGAAAATTTGTTGATAACTCATGCTGTTGGCGTAGGGAAACCTATAGATAAAAAATTGTCTAAAATAATGATGATTTGTAAAGTACATGCTTTGAGTCAAGGTTTTTCAGGGATTCGTTTAGAAGTTGTAGAACGTATTTTATATTTTATAGAAAATGATTTACTGCCAGTTGTGCCAATGCAAGGTTCTGTTGGAGCAAGTGGTGATTTAGCACCTTTATCGCATTTATTTTTACCACTTTTAGGTGAAGGAGAATTTTGGAGAGGTGAGGAGATTATTCCCGCAAAAGAGATTTTAAAAAAGCTACAGTTAAATACTATAAAATTGCAAGCAAAAGAAGGCTTGGCATTAATTAACGGAACACAGTTTATTTTAGCACATGCCATTATAGGATTGGATAAGATGAAGTATTTATTGCACTTAGCGGATGTTGCAGGAGCAATGAGTATTGAAGCTTATCAAGGAAGTGCTTCGCCATTTAAAAAAGAATTACATCAAATTAGACCTTTTAAAGGCAGTAAAAATGTAGCCAAACACTTGCGTAAATTATTAGATCATTCTCCTAATTTGAATTCGCATACTGATTGTAGCAGAGTGCAAGATCCGTATTCTATGCGATGCATTCCGCAAGTTCATGGTGCTTCTAGAAATGCTTACTATCACTTAAAAAAACTGGCAACCATTGAGATGAATTCCGTTACCGATAATCCTATTATTTTAAGTGAAACAGAGGCTATTTCAGGAGGGAATTTTCACGGTCAGCCATTAGCGATAGCTCTAGATTACGCTTCCATTGCAGTATCCGAATTGGGTAATATTTCGGATAGACGTTCTTATTTATTATTAGAAGGAAAATTTGGTTTGCCAAGGTTGCTTACTAATAAAGGAGGACTAAATTCCGGTTTTATGATTCCGCAATACACCACGGCAGCTTTAGTTACTGAAAATAAATCCTTGTGTTTTCCGCCTTCAGCAGATAGTATTCCTACTTCATTAGGACAAGAAGACCACGTTTCCATGGGAAGCATTTCCGGTAGGAAGTTCAATCAGATTTTAGGAAATTTAGATAAAATTTTAGCGATTGAACTACTTTATGCAGCACAAGCAATGGAATTTAGGAGACCTTTAAAAATGAATACTTTCTTAGAAGAAATTCATGCTATAATCCGTAAGAAAGTGAAAAAATTAGAAGAAGATCGAATTTTAAAAGATGATATTCAGGCAATGATAAGCCTGGTAAAAGAACGGATATTTAAAGTTTAAATCTAATTGGTCGCGTTGGTCTTTAGTCTTTGGTCATTTGTTATTGGTCAATCGAATAAATCGTAAATCGAATAAATCGTAAATTATTAAGTGGATTCCCGCATTTGCGAGAATGACATTCTCTATAAAACAAATGTTAATCTTAAATCGAATAAATCGTAAATTCAATCCTAAATCCTAAATCCGCAATCCTAAATCAAATAACTCCTCTAGATTTAAATTCCAAGTATTTATTAATCACATCTACGGTTAAATTTTCCGGTTTGGTTAAGATGGAATACACGCCTCTTCGTTTTAATTCTTTAACGATTAATCTTTTTTCGTAAATAAATTTTTCGGCAATGGTTTGGTGGTAAATTTCTTTTACATCGCTTACTTTCTTTTTTACCAAGGCATCTAATTCGGTGTTTTCAAAAAAGATAACAACCAAAACGTGGTTTTTAGCAATGGATTGTAAATACGCTAATTGGCGGTCTAATCCGTCTAATGTTTCAAAGTTGGTGTATAAAAATAACAAACTTCGATGTTTGATATTGCGTTTGATATCGCTGTATAAAATACCAAAATCCGATTCTTTAAAATCCGTTTTTACGTTGTAAAGGGATTCTAATATTAAGTGCATCTGACTCGTACGACGTTCAGCAACAACGCGATTTTCGATATTTTTTGAAAAAGTGAGCATTCCGGCTTTATCGCCTTTTTTTAAGGTGATATTGCTAATCACTAAAGTGGAATTGATAGCATAATCCAACAAACTTAATCCGTTAAAAGGCATTTTCATTACTCTTCCTTTATCGATTATCGAGTAAATTGGTTGTGCTTTTTCGTCTTGAAATTGATTGACCATTAGTTGGTTTCGCTTGGCAGTTGCTTTCCAATTTATGGTTCGGATATCAACGCCTAAAACGTATTCTTTTATTTGCTCAAATTCCATTGTATGACCGATTCTACGTACTTTTTTTATGCCGTATTCGTTTCGGTAAGCCATAGCCATTAAATCAAATTTTCGCAATTGGATAAACGACGGATAGGTTGGCAACATTTGCTTGTCGTCAAAATCAAATCGTTTGCTGATGAGTTGTAACGGACTTTGAACATACACCAACAACCTACCAAAATTGTATTCGCCTCGTTCGGTTGGTCGTAAGGTGTATTGAATGGTTTTTTCGGTATTTGATTTTAAGGATTCTAAAATTTTAAAATCTCTTTTTTGAAATTGAAACGGTATTTCATCAATTATTTGGGTGGTTATTTTAAAAGGATAGTAGTTTTTAATATTTATTTCTATCGGATTTTCATCTCCATTCGATAATTTTTCCGGAAGTAATCGTACTGCTTTTACGGCTTTTTTATTAGCAAATACAATTAAAATATCTATAAAAAGTGCCAATGCTAATGCTAACAATGCCATTTTGGCAATGCTAAAAAAAGAAGGCAACATAAATCCGATTATAAACAGAATTATAATGCTTGCAAAGGCGTAAAAAAATCTTTTTTCGAGATATAGTTTTTTCATATTATTTTTTTCTGGTAGTTCCCGCAGATATCACTGATTTTCGCAGATTTTTTGTTTGGGTTTGTTGTTTTACTCCCGCAGATATCGCGGATTATCGCTGATTTGTTTGTTGTTTGTTGTTCTCCCATTATTCCTGTTAATTTTTCATTTTTTCCCTACTTCGTTGGGACTCCGCTTCGCTTCGCATTTTTCACTTTTCATTTTTCATTTTCAAATCAACACATCATCAAATTTTCAAATCAAATAATTCCTAATTCCTAATTAACGTGGTATTTCAATAGTTTCCAGCATTTGTTTAATGACTTGTTTGCTGGTTACGCCTTCCATTTCGCGTTCCGGAGTTACAATTACTCTATGTTGTAAAACAGGTATCGCACTACGTTTTACGTCGTCCGGTGTTACAAAATCTCTACCTTGCATTGCTGCAAAAGCTTTTGATGCTTGTAAAATTGCTAAAGATGCTCTTGGTGACGCTCCGAGATATAAAAACGGATTTTCACGTGTAGCATTCACTAACTTACCGATGTATTCTATTAAATTTTTCTCTACCAAAATATCGGAAACCTGTTTTTGAAATTTATCAATTTGCTCTGCGGTAACAATTCCTTTAACCAAACTTGTTTTTTCTTGTTTTCGGTTGTGATGGGTTTCAATAATTTCAATTTCTTCCTCTAAGGTTGGATAATCGACCTCAATTTTAAATAAAAACCGGTCTAATTGCGCTTCCGGTAAACGGTAAGTTCCTTCTTGCTCAATAGGATTTTGCGTTGCGAAAGTTAAAAACGGTAATTCCATTTTATAAGTATTTCCGTCTATGGTAACTTGCCTTTCTTCCATCACTTCAAAAAGTGCCGCTTGCGTTTTTGCAGGAGCACGATTGATTTCATCAATTAAAATGATATTAGAAAAAATAGGTCCGGGTTTAAACTCAAATTCATTAGTTTTCATATTAAAAACCGAAGTTCCTAAAATATCCGAAGGCATTAAATCCGGTGTAAACTGAATTCTACTAAAATCCACTTGCATTGTTTTTGCCATTAATTTTGCGGTAATGGTTTTGGCAACTCCCGGAACTCCTTCGATTAACGAATGACCGTTGGATAAAACCGTGGCGATTAACATATCAATCATTTCGCGTTGACCGATAATTACTTTGTGTAATTCGGCTCGGATATCTTTAACGGCTTGTTGTAGTTCGCTTAAATCTATTCTATTTTCAAAATGAATATTTTCTTCGGGAGTATTCGCTTGATTTTCTGTATTTTCTTCCATTATAATGCTATTTTATTGTAAAATTTCTCTAAAAATTTATTTAAGGTAATTAATTTGTGTTCTTTTGGGGCTTCATTTTTGTTCAAATTTATGATAAAATGAATTAATTGTTCTATTTCGGCTTTATCAATACCTGTTTTATGATGCAAACGTTTGATAAATTCGTCGTTTAGATTTTGCGTGTCTAATAAATATCTGTTTCGGATATCTTCCAAAAAGAAATTTATTTTTTTATTAATAATATCTCTTGGTTGCCCTTCGTTATAATACATATTACCAATAGTTTTGGCAAATGCAACCGAAGTATTGGGTAATTTTTCGATAATTGGCACCACACGTTGTCTTCGTTTTGCTCTAAAAATAATAAAAATAATTACGCCAATCCAAGCCAAACGCCAAGCCCATTTTAGCGGAGGATGACTTAAAATAAAACGCAAAGAGCTTCTGGAAATATCGGAACCTGATTTGATTTTAGCATCCCATAAAATAGTTTTCGCATCGATATACGACAAAGCATTGCTGGCGTATAAATGATGATTATCTTTTAATAAATGGTAGTTTGTAAACGCATTAGGCTGCATATTTATAAGAAATTTTCCTTTACCAAATTTTATTTTTGCGTAGTTAATATACGAATTATCTTTAAAGTAATTGTATCCTAAAATGGTACTTGTTTTTGCATCTAACGAATCGATATAAGTGGATTCAAAGCCTTTATTAAAGAAAAACCGTTCTTGTTGCAGCTTTTTGTTGGTGAGTGCTACTTCTTTTTTAAGCGAATCGTTTATGGTATAAAAATATTTGTATTTTGTTTTGAAATGTAAGGTGTCTTTTAGATAATCCGGCATTCCGGAAGTGGCAATAAAAACGGTATTTCCATTTTTTACAAAATCTAATAACTTATCTACGGATTCTTCATCTATATTTAAATAATCATTAATAAAAATATAGGCTTTTTTAGGTGCAACGGAATCGTTTTCGGTATCATAATATTGGTATTTTAATTTTTCGTAAGGCGAAACCGTTACCGTTTCGATAGCACTATCTTTAAACAAATTTTTGAGTTCGTTATACAAAATAAATGTTCCCCAAGGTTTTTTGTGGTTTCGGTTAAACGAAGGCGACCAGTCTATTGGTTTTGGTTTGGTTGCTTCGATAGCAAAAAGTAAAGCAAAAAGCAAAACAAACAAGAATATGTATATTTTTATTTTATTCATTGATTTGCTTTATTAATTGTTTGAATTTTTGTTCGGCAGTTTCAAATTCCTTTTCATCAATATTAAATTCGCCATACCAACAATAATCGTATATATACGAAATGTATTCAAACTGATTACGTAGGTCATCATCTTTAATTTCGTTGTAATAATCGTAGTTGGTTTTTTCGTTATCCCATTCTATCATTTCCTTTTCCGTAAGATTTTTTAATACTTTAAGGTAATAGTATCTAATTGCTAAACGGAAATCTTTATTTTCTTTTGCTTGGCGAATGAGTTCATTAAAATTGGTTTCTAATAATTCTTCTTTTAAAACCGTTGCACTAATATCTAATTTTTTGGAAGTTCTACCGAAAATCCAATTTCCTTCGTCGTTAACTAAGGTTTTGATGATAAAATACAATACCAAAACAAAAACGAGGATGTAGATTGTTCTAAAAAAATATCGAGTAAATTTTGCTGCTTTTTTCTCATCTACAATATTAAACCAATCTTTAAATTTTCTACTAAGCCAATGTTTAAATTTTTCCCATACACTTACATTGTTAGGATCAAATTTATAATCGTATTTAAAGGCTTCATCGGCATATTTTTTTTTAAAATCCTTTGGAAAGTGTTTAATATTTATTTTTCCGATGCTATCTTTCGGAACTGTAATAACAGTATCTTCTTGCGAAAAAACAACAGTAGAAAATAGAAAAAATATGTAAAAGAAAAATTTATTCACCCAAACCAATTTTATCAATTTCACTTTTGGTTACTATATTTTCCGATTCTTCTTTGGCACTAAAAAACACAATTCCTTGTGCTAATTGCATCACCGTTTGTACAAAAATACTAATGGTTTTAGAAATTAAAAAACTAAAAATCAATGCAATGGATGCAAACAAACCTCTTTCGGCATTGGTTGCAGCATTGGCGGATAAAAATACAGTTAAAATAGAGGTTACCATTGAAATTCCTCCACTAATAAAGGAAGTCATCAGTAAAAATAAACCTATTGCACCTACATAATCCCAAAATCTTACTAAAATAAGATTATAGCCATAACTAAAACAGGCAAAAACGCCTTTATCGGAATCGAGATATTCCATTAAAGCATTGTTAAACCAAATGGAAACAAAGGCTAAGACAAAAAATATTCCTACAATGGTAAATATGGAAATTACCATAACAATTAACATAGGAATTAAAATTAAGATAAATACCAAAATAGAAGCAAACATAAAAATAATAATCTTCCCTATTTTTTGCTTAAACATCACATCAAAAATATCTTTTGCAGTGAAGTTCGCACCATTTTTATCGCGATATAGCAACAAATAAATTGGTACAAAAGTATATTGAATTATAGCAAATACAAAGGTTACAATAAAGGAAATAACAGCAATAATGCTAAATATTACACCATTATTTTGAATGTAATCTAAAAATATTTTTCCACTATCACGTTGTTGATAGGTGCTCAAACCATAAAAGGTAGTGGTAAAAAAATACAGAATGATTAAAAAGAACAATAAAGGTAACGCATTTAAAATAAAATAATTTTTAAAAAAATGTTTTCCATCTTCCTTTAATAAGGTAAAAGTATCGTTAAATATATCACTAAATTTTCTACGTTTTAATAACTGCATATTCTTTTTGTTTTTGTTGGTACACTATTTTTGGATAAATAAAATAATAATAACTAATAGCACCAAGTGTGGTTAAAATGATGCCAACCGATAGCCATTTGGGCATTACGTTGCTATATCTGGTTATATAACCTTCTAAAAAACCGGCCATTATGGTAAACGGAAAGGTGCTTAAAAATATTTTTAACGACACTTTTACGCCTCGTTTTAAGGATTCATATCGCGAATAAGTTTGTGGAAATAAAATACTTGCACCAAGGATTAAACCTGCCATTGCTTCGACTACAGCTGCAAAAATTTCCATAGAACCGTGAATCCAAATGCCACGTACACTTTCCCATAAAACGCCGTGTTTATAAAAAAAATACTGAAACGCTCCTAGCATAACGCTATTTCGAAACAACACCCAAATCGTACCTAATCCGCCAAAAAAACCTAAAATGTAATTGTAAAATCCAACTTTTAGATTGTTAATGGTAATTCCTATATGGCTTCCCCAGTTTGAACCGCTTTTATACACTGCAACAGGATCGCCTTTATCGATATTTTCAAGGGTCATATTTACGTAATGGTCGCCTAAAATTAAACGAACAAAATCATCATCATACATAGCTGACAGAACACCAATAGCTACAAATGCAAAGAAAAATGCAAACGCATAGTATAAATATCGGCGATATTCATATACTAATAAAGGTACTTCGGTTTTAAAAAAACGGACTAATCTATTGCCTTCTTCCTTTTTAGTGGCATAAATTTTTTGAAAAGTTTTTGCTGCAAGGTTGTTTAAATAAAGAATTGTTTTACTTTTGGGGTAAAATGTTTGAGCATATGCCAAATCATTCATTAAATGAATGTATAAAGAGGATAAAGCATCTGGATCGGAAGCGTGATTTCCAAAGATTTCCGATTCAAATTCTAACCACTTTTCTTTATTTTGTTTGATAAAAGTTTGCTCTCTCATAATAAAGGAAACGAAAGTATATAAAAAATGAGTAACATACAAATAAATACCACGCAAAATGTAAACATCGAAATGCGTTTGGCAAGTTTAGGCGAACGACTTCTGGCTGCAATAATAGATTTGATTATTATTATCGCTTTTCTTTATGTTATATTATCGCTTGTTAGTTATTTACATTTAGTGTCAAATAGTATGGATAAATGGAGTAAAATGGCTATCTATAGTTTGTTAATGTTGCCTGCTATGCTTTATACCTTAGTCTCCGAAATATTTTTTAAAGGACAAACTTTAGGCAAAAAAGTACTTAAAATAAAAGTGATAAAAAAAGATGGCTACGCAGCTAGTTTTGGCGATTATTTTGCCAGATGGATATTCCGTTTAGTGGATGTTTGGTTATTAGGATTAACACCAATTATAGGAATTATAAGTATTATCGTTTCCAAAGACAACCAACGAATGGGCGATATGGCAAGCGGAACAGCTGTTATCAGTTTAAAAGACAGGCATAAAATTGACCATAAAATTTTGGAGGAAACCCAAGAACCAACCTATAAAGCAACCTATCCAAGTGTTATTCAGTTAACCGATAACGATATGCGAATCATTCGCGATACCTTTAAAACAGCTATCCAATCCAAAGACCGGCAAACTATTGACAAACTTCGTAAAAAGGTCGAAGAAATAACCAATACCAGTAAAGGTGAATTAACCAACGCACAATATATCCAAATTATCATAAAAGATTATGTGCATTTTACCCAAAATATGTAATGGCTATTTTAGAAACAAAAAATCTTAGTATCGGTTACCAAGCAAAAAAGCTGACGATTCTTGCAAAAGACTTACAAATAAAGGTTTTTGAGC
>Ga0256832_1003264_pt1 | contig 11038 bp, 11 predicted proteins | sample 134614metaG_FD_190534 | JGI IMG/M metagenome (GOLD analysis project Ga0256832, IMG submission 190534) | Hydrothermal vent microbial communities from Lau Basin, Pacific Ocean - 134-614 | ecosystem: Environmental > Aquatic > Marine > Hydrothermal vents | place: Pacific Ocean: Lau Basin | collected...
GGCCGATGAACGTCCCAGTCAGCAGCTCAGGACACTTGCCTGCCCCCGGAGCGCAGAACATCGAGCAGCTTGCTGTCTCTATGATTCCTTTAGCCCAGTCCGACAGACTGTTAGCCCGGAAATTTCATGAGTCCAGGTGATGATCGCGCAGGGCGACAAGTATACAATCCATGACGCAGGTATCGTTCGGGGCTTTCGCGGCATGCGTTTTGCCGCTATCCATAAGCACGCTATCCATGAGCAGGAGAGAATTATGCATATCGGGAAACTGTCTGTCGCTGTCTTGTTGCTGGCGCTACTCGGCGGCCGGCAGGTGATCGCCGGCACGGGCGAAGACGCGGAGGGGGTGATTACGCTGAAGAGCCATTATGATGTGAAAACCACCGCGGATCGGTTGGTCAAGGTCTTGCGCAAGAAAGGCATGACCGTTTTCGCCCGTATCGATCATGCCGCCGGCGCCCGTCGGGTGGGCAAACGCCTGTTGCCGACTCAACTGGTGATCTTCGGCAACCCCAAGGTCGGCACGCCGCTGATGCATTGCGCGCGCAGTGTCGCCATCGATCTGCCGCAGAAGGCCTTGATCTGGCGCGATGCCGGCGGCCGGACGTGGTACAGCTATAACGATCCGGCTTATCTTGCCCAGCGTCATCACATCCGCGGCTGCAAGCCGGTGCTGGCGAAGATCGGTAAGGCGCTGGGCGCCTTCGCGCATGCCGCGACCGGGCGACGCTGACATCGGGTTGACGTTTTTTTACAATGCATTGGCGCGCCGCCGGGTAGAATTCCAGTTTTTACCTTGTTTCCAGTCGTCCGCCTCCAGCGGCGGCTGGAGCCGATACGGAAGCCGAGACCGATGCATAAACTCACGCTGGCGGTGTGTCCACATGACACGGCGGAAAATCCGGAGCGCTGGTTTCTGTTCGCGCAGTTTCTGAGCCGTCATCTCGACGAGGCGCGCATCGAGTTCCGTCCGGTCGATGGTTTCGCCGCGTTTCGTGAAACCATGCCGGCCGCCGATCTGGTCTACGCCAACCCGCAAGACGGCCACGAACTTTGCACCCACTACGGTTACCGTTTGCTGGCGCGGCCGGGCAACCGCTTCGACGAGGTTGTGATCATCGCTGACTGGGAAGCGCCGGAGGCCGGTCTCGCGGCGATCCATGGGTCCACCGTGGCCACCGTGCCGGAACTGCTGCCGACCTGCCAGGCCTTGGAGCAACTGGCCGAGATCGGCGCGCGACCGGCGGCTTTTCTCCCTTGCGACAGCTGGCTTGCGGTCGTCAACTCGGTGGCCCGCGGTCAGGCACCGTTCGGCTTCGTCTACCGCGATTTTTTCGATGGCTTGGGGCGTTTCAGTCAGCGCATGGTGCGGGTCGTGGATCGGGGGGATACCCAGGTCTTGCAGCATGCCATCGTCCTCTCTCCGGCCGCCGAGCCTCATCGGCGTGCGTTCTCGGCCTTGCTCGGACGCATGCACGAGGACGAGCAAGGCCGCGAGTGTCTGGATGCCTTGTCGATCTCACGCTGGGAGACGCCGCGCGAGGCGATGCTGGAGCACGTTGGCCAGTTGCGGGCCGGTTGCCGGCTGGAATCCGCGTAACTAGTCACCCTTCATTTAATCCATACTCGTCGCCCATGAATTTTCGGCCACTGTGACCGCCCCTCGCGCCCGTGGGCGTTGTTGCGGAAACTCGCCGTAGAATGGGTGGGCTATGACTCGCTTCCGCGCCTGGCCCACGGGCGCGAGGAACGGCCTCGAATATCCGCAAACCCATGGGCGACGAGTATACTCACGCAGTAGTGACCATCCTCTTATGCCGGCTCTTCGGTCGAGGCGACCGTCTTCGTGCACTGCGTTGCCCGCGTGGTGGCTCTGGAAGGGTGGAAATTCAAGGGTGGTCCGCCATCACGATAAGGTTTTGTGGCATGATGCAGGAAACCGGACTGAGAGGAGATCGGTATGAGTACTGAGGCGCCGGATTTCATTCAGCGTTTCCGCGAAGGCAGCTTTACCTCCGCGTTGCGCTGGCCGCAGCTCGATGCGCTGTGGCAACGGATACTCGCCGACAACCACGGCAATTGGTACCTTTATGCGGTCGGTGAGTCGCCACCGGAGGAAGCAGCCTCGCGGGAACAGGTCGAGCAGTTCGTGCGCGAGATCGACGAGCTGCTGCATCGTGAACACGAAGAAGACTACTGCGGTATTGTCTATGCCGATGATCTTGAGCAGCCGACCCTGGTCAAGATCTACGATCCGAACAACCTCGGCGTGGTCTGCGGCTTCAGCGACAACCCGCCGCTGCCCGGCTGGGTCATGAGCCAACAACGTCCGGCCGATCTGCCGTCGGCGCAACGGCCCACCGGCAGCCGGCGGCGTTGGTGGCAACGGATCCTCGCGCGCGCCGGTTGAGGCCGCGCGGCGCGTCCGACGGCTATTCCCGTGTAATTTGCTCAGGAATTGTCGCGTCCACTTCGCTATAATTCAGGACGATCCAGAAAAGCGAGAGGGCGTCCAACGGCGCCGGGAAGAGATGATGAACAAAGAACAGCACCAGGCAATGGTTGACCTGACACGCATGACCATTGGCGTGCTGGACGGCTGGCGGCTGGAAACCGAGCAGATGCGTATCCTGCTCGGGTTGCCGGAGAACGTGCGCGCGCGCGCCTTCCAGAAGTTTCGGGATGGCCGTGACGCGCTGCCGGCCGAGCCGGAGGTGATTCGCCGCGCGCAATACCTGTTGCGCATCGCCGATGCCCTGCGCACCACCTATCCGCGCAATCCGCACATGGGCGCGCAATGGCTACGCCAGCGGCATCGCCGCTTTGGCGGTCGCACGCCGCTTTCGGTGATTCTGAGTGGTGACGAACTCGATCTGACCTCGGTGCTCGCCGAGCTCGATTGCACCTTTGCCTGGGACAGGACCGGCTCGCATCATGTCGCTTACCCGGGCGCTTGATACGCTATCGCTCAAGCCGGTAGTGGCGCGGCGCGGCGTTCGAGCAGATCGATGACCGCCTCGGCCAGCTCCTTGGGCTCGAATTTCGGCACATAGGCATCGGCGCCAACGCCCTTGCCGAGCAGCTGGTTGGCGTTCGCCGACAGCGAGGAGTGCATCACCACCGGCAAGCTCATCAGACGTGGGTCTTCCTTGATCTTGCGCGTCAGCACATAGCCATCCATCTCCGGCATCTCGACATCGGTGATCACCAGCTGCACGAAATCGGTGATCGGGCGGTCCTGCGCGGTCGCGTCGTCGGCCAGCTTGCGGAGCTTGGTCCAGGCCTCGGCGCCGTTGTTGGCGCTGATCGCCTCGATGCCGAGCTGCTCCAGCGTCGCCTTGACCTGATCGCGCGCGACCGAAGAATCGTCGGCGAAGATCACCCGCAATTGCTCGTCGCTGGAGATCTGTTCCAGCTCATCCAGTCCATTGTCCTGATAGAACTCGGCGGTATCGGCGAGAATCTTCTCGACATCCATGATCATCACCAGGCGCCCATCGCGCAACTCGGTGACTGCGGTGACCAAGCCGCCGAGGCGGTGGGTCAGCATCGGCGGCGGGGTTTTGACCTCTGCCCAGGCAAGGCGCTGGATGGTTTCCACCGAGTCGACCAGAAAACCCTGGATGTGTTTGTTGTACTCGGTCACGATCATGATCGATGGCGGGGTTTCGGTCTGCACGTTGCAGAACTTCTGTAGATTGATCACCGGCATCATGCTGTTGCGCACGCTGACCATGCCTTCCACCGACGGCGGCATGTCCGGTGCATGAGTGATCGGCGGCAGATGCATGACCTCGCGCACCTTGAAGACATTGATGCCGAATACCTCTTCACGACCGGTGGCGCTGTCCTTCCCCAGCGTGAACAGCAGCACCTCCAACTGGTTGGCTCCGGCGAGATTGGTGCGCGCGTCGACCGAATGGATAAAGCTGGTTTTCATGGCATGACCCCTGGAATCCGGGATGGATCGCTACCCCGGTTGGCGACGCGCGCGGGCGGATCTTTAACAGGCTGTTGAAAAACACGGTTTTTCAACAGCCTGTGCGCGGCACAGGGAAGTGCCGCCATTTTCAGTGGCTGTAAGCCATTGAAAATGAAGGAAGCAGGAAACCGCGTTTTCTGCTTCCGTGGTTGAAAAAGCCCAGGGAAGGGCTTTTTCAACATCCTGTTAAGTGGCGTTACTCCGGTGGAAACACCAGCCGACAGCCGGCCAGCTGGCGGCCATCGTCCGCCGGGGCGTGACGGCGCAGGCTCGGACGGCGCAGAATCTTCTGGCTGTGGCGATGGCTGCCGCGCAGGCTGGCGTCGCCGCGCGCAAACTGTTCGCGGCGTTCGTCGATATCGGGAAACGGGGTGAAGCCGTCGTAAGCGAAGAAGTCGTTGCCACACCATTCGAGCACCCGCCCGGTGTCTTCGATCCGCTGCGTTCGCGTCGCCAGTTCCCACTGGTATTCGTGCGCCAACACCGCGCCCTGATATTCGGTGTGATGGTGGCCCAACCAGTTGGCGAATGCCTCGGCCTCGTGACGCGAAAGCCCTCCGACCGGCTCATCGGGCGGCAGATCGAGCGGGCCGTTGAGGCCGATCTCATACCATTCGCCGTCGGAGTCACGCCGCCACCAGGCCGGCGCGACGCGCTGTTCGCGCTGACGCCAGGCGCGCCCGGCATCGGACCAGCAGGCCTCGTCGGCATAGCCACCGGCCTCGATAAAGGTCAGATACCAAGCGTTGTTTACCGGTTTCCGCGCGATACACGCGGCATGCAGCTCGACGACTTGCGGTGGCAGCTCGTTGTCGAAATGCGGGCGCTCCGGATCGCCGCCCAGACGGTAATGGCCGAACTCGATCCCGGCTGCATCGATCGGCGGTGTCGCCGCGCGCAACGGTTCGCGCGGGTGGAAATCATCGTGCTTCAGGCGCCCCTGGCGCGCCTGAAGCACCCGCAGCATGTCTTCGTACAGCAAAGCCTCCTGCTGCACGAGAAAGGCCAGCAGCCGGTCATCGTCGAGCAGCGGGTGCGGCGGCAGCGCGCCCGGGTTGGCCAGCCGCAACAGATTCTCCTCCTGAATCTCCAGCGCCCAGTTCAGTAGATGATCACGCGGCGGCAGCGGTGGGGCTTCGTCACCCAGACCCGGCTCGAACAGCGCTCGCACGCGCGCGGTCAGGCGGTCGTCGCCGGCCACTACCTCGCGCAGCCAGAAAGTCTCCAGATAGACTGCGCGCCCCAACAGCCAGGCGAGCGATTCCAATGCCGGATCGAAGCGTTCATAACAATCCGCCTCCGGCACCCGGGTTGGCAGGGCGCTGAGCAGCTCGTGCAGTGCGGCGAGTTGGCCGAGCAGGGTCGGTGAGGGCATAAGGGCTCCTGGTCATCGAATGGCGCGTGATTATATATCGCCGCCCATGAATTTTCGGCCACTGCGACCGTCCTCCGCACCCATGGGCGTTGTTGCGGAAACTCGCCATGGAATGGGCTATGACTCGCGTCCGCGCCTGGCCCACGGGCGCGAGGAACGATCTCGAAAATCCGAAAATTCATGGGCGGCGGGTATGCTATCCAAGGATGCGACCAGGGCAATCGCGCGTAAATGCCATTGACCTGGCAAGGCGTAGGCCCGATCAAGCGTAGCGGATCGGGCAGCGGCGCAATTGCGCGGCCCCGCACTGTCGGTTCCGTCGCGCTTGAACCGGCCTACAGCGGTTTTTTTGCAATGTGGGCGTAGGTTCGATCAAGCGAGCGGATCGGGCGACAGCGCCAAGCCTTTGAGATCAGGAAACGTCAAGCGAAATGAAGCGCGATTGTCCTGAGGATGCGATCGATGGCGCTGGCGAGGGGCTGCGCGCGGCGGTAGAATGCGCCCTTTTCCAGTCCAGTTGCGGAGAAGCGAGATGTTCAGCAAAGACATGCGGATCGAAGGCTACGATGACGAGCTTTGGGAAGCGATCCAGTCCGAGGAGCGCCGCCAGGAGGAACACATCGAGCTGATCGCCTCCGAGAACTACGCCAGCCCGCGCGTGATGGAGGCGCAGGGTTCGGTGCTGACCAACAAGTATGCCGAGGGCTATCCGGCCAAGCGTTACTATGGCGGGTGCGAGTATGTCGACAAGGCCGAGCAGCTCGCGATCGATCGCGCCAAGGCGCTGTTCGGCGCCGACTACGCCAACGTCCAGCCGCATTCCGGCTCCCAGGCCAACGCCGCGGTCTACATGGCTCTGGTTCAGCCCGGCGATACCGTGATGGGCATGAGCCTGGCCGATGGCGGCCACCTGACCCACGGCGCCAAGCCGAACTTCTCCGGCAAGATCTATCACGCGGTGCAGTACGGTCTGAACGCTGACAGCGGCGAGATCGACTACGACCAGGTCGACGCGCTCGCCCGCGAGCACCGGCCGAAGCTGATCGTCGCCGGCTTTTCGGCCTATTCCCGGGTCGTCGACTGGCAACGCTTTCGTGATATCGCCGACGAGGTCGGCGCCTGGCTGTTGGTCGACATGGCGCATGTCGCCGGTCTTGTCGCCGCCGGTCTCTATCCCAGCCCGGTCGGCATCGCCGACGTCACCACCACCACCACGCACAAGACCTTGCGCGGCCCGCGCGGCGGCCTGATTCTGGCGAAGCACAATGAAGAGATCGAGAAGAAGCTCAACTCGATCGTATTCCCGGGCATCCAGGGCGGACCCTTGATGCACGTCATCGCGGCCAAGGCGGTGGCCTTCAAGGAGGCGATGGAACCCGGCTTCAAGGTCTACCAGCAACAGGTCGTCGTCAACGCCCGGGCGATGGCGCGGGTGTTCATGGAGCGCGGCTATGATGTGGTCTCCAAGGGCACCGACGATCACCTCTTCCTGGTCAGTTTCATCGATGCCGGTCTGACCGGCAAGGATGTCGACGCCTGGCTGGGCGCGGCCAATATCACCGTCAACAAGAACGCGGTGCCGAACGACCCGCAATCCCCGTTCGTCACCAGCGGCATCCGTGTCGGCACCCCGGCGATCACCACGCGCGGTTTCTCCGAGGACGACGCCAGTGAACTCGCCGGCTGGATGTGTGACATCATCGACAGCCGTGGCGATCAGGCTGTCATCGACGGCGTCCGCGAACGCGTGCTGGCAATCTGCAAACGCCTGCCGGTCTACGGCAACTGAGGCATCCGGTGCGCTGCCCCTACTGCGGCTCGCAGGACACCAAGGTCATCGATTCACGCCTGTCGGGCGATGGAGACCAGGTTCGCCGGCGGCGGCAGTGCACGGTTTGCGCCGAACGATTCACCACCTATGAAACCGCCGAGCTGAACCTTCCGCGCGTGGTCAAGCGCGACGGCAGCCGGGTGCCTTTCGACGGCCGCAAGCTGCGCTCCGGCATGCAGCGGGCGCTGGAGAAGCGTCCGGTCGGTACCGAGGATGTCGACGCCGCGATTCACCGCATCCAGCGCAAGCTGCTCGCGCGTGGCGACAGCGAGGTGGAGGCCGGCTACATCGGCGAGCTGGTGATGGCCGAGCTGCGCAAGCTTGACCAGGTCGCCTATGTGCGCTTCGCCTCGGTATACCGCAAGTTCGAGGACGTCAACGCCTTCCGTGAGGAGATCGACCGCCTCGAACAACAGCCGACCCCCGAGCTGCGCCGCCAGCAGATTCCATTGCTCGACGACGATGACGATTGAAGCCGCCGACTGGCGCTGGATGGCGCGCGCCATCCAGCTTGCGCGCAAGGGCCTCTACACCACCGATCCGAACCCCCGGGTCGGCTGTGTGCTGACCCGCGACGGCGCCGAGATCGGCAGCGGTTTCCACCGCAAGGCCGGCGAGCCGCATGCCGAGCGCAACGCCCTGGCCGACGCGCGCGCGCGCGGTCGCGAGCCACGCGGCGCCACCGCCTATGTCACCCTGGAACCCTGTAGCCACCATGGGCGCACGCCACCCTGCGCCGATGGCCTGATCGAGGCCGGCATCGCGCGCGTCGTCGTCGCGATGGAAGATCCCAACCCACGCGTCGCCGGGCGCGGCATCGCGCGGCTGCGCGCCGCCGGCATCGAGGTCGATACCGGCCTGCTGCGCGACGCCGCGGAAGCGCTCAACCCCGGCTTCATCCGCCGCATGGAAGGCGGCCTGCCGTGGCTGCGCTGCAAGCTCGCAATGAGCTTCGACGGTCGCACCGCGATGGCCAGCGGCGAATCCCAGTGGATCACCTCGCCTGCCGCGCGGGCCGATGTGCAGCGTCTGCGCGCGCGTTCCTCGGCGATTCTCACCGGCATCGGCACCGTGCTTGCCGATGATCCGTCACTCAACGTGCGTACCCCGTTGGCCGAGCTCGAACCGGCGCTCGCTGATCTTCCGCCGCGCCAGCCGCTGCGCGTCGTGCTCGACAGCCGGCTGCGCATGCCGCCCGATGCGCGTCTGCTGTCGCTTCCCGGCGATACCCTGGTGCTGACCCGCGATCGGGATTCGGCGCGGGCCGACGCGCTGCGCGCCGCCGGGGCCGAGGTGCATCGGGTCGATGCCGACGACCAGGGCCGGCTGTCGCTGGACGATGTGCTCCATCTGCTCGCAACGCGCGAGATCAACGAAGTACTGCTCGAAGCCGGTCCCACCCTGGCCGGCGCCGCGCTTCAGTCCGGGTATATCGACGAGCTGGTGGTCTACAGCGCTCCCCACTTGATGGGGGACAGCGCCCGGGGACTGTTCCACCTGCCGGGTATCGAGCGCATGGAACAGCGCATCGCGCTCGAGATCCTCGATCAGCGCCGTGTTGGCGCGGATACGCGGACGTTGGCGCGGTGTCGTCGGCTGGATGGAGTGAAGCCGTTGGCGCGGTGATTCCATCGCGCGCGGGATAGGGTGATTCGCACGGGGACGACGAGCTATACTCGTCGCTCATGGATTTTCGGTGACGAGTATTCCTCAAACCAGTTTCTTCAGTGTCCCGCCGATTCCGGCGGCGTTGCGCACCACACTGACGTCGAGCTGCTCCAGCGCCTCCATCTTCGCCTGGGCGGTGTCGCTGGCGCCGGAGATGATCGCGCCGGCATGGCCCATGCGGCGGCCGGGCGGGGCGGTGGCGCCGGCGATGAAGGCGGCCAGTGGCTTGTTCATGTGTTCCTTGGCCCAGCGCGCGGCCTCGACCTCTTGCTGGCCGCCGATCTCGCCGATCATCAGCACGGCCTCGGTGGCCGGGTCGGCGTCGAATTTCTTCAGGATAGTAAGGAAATCGCAGCCGTTGACCGGGTCACCGCCGATACTGATGCTGGTGCTCTGACCCAGGCCGAGCTCGTTCATCTGTTCCACCGCTTCGTAGTTCAGCGTGCCGGAGCGGGATACCACGCCGATCGGGCCGGGTTGGTAGATATGCGATGGCATGATGCCGGCCTTGCACTGGTTCGGCGTGATCACGCCGGCGGTGTTCGGCCCGACGATCAGGGTGTCGTGGCCGATCTGGTAGCGTTTCACCCGCACCATGTCCTGGGTCGGCACGCCGTCGGTGATCACCACGATGACGCCAATGCCGGCGTCGATGGCTTCGAGTATCGCATCGCCGCAGAACGGGGGCGGTACGAACAGCACGCTGACATCGGCGCCGGTCTCGCGTACCGCGGCGTCAACGGTATCGAATACCGGCAGGCCAAGGTGTTGCTGCCCGCCCTTGCCGGGGGTCACGCCGCCGACCACCCGGGTGCCGATGCGCATCGCTTCTTCGGCGTGAAAACTGGCGTGCTGGCCGGTAAAGCCCTGGAAGATGACGCGGGAACGTTTGTCGACGAGGATGCTCATGCGGTTTCTCCGTTGGCGGCGGCGACCGCCTTGCGCGCGGCGTCGTCGAGTTTGTCGGCCTCGATGAAATCCAGCCCGGAAGCGGCGAGAATGGCCTTGCCCCGTTCGACATTGGTGCCGGCGAGACGCACGATCACCGGGGTGCCGATTTGTTGATCGCGGATTGCCTGGACGATGCCCTCGGCGATCCAGTCGCAACGGTTGATACCGGCGAAGATGTTCAACAAGACCGAGTGAACGTTGGGGTCATCCAGCACGATGCGGAAGGCGTTGGCGATCTTCTCCGGCGAGGCGCCGCCGCCCACGTCGAGGAAGTTGGCCGGCAGGCCACCGTAGTAGCTGATCGCATCCATCGTCGCCATCGCAAGGCCGGCGCCGTTGACGATGCAACCGACGTTGCCGTCCAGCGCGATATAGCTCAGGTCATGCCCGGAGGCATCGACCTCTTTCGGGTCTTCCTCGTCGAAGTCGCGCAGATCGGTGATGTCCGGGTGGCGGAACAGCGCGTTGTCGTCGAAGCTCATCTTTGCGTCCAGTGCAATCAGTCTGCCGTCATCGAGGCGCGCCAGCGGGTTGATCTCGATCAGTTGGGCATCGTTGTCGCGGAAGCAGCGGTAGAGCCGCTTGAGCAGGCCGGTGAGGGCATGGATCTGCTTGCCGCGCAGGCCGATGCCATGGGCGATCTTGCGGCATTGGAAATCTTGCAGGCCGATCGCCGGGTCGACCGCCTCGCGCACGATCTTGCCCGGCGTTTTGGCGGCGACCTCCTCGATGTCCATGCCGCCGGCGTCCGAGGCGATCACGCTGACGCGCTGGCTGCCACGATCGATCAGCAGGCTCAGGTAGTATTCGTGGGCGATGTCTTGCGCCTGCTCGACCAATACGCGATGTACGATGCGCCCGGCCGGGCCGGTCTGGGGCGTAACCAAATGGCTGCCGATCAGCCGGTCGGCGAAGGTCTCGACCTCGGCCAGCTGGTTGGTGACCTTCATACCGCCGCCCTTGCCGCGCCCGCCGGCGTGGATCTGCGCCTTCACCACCCAGCGTTCGCCATCGATCTGTTCCGCGATCGACAGCGCCTGGCCGGCGGTATGCGCGACATGTCCCTCGGGTACCGGAACCCTGTATTTGCGGAACAGCTCCTTGGCCTGGTATTCATGGATGTTCATCGGCGCGCCTCGATCTGTTCGACCTTCTTGATCAGTACCTCGGCCTGCTTGATCGAGGCGGCGTCGATCATTGCGCCATCCAGCGTCACCGCACCCCTGCCTTC
>Ga0256832_1003265_pt1 | contig 11036 bp, 10 predicted proteins | sample 134614metaG_FD_190534 | JGI IMG/M metagenome (GOLD analysis project Ga0256832, IMG submission 190534) | Hydrothermal vent microbial communities from Lau Basin, Pacific Ocean - 134-614 | ecosystem: Environmental > Aquatic > Marine > Hydrothermal vents | place: Pacific Ocean: Lau Basin | collected...
AGCCCCCACAACAGCGGTTTTCGCCAGATGCCCGGGTGATGCCAGTCGTGCAGTCGCAGCGCATTGAGCGCGAAGAGCGCGAGTCCCAGGACCAGCAGGAGCCGTGGCCGGTGCATGAAGACCGCCACCACGGCGAAGGCCAGGAACAGCCAGAGGTTGGCGATGTCCACCCAGCGCCGGTTGCGGACGTGTCCCGCGGCTTCCGGCAGCCCCCGTTCGATGAAGTAGGGGATCACGCGGCGCGCCATCACGAACAGGATCGCCAGCACCAGATAGAGTCCGGAGAGCACGCCCATCCGCATCCAGGCGACGTCGCCTTCCAGCCGTCCGAGGTGAAAGAGTCCGGCTGCCGGGATCATCAGCAGCAGCTTGAACATCAGGCCGGTCTGGCGCCACTGCCGGACCCGGACGACCGGCCAGGCGAAGGCGGCGGTCGTCCCCGTCAGGAAGGCCAGTTCGAGCGCCGTTGTGACGGCGGGAGGCAGGAGTTCGCCGACCATGCCGATGCGGGCGCCGATCCAGAGCATCGCGAGTGCACCGAGCGCCGGCCCGTGCAGGGTCATGACGCCGGTCCAGTTGCGCACGGCGGTCAGCAGAAAGCCGGTGACCACGGCCATGGCGTACCCGAACACCATTTCATGGCCGTGCCACAGGAAATCCGGCACCCCCTGCGCCGGCAGGCCCGGCAGCCGGCCGTGCAGATGCGCATCCCAGGCCGGGATCGCCAGCAGCGCCCAGAGCATGGCCAGGGAGAAGAAGGGGCGGAAGCCGAGCTGCAGCAGCGGCGGGTTGCGATCGGCGGTGGTGGGCATGGTGTCGTGATCTCCAGGATTGCCGGGTCGGTGAGTTTATCAGGCTGCCGAAAGTGGCCGTGAATGCCGCTGTGATGATGTGCACCGTCCGCTATTGGCTTGTCGTATCCGTTTCGGCATTCGTGGTCTAATGCCTGCATGGACGAGTCCCGTACCCATCCCTATGACCGGCTGGACCCGGATACCGTGCTCGAGGCCGTCGAGCATGCGGGCCGGCGGCCGAGCGGGCATCTGCTGGCACTGAACAGCTACGAGAACCGGGTCTACCAGATCGGTCTGGAAGACGGGACCTTTGTGGTGGGCAAGTTCTACCGTCCCGGCCGCTGGTCGGATGCCGCCATCCTCGAGGAACATGCCTTCGCCCGCGAGCTGGCCGGACAGGAGCTGCCCGTGGTCACGCCGCTGGCGGATGCAGGGGGCACCACGCTGCACGAGCATGCCGGCTTTCGTTACGCACTCTATCCCCGCCAGGGCGGTCGCTGCCCCGAACTGGACAGCGAGGCCCATCTGCTGCAGATCGGCCGGCTGCTGGGACGCATGCACGCGATCGGGGCGCTGCGCCCGTTTCGCCACCGACCGGCGCTCGATATCGACTCCTTCGGTCGCGCACCGTCGCGCTGGCTGCTGGCGCACGGTTTTCTGCCCGTGCACGTGGAGACCGCCTACCGAACCCTGGTGGAGGATCTGCTGGTGCGCATCGAGGCGGCGTTTGCGCGGGCCGGTGAGGTGCGTTCGATCCGCCTGCATGGCGACTGCCATGCGGGCAATCTGCTGTGGACGGAGGCCGGACCCCATTTCGTGGATCTCGACGATGCCCGCATGGGGCCGGCCGTCCAGGACCTGTGGATGCTGGCTCCCGGCGAGCGGGAGGAGCGGGCGCTGGCGTTGTCGGTGCTGATCGAAGGCTACGAGCAGTTTCGCGACTTCGATCGGCGCGAGCTCCACCTCGTCGAGGCCCTGCGCACCCTGCGCATGATCCACTATGCCGCCTGGCTGGCCCGCCGCTGCGAGGATCCTGCCTTCCGGCAGGCCTTTCCCTGGTTCTATTCCGACCGCTACTGGGAAGAGCACATCCTGCAGCTTCGCGAACAGGCTGCAGCGCTCGACGAGCCGCCGGTCTCAGTCTGATTCCGGACCGGCAACCTGTCTGCACGCCACCGGCGGCGCCGTCTTCAGGGCGAGGACCTTCTCGAGGATCCCGGGGTCGTCCCAGTCGCGGCCGCCGATGGCCCGATAGCGGATGCAGCCCTCCGGGTCGACCACGAAGGTGGTCGGCAACGCCTGCACGGGCCAGGTCTCGACCACCTTGCCTTCGGTGTCGAGCAGGACCGGGAAGTCCATCGGATACTGGCCCATGAACTCGAACACGGTGTCCTCGTCCTCGCCGACGTTGACGGCCAGCAGGTCCACGCCCTCCGGCGCGAGCTGCTTCCAGGCGCGCTGCATCGAGGGCATCTCGCGGCGGCAGGGCGGGCACCAGGTCGCCCAGAAATTGACGATGCGGACGTGGCCGTTGCGGCCGGAGAAGCGGTAGGCCCGGCCATCCATGTCCTTCAGCGTGAAGTCGGGTGCCGGCACGGGCGGCTCCACGGGCCGCAGCCCCTGGCGGAAGCTGTCGGGGCGTCCGCTGCCGTCTGCAGCGGACACGGTGGCCGCGACGAGCAGCGCCAGCAGGGGCGGGAGCAGTCGAATCGGTTTCATGGCTTGTCTCCGACGTTGCGGGGGCGCAGGGTTTCGAGCGAGACGTCGGGCGCGCAGCGCAGGCCCTCGATGCGGAAGCGGTGCGCCCGCCCCTCGGCATCGCGCCAGACCGCCTCGATGTCCAGGCGGCTGCCGGGCGCGAGCGGGTAGCTGGTCATGCCCATGTTCCAGTCGTCGGGCATGAAACGCTGGCGGGTCGGATAGAAGGCCCATTTGAAGGCAATGCGCGCGGACTGCGGTTCGCCCATGGCTTCCAGCCGGCGCAGCCAGTCTTCCTTGAGCAGCAGGCGGCCGCTGCGCCCGTCGGGCGTGTGCCAGCGCCATTCCGAGAGGTCCACGTCGACGGGTCCGGTGTGGCCGGCATTGCCGAGGATGGTCTGGAACAGGCACTGCCCGGCGATGGCGTCGGCGGCGCGGCGCGAGAAGCCGCGGGCGAGGAAGAAGGCGCGGGTCTGGTCCGGCAGGCGCTGCACGAAGGCGGCCGAGAAGCCGTCGTCCGTGCCGCGCCAGGCATCGAGCCCCGTCCGTTCGTCCACGTAGGCCCGGGTGTCGGCCAGGGCGGTCGGCAAGGCCAGGCAGGCGGCAAGGGCGCAGGCCGGAGACGGCGGACGGGAGCGGTGGTGTCGGGATGGCATGAACGAGAGTCTATCAGGGCTCCCGCGCGGCGGTCACGGAGAACGGCTTCCCCCGAGGGCCAGAGCAGGTATCCTAGGCCGCATGGGCCTGATCGAGATGACGCTGCTGCTTCTGCTGGTGGTCGATCCCTTCGGCAACCTGCCCTTCGTGCTGGCCATCCTGCGCAACCTTTCCATGTCACGGTTCCGGAGGGCCGTGATCCGCGAGGTCCTGCTGGCCTTCCTGGTGCTGCTGGTGTTCGCCCTCTCGGGCGATCGGCTGCTCCGCTACCTGAATGTCGAACAGGCCTCGCTGAGCGTGGCCGGCGGCATCATCCTGTTCCTGATCGCCATCCACATGATCTTCCGGTCCGCCGAAGAGATCTTCCACGACCACTATGCCGACGACCCCTTCCTGGTGCCCATTGCCGTGCCTTCCATCGCCGGGCCGTCGGCCGTCACCCTGGTGATTCTCCTGCGCACCCGGGAGCAGGTGGATCCGGTCGAGCTCGTCGTGGCCCTGGCGCTGGTGCTGGCGGTCACCGCCGGCGTACTGCTCTGGGGCCGCTCGCTCAGCCGGGTGCTGGGGCGGCGCGGCCTGCTGGCGCTGGAGAAATTCATGGGCATGCTCCTCAGTCTGGTCTCGGTGGACATGATCCTGAGGGGCATCGTGGCCTATCTCGCCGGCCGGGGCCCGGCCTGAGCCGGGCTCATTCGAAGGCAGGACCGGGACGCCGGCCCAGCGCCTTGAGGAGCGCGGCCAGCGGACAGAAGCCGGTGAAGGCCGACTGCAGCAGGTTGAAGCCGATGAACGCCGTGAATCCCAGCCAGTAGACGGAATGGAGCTGGGACAGCGCCAGGGAAAGCAGAATCATGGCGCCGGCAAAGGCCATGACGATGCGGTCGATGGTCATGGTTGTCCTCCTGTACGATCTCGATGATCGGTTATTATATCAGACTTTTCTAATATATAAATTGATTGATCTGGCTCATTGTCCTATCTTTTTCATGGTCTAAAGTTTAAACAGCCGCTGTACGATCCCTGATTCCGGACTTCCTGCAAAAGAAACAGAGGAGGAACCGAAAATGAGGAAATCGAAGCTGCTGGTTGCTGCTGCCACGCTGGCCGCCACCCTGTTGACGGCGCCCTTCTCCGCCAACGCCTGGTGGGGTGACGACTGGTGGGACGGCCCCTGGTATGGCGGTCCCTGGTATGGCCCCTACTGGGGGTATCCGTACTGGGGTTATCCCGGCTGGGGCTATCCCTACTGGGGCTATCCGGGCTGGGGCTACCCCTACTGGGGCGGCTATCCGTACTGGGGCGGTTACTGGCCCGGTTACTGGGGCTATCCCTACGCCACCACGGTGACGCCGGTCACGCCGTCCACCAGCTCGAGCAGCAGCAAGTAAGGACTTTCTCCAGGGAGGGAAGCAACGGGGCCTGCGGGCCCCGTTGTCATGTGTTCCATGCCACCTCAGCGGTATCCCTCGATCTCCACTTCATCCAGACGGCAGGGCGTGCCGCCGTCCGATGGCAGCCATGCGCGAATCCGCAGGCGGCCATCGCCCGCGGGAAAGCGCTCGATGGATTTTTCGAGCTCGTCGGCCGTGTTCCAGTCGTCTGTCGCATCGATCGCGGCCCCCCAGCCGTTGCCGTCATGGTATTGCCATGTCCGTCCATCATCGTTCGACAGAAGGTACCGCACGGTGCAGTTGCTGGCATCCCGGAATCGGGTCAGGTGCCGGAATTCAAGGGCGGTGCGCGTGGTCACGATCGCATCGCCGCAGGCATAGCGGATTTCCTGGGCCCCGAAGACCGTGTCTCCCTGCCGGGACCTGAAGGAAAGGTCGTGCAGCGAGGGTGTGCAGGCCTGGGTGCCGCCACCGCACAGAGTGTTCTCGTCGTCGGAAAGCAGGATGGCGCGCCATTGCAGGTAACGTCCGACGAGTGGGCCCGCTGACAGCCGGGAGAGCGGGAGATACGGCGGCGAAGCCATGGCTGTGCCGATACCCATGCCCGCGCCATCAATCAGGGTATTGTTCTGCAGCTCGCTGAAGGCGCCGCCCGGGAGGCCGGCACTGCCGAGCCAGCCTCCACCGGGGACAGGGTCGCGGTCGCTGCAGTCGGACAGCTTGCAGGTGCGCAGCTGCAGGAGAATGCGGTTGGCTCCGCGACGATAGAGCTGTCGGATCTCGTGAGGGTTCAAGGGGCGATCCCAAATGGCAACCTCGTCGATGGCACCCTGGAACTTGTTGTTGGGGATCTGACCCTTGTAGGTCTTGGCGCCGATCAGAAAGGGATCGCTGCTGCCCCCGGCAGGGTAGTTGTACGCAAACTGAAAGGCTTGCACCCCGTCCACATAGATTCGTGCTGTGGTACCGTCACCGGTCAGTACCAGATGGTACCAGCGGCGGTCGGTGGACAGGCGGTTGTGCTCGACGTAGCGATCCCCGAATCCGGCAATCACCTGGTAGTCCTGCGAGATGCCGATATAGAACCGGTGACTTCCGTCGTGTGCTCCGGCGGCAGCCATGATGTTCTCGCCCGGCAGATAGGGACGGTCTTCCGCATCCGTGCGAATCCAGAGCGAGAGTGTGCCTCGGGGCCAGTCGGGATAGAGGGAAGTCGTGAGATAGTCGCTGCTTTGCAGAGTGAAGTGCAGGGCACGTCCGATTCTGCCGGGCATGGAAAAGATGGTGCCATCCGGGTTCAGCGCCGTGGCGTCGTGCCCGTTGCCCGAGGCATCGGAGAAGAGGGTGCCATTGGCGACGGTGCCCGGCACCACCTCGTCGAGGTGCCAGAGAGCGATCAGGCCCTGCATGAGATCGTCGTCTCCCGGCATTCCGGTCGAGCCCACCAGCAACGGATAATCGAGTGCACGCTCGCTGCCCCGTGCACCGGGCAGCCCCTTCAGGAAGGGCAGGGGCGTGCGCCATTCGAGTGCATCCCAGCGGGCCGATCCACAGCCGGCATCGATTGTGCTGCCGGTATGAACCCCGGCGATGCGGGCACGGCTGCGCTGGTACTGCAGAACTGCTTCAGTGTCGGTAAGTGCCTGGTTCCAGAGGACCACGTCATCCAGTACTCCGGCATACTCGAAGCCGCTGCCCGGCACGCCGCCGATCCAGATCCGGTCGAAGCGCAAGCGGCCGTCCGCCTCCTCGATGGTGGGATCGACTGGTTGCCCATCGACCAGGAAACGGATCCGCCCTTCTTTCCCGATGATGGCCAGGTGCGTCCAGCGTGCCTCATGGCGGGCCATGTCCAGTACTCCGGTTGCCGTGCTAGTCACCCGGCTGTTGTCGTCGATCAGGTAGAGGCTGCCGGGGCGGATGCGACCGTCATCGTAGGTTCCGGAGTAACCCAGCGTGAGCGTGGCGATTCCGCTTTCGGTGAAGGTGATCAAGTGACGGCGCGTAATACCGGCGAGCCGGTCGGGATCGATCCAGAGCACCAGAGTAAAGTTCTCGGCCGTGGTGGCGGGCACATCGATACGGACGGCGTCGCCCGTGCCATCGAAACGACCGGCCCTATTCACCTGCTCCGCACGTCTCACGGTGGTGGCATCGCCGATTGCCGTTCCGTGATGTCCGAGACCGGAGTCGTCCGACACCTCGTCGGGAGCACCGTTCCAGGCCGATTCGTCCATGCGCCATGCACCCACGAGCGCACCGAGCCGGTTGGGGAGCAGGATGGCGACCCCTGGCCAGGGCGTGGTCTCGGTCGTCAGTTCACCATTGGCGAGCCGGGTGCCAGCGTGAATTCCTGCTTCGAGCTCGGGATCCGAATCCAGCTCGAGATCGAGAGGCACGAGTTGGGCGGCGCCTCCGCCAATGGCGACGAATCCGGGATCGAAATCGTAAGCGGTGGCGTCGTCGAACGTCCAGGCGTATTGAAAGGGGGACGTTCCTGCTGAACCGGGTCTTTCGCATCCGGCAAGGATCCATGCCACAAGCGGGATGATCAGAATGGACCTGCACCGACGCAATGCCGTGAGTGGCCTGCTTCGAATGTCTGTCATGTTGCCTCCCTGCGAGGTGTATCCCTGTTGTTCGAGGATAGCGGCAACCGCATGAATTCGTTTAGATTCATCCTGGCAGGAAGGCTCAATACGGCCGGGCGGCAGGATAGTCGCGGAACACGGCCGTGACATCGAGCGGCGGGGGCTGGAAGATCGGGTCGGTGTCCGGAAAGACCGGTTCCTCGGGCATCCGGCCGGTCCGATAGGCGGCCAGTCGCGCCCGGGCACGGGCCAGGATGTCCGGCGGGGCCTGCCAGGCGAGCAGGTCGATGGCCTGCTGCTCCAGGCGGACGGCGTCCTCGAACTGTCCGGCGGCCGCGGCGGCCAGCGCCAGGGCCTCGATGTTCGGCGGCGCGGGATGGGCGGGGGCCAGGGCATTGGCCAGTGCCAGCGCCGCATCGGGTTTCCGGACTGCCGGATCTCGCGCCAGGCTGCGCAGGCGGATCAGGGCCAGGGCGATGCGGGCGTCGTCCGGCTGTTCCTGGTGCAGCGACTCGAGCCGCCGGACGATTTCCGCCTCCGGTTCCCCGGCCCGGGCGAGCGCAATCACGGCCAGCAGACGCGCCGGCAGGATGCGCGGATCGGCGGCCAGCGCCCGTTCGTACTCCCGAGCCGCTTCACGATACCTTCCGGTTCGAAACAGCAGGTTGGCCAGCGCGTAACGGGCGCCTGGATGATCGGGATCCCGGGCCAGTACGGCCTTGTAGCCTTCACGCGCAGCCTTCACATGGCCCCGGCCCTCCTCGAGCACGGCCAGCAGGAAGCGGGCGAGCGGCGGGGCATCGGGTCTCTCGGCGACCTTGCGAAGTTCCGCCTCGGCCAGCTCGGGATGGCCGTCGAGGTAGAGCACGCGGGCGAGGCTGATCCGGGCATGCAGGTTGCCCGGCTCGCGGGCCAGTCCTTCCCGAAAGCGTTTCACGGCGCTGGCATGGTCGTGACGGCGCACGGCTTCCATGGCCAGCCGGAAGCGGGTGCGCGCCGAGTCGAGGGCGGCGTTCAGTTCGGATGCCAGCGGATCCTCGAACCGGGGCAGCTTCCTGTGGCGGAAACGGGCCAGATGCCTGCGCGCCTTTTCCCGATCGCCCAGAGCGCGCCAGGCCTGGGCGAGCGCGTAGTGGACGGCGTCCGCCTCGGGAGCGAGCTCGAGCGCGGCTTCGAACCGTTCGACGGCCTCGCGTGGCCGATGCCGCAGCAGCGCCAGCTGCCCGAGGTAATAGAGCGCAGCCGCCCTCAGCCCTTCGTGTCTGCCGGCGTCCTCCAGATGCCGTTGGGCCTCGTCGAGCCGTCCCTGGGCGAGTGCCAGCCGCCCGAGCTGCAGCGCGAGCGGGGGGTAGTCGGGATTCAGGCGCGCTGCCTGGCCGAGGGCTTCCTCGGCGCGGTCGAGTTCGCCACGCGCCAGAGCCAGGCGGCCGGCGTAATAGGCCCAGCGGAACCGCTCCGGTTCCAGTCGCCGGGCATTCTGCCAGGCGATCCGGGCGCCGCGGTCGATGCCGGTGAGCTCATAGAGGGCCGCCAGCCGGCCCCAGGCCGCGGCGAGCCGGTCGGACGGGATGTCGGGGCGGGTCAGCAGACGATCGAGCTCGGAGCGGGCGGCGAGGATGGCCTCGCGCGCGGCCGGCTCCGCCCCCTGCAGGTCGAGCTCCGGAATCGCCTCGAGCCGCCCCTGCCAGGCATCGGGCAGTTCGGCGACGCGATCGGCCAGCGCGGGTTGCCCGATCAGCAGCAGGGCCAGCAGGGCACATTGCAGGCGCACTATGCACCCTCCTGCCGGATCACCAGGGTGGTGTCCACCTGCTCCGGCCGCAGGGTCTGCAGGGTGCCGTCCGGCCAGCGGATCTCGATGCGCTCGACTTCGCTGCTCTCGCCGAGGCCGAAGGTCAGCGGCAGCGCGACCTGGCTGAGGTAGGAACGCGCGGGAGAGAGATAGCGCTGCTGGGTGACGCCGCCGGCGGTGAGGCGCACGGTGGCGCCGTAGGCGAAGCGGTTGGGGGCTCGCCCGACCAGCTTCAGGCGCAGCCAGTGGTGGCCGGTCTGCTGGTCGTTGCGCAGCAGCACGGCACGGCGACCGTTCTGGGTGATGACGAGATCGAGATCGCCGTCGCCGTCGATGTCGGCGCTGGCCAGTGCGCGTCCCACCAGAGGACGGGACAGGTCGCCGGTTTCCCTTGCCAGGACGAAGGTGGGCCCGCAGGCCGTGCCGCAGTTCCAGAACAGCTGGGCCGGCTGGGCATGATGCTGGCTGGGCTGAACCCGATTGATCTCGGGTTCGAGATGCCCGTTGGCCGCAAGCAGGTCGAGACGGCCGTCGAGATCCACATCCGCGAACAGCACGCCGAAGGTCAGCGCCAGCCGCGTCGGTGCTCCCAGACCCTCGATCACGGCATCGTCCGAGAAGGGCGGGCGGCCGCCGGTGGTGACATAGAGCGAGGTCATCTCGTTGGCGAAATTGCCGATCGCCACGCCCAGATCCGCGTCGTTGCGGAAATGCGCGGCATCGATCCCCATGCCGGAGGTGGCCTTGCCGTTGCGGTCGTAGGCCATGCCCTCGAGCGCGCCGATTTCCTCGAAGCGGCCGCCGAGATTGTGGAAATAGAAGTTGGGCGCGGTGTCGTTGGCGACCAGCAGATCGGGTCGGCCGTCGTCGTCGACGTCCGTCACCACCACGCCCAGGCCCTTGCCCACCGGGAGTCCGGATTCCGGGTCGGTGACCCGGATGCCGGCCGCCTCGCTCACTTCGGTGAAGCGCCCGTTGCCGTCGTTGCGGTAGAGGTGCGAATGGGTGCCCTTGAAGTGGGTGGGCGCGCCATAGGCGCGGCCCAGACCGGCGAGGCGGAAGTCGATCTCCAGGTCGATGCGCGGCGACCATTGCACATAGTCGAGCACGAAGAGGTCGAGATCGCCGTCGCCATCGTAGTCCAGGAAGGCGGCGCCCGTGCTCCAGTCGTTGCGTCCGCCGCCCACGCCGGCGTCAGCGGTGACGTCGCGGAAGCGACCGCCCTCGTTGCGGAACAGCCGGTTGCGGTGCAGCGAGGTGAGATAGAGGTCCAGCCAGCCGTCGCCGTCGTAGTCGCCGATCGCCACGCCCATGCCGTAGTCCTCGATGGCCAGTCCCGCGGCCTCGCTGACGTCCTCGAAGCGGCCGTGGCCGTCGTTGCGATACAGCGCGGAACGCGGCTTTCCCTGGCCTGGATGGTCCGGCCAGTAGCGGAAATTCACCAGGAAGAGATCCGGGTCGCCGTCGTTGTCGTAGTCGAAGAAGGCCGCGCCACTGCCCATGGTCTCGGGCATCAGTCGCTGCCCGTAGGCGCCGTTGACGTGCACGAAATCGATGCCGGCCTGGCGGGTGATGTCCGTGAAGCGCAGCGGCGGGGGTGCAGGGGTGCCGGGCATCGTCGGCGACGAGGTGGCCGGCGCCGTGACCGGGGCAGGAGCAGGTGCCGCGTCGGGTCGGCCGAACCGTTGTGCGAACAGGATCAGTCCTCCGCCGAGCGCGAGGATCAGGACGACGGCCAGCGACCGGAGCAGCGCCCGGCGGATGACGGCTTCTCCATCCCGACTCGGTCGTGTCATGCGTCCTGGCCTCCTGTGACGGACGGATCCTGCCCGGCGGGCGGGCGCAGTTCGTAGACGGCCACGGGCTCGGCGGCGTGGTTGGCGGCCGGGTCGCGGCGGCGCGCTGCGGTCACGGCCTGCTCGATGGCCTCGTCGTCCGGCCGGTATTTCTCGTGCAGGGCATGGTGCCGGCGGGCTGCCTCCGTGTCGCCCAGTTCCGCATGGACCAGGGCCAGATTGTAATGGGCCGTGGCGTTTTCCGGGTCTTCCCGCAGCACCGCCTCGAATTCGTTGCGGGCCCGTTCCAGGAAGGCGCGCCGCGCCTCCTGCCTCGC
>Ga0256832_1003266_pt1 | contig 11034 bp, 8 predicted proteins | sample 134614metaG_FD_190534 | JGI IMG/M metagenome (GOLD analysis project Ga0256832, IMG submission 190534) | Hydrothermal vent microbial communities from Lau Basin, Pacific Ocean - 134-614 | ecosystem: Environmental > Aquatic > Marine > Hydrothermal vents | place: Pacific Ocean: Lau Basin | collected...
TTAATTGCTTGTGCATTTCGCGCACCAGTGGATAGACATTATAATTATATGTAGGAATTAATACCGAAATCATTGATTCAATTCAAGCTCTACTTCAAACAATTTGCCGTTTTCACATTGAAAAGTTCTTGATGGATATTGGTATATCAAAGCGTAATCATGCGTAGCCATAATTACAGTTTGTCCGTTTTTATTGAGTTCTTGCAACAGATTCATAATATCTTTGGATGTTTCCGGATCTAAATTACCGGTGGGTTCGTCGGCTAAAATCAGTTCGGGTTCGTTGAGTAAAGCACGGGCAATAGCCACTCGTTGTTGTTCACCGCCCGAAAGCTGATGTGGTAAACGATATATTTTATCCAACATGCCTACTTGCATCAAAACTTTTTCTATTTGTTGTTTGATTTTGGTCTTATCTTTCCAGCCGGTGGCACGTAAGACAAATTTGAGGTTGTCAAACACATTACGGTCAGTGAGCAACTGAAAATCTTGAAAAACAATACCAAGTTGGCGTCTCAAATAAGGAATTTGCTTTTTTTTAAGTTTGCGCAAATCAAAATCCACCACGATACCTTTACCTTTTTCCAAAGGCAATTCGCCATACAAAGTTTTGAGCAAACTGCTTTTGCCGCTGCCCGTCGACCCGATCAGATAGTAAAAATTGCCCCGTTTTACTTCTAAATTAACCCCGGTCAAAACCGGTTTTTGACGTTGCAAAATATGAGCGTTTTCAAGATAAACCAATATGTCTGACATAGCTTAAAACTTGTAAAGTTTATAAAAAACGAAGTTACGAAAAAAATATTGGATTTCTTTTTTATTAATGAGACTTTAATCCAAAACCTAACAGACGATAAAGGATATTGCTTATATTTACTGTATTCTTTTTATGATAATTAAAATAGCGTTTGATTAAAATATCTTATATCTTAAACTTTTTTAAAAAATTATAATAATTGTAAATCCCTGAAAAGGTTAACCGTTTTTGATAAAACGCCTTTTTTTCAACGACTCCTCAATTTGCCACATCATCATATCATTTTCTTAATATTTTTTGTAAATCTTTGATTTTCGAAGTAAGTTTGCATTCATAAAAAAACAATCATAGATAAATACCGATTATGTTACAAATAAATCGAATAAGAGCGGAAAGAGCAGCTATTATAGAAGCGATGAAAAAACGCAATTTTGATGCAACCGACCTCATTGATAAAGCTGTTGCACTCGACGACTTGCGCAAAAAAACACAAACCGAAAACGATAATTTGTTAGCCGAAATGAACAGGCTTTCAAAAGAAATCGGACAATTATATAAAAGCGGAGAACCTAAAAAAGCGGAAATTTTAAAGCAAAAAACCACGCAAATTAAGGCACAAATCAAGCAGTTGACCGAACAATTAGAACAAGCAAAAGCCGATTTGCAAGAGGTTTTGTATCAAATTCCGAATGTGCCGCATCCATTAGTACCTTTTGGGAAAGATGAAGCAGACAATGAAGTAGTTTTTGAATATGGTGATATATTAAATTTGCCCGACGATGCTTTACCGCATTGGGAATTAGCCAAAAAATACGATTTGATTGATTTTGATTTGGGCAACAAAATTACCGGTGCAGGTTTTCCGGTTTATAAAGGCAAAGGCGCTAAACTACAACGGGCTTTAATCAATTATTTTCTCGATAAAAACGAAGCTGCCGGTTACCGTGAGATGCAAGTGCCACACTTAATCAATGAAGCTTCCGGATACGGAACCGGACAATTACCCGACAAAGAAGGGCAAATGTATGTGGTAGAACGCGATGGGCTATATCTGATACCAACAGCGGAAGTGCCGGTAACCAATCTGTATAGAGACGTGATGTTAAAAGCTTCCGATTTTCCTATAAAAAATACAGCCTATACGCCTTGTTTCCGACGCGAAGCTGGCTCTTACGGGGCGCATGTGCGCGGGTTAAACCGCTTGCATCAATTTGATAAAGTCGAAATAGTCCGGTTGGAACATCCCGAACATTCTTACCAAGCATTGGACGAAATGGTGGAACATGTCAAGCAAATACTGATAGAACTCGGTTTGCCTTTTAGAATTGTCCGATTATGTGGAGGCGACTTGGGTTTTACTTCTGCATTGACTTATGATTTTGAAGTTTGGTCGGCTGCGCAAAAACGTTGGTTAGAAGTTAGTTCGGTTTCCAATTTTGAGACTTTTCAAGCCAATAGGTTAAAATTACGCTTTAAAGATACCGATGGTAAAAAACGTTTGGCACATACTCTAAACGGCAGTTCACTTGCCTTACCCAGAGTCGTAGCGGCTTTGCTTGAAAACAATCAAACGGAAGCAGGCATAAAAGTGCCCGAAGTTTTACAAAGCTTTTTAGGGTTTGACATCATCAATTAAAACAGTATGTATCCTTTTGTATGCGTTATATTGTAGTCCAAAACAATATGGCTAATAAATCAATTCTTGTTTGAAAACCATTAAGAAATTAAGATATATTAACCATTGGACTTCATTCTTTTGATGTTGAAAAAACGCTGAACATTTAAATGTATGACATGTCTTCCTGAAAAAATCAGCTTGTTTTATGATACCGGTTTTATAAATAATTTTTCTTGAAAAAAATCTCTTTGATTTTTAAGCGGATTATCGTAATTTTAACTTCTATATGAAAAAACCGGACAAAAAATCAGCTTTACGAGAAGTTCAAGGCATTGACAATAGCCCCCGTTTGAATCGCTCATTGATTGCCAAACTATCTAAAAAACGGGCATTACCCAATATTGACGATTTGGTTCAAAAAGTATTGTCCGGAGATCAAATAGCTCTTAGTAAAGCCATCACTTTAATTGAAAGCCGGCACCCTAAACATTTTGATTTGGGACAACAAGTCATCAAAAAATGTTTGCCTTATGCAGAACAGTCCGTTAGAATAGGAATTACCGGTGTGCCGGGCGTTGGTAAAAGTACATTTATTGAAAGTTTAGGTAAACATTATACAAAACAAGGACATAAAGTTGCCGTATTAGCCGTTGACCCTAGTAGTAGCCTCTCAAAAGGAAGCATTTTGGGCGATAAAACCCGGATGGAAACTTTGGTAAGAGACCCGAATGCCTTTATTCGTCCCAGTCCGTCAGGCAATAATCTTGGCGGTGTTGCCCGTAAAACCCGTGAAACCATTATCTTATGTGAGGCTGCCGGATTTGACCGGATTATTATAGAAACGGTTGGGGTGGGGCAATCGGAAACTATTGTCCATTCTATGGTTGATTTTTTTCTGTTACTCAAATTAGCCGGTGCCGGTGATGAGCTGCAAGGTATCAAACGCGGTATCATAGAAATGGCAGATTTAATTGTCATCAACAAAGCCGAAGGTGATAATATAAATCAAGCTCGTTTGGCTCAAAAGGCTTTTCAAACGGCGCTACACTTTTATCCGCCTAAACCCAGCGGTTGGACCCCAAAGGTTTTACTGGCAAGTGCTATAAACCATCAAGGCATTGAGCAAGTTGCCAATGAAATCAAAACTTATATGCAATTGACCCGGGAAAACGGTTTTTTTGAACAAAACCGCTTGGAACAAAACAAATATTGGTTGTATGAAACGGTCAACCAAAGTCTTAAAGAAAATTTTTATAAAAAACCCGAAATCAGAGAAAAATTAAAAAAACTGATTAAAAAAATAGAAAAAAAACAAATAACAGCTTTTGAAGCTGCGGAAATTTTATTAAATTCGTAAGCCTAAAAAATTTGTTTTTAAGATATGAAGTTTTTAAGAAAAAATTTGATTGATATTACCATTTTTATCCTATTACAATATTTTTTCACTTCATTTATTTTGATATATTTATATACCGGAGGTAATGCCATATACCATGATGATCAGGTTTATGCTTGGCATTTAAATTATCTCAGTGATTTAGGTCGAGCCTTTTATTTTAACGGAAATGAAAACCCGTTTTGGATATTTTACGGTTTGTCTTTGGGATTAGTCGGTATTGGTACATTTTTATATTTTTATCTGTTAAGCGCGCTTATTAAAAATAAGGTTATCAAACTACTCATTATTTTATTTAGCATATTGTCGGGTATCGGGTATATATTAATTGGTTTTTATCCGGTTGATTTATATTTTACCAAGCACATCAGTGCCGGAATGCTGGGTTTTTACAGCTTTTTCTTTGCCAATCTGCTTTTGGTTATGTTTATTAACAGAGAAAAATATCGACTGATATATCATCTAACATTATTATTAATTTTCTTATTTTTAGGAAGGATGCTTTCCATATTTATAGCTCATCAAGCCGGTGCCGATAGTCTGTATATGTTACAAATCAAAACCATATCGCAAAAAATAGTAGTATATGGGCAAATTATTACTTCGATTATGATTTTATGGAGTCTTAAAAAACAAGCTTTATATTCAGGAAGATAAAGTTTTTGTTAAAATTTGATATTTGCTCCATAAAAAGTTTTTATCTTGCCGCCCAAAATTTGGTGAAAATGGGTAAAAACATATTAGGTATATTTTCTTTCTTAATATTTTTCTTGTGTCAATCAATGAATGCCCAAGGACCTGTGCAACAAAAGTTGGATACAATTACCATTGCTTCCTTCGGAACCGGAAAATATATAAAGACTTTTCCAAAAACCATAAAAGTAATCCAAATTAAGACCTTGGAATCTGCAGGTATTGAAAGTTTGGACGATTTGTTAAATTTGATTGCCGGCATAGATGTTCGCACACGCGGCAGTAAAGGCGTGCAATCGGATTTGAGTATTCGGGGCGGTAATTTTGATCAAGTTGTTATTCTGCTTAATGGCATCAAAGTCAATCATCCACAAACCGGTCATCATAATTTGGATTTACCGGTAGATATCAGCATGATTGATCGTATTGAAATATTGGAAGGAGCATCCGGACAAAATTTTGGGGTCAATGCTTATAGCGGTGCAATTAATATTATAACCAAAAATCCCGAAACCAAACAAGCGCATTCGGCTTTAAAAGCCGGTCAATTCGGTTACCTTAAAACCGATTTTGACCTGGCACATAGTTTAAAAAAAATGGCTGTATACAATGGATTTACTTATCAACGGTCCGATGGTTATTTAGCAAATGACTCCATTAACAACACCGATTTTTACAGTATTAAAGATTTTATTCACATTCGCTATACGGATGATACATTTCCGGTGGACTTGCAAGCGGGTTACCATCAAAAAGATTTTGGCGCCAATAGTTTTTATACTTCCAAATATCCTTGGCAATATGAAAAAACGCGAGGTTATTTTGCTAATATTTCCAGTCGGTTCGGCAAAAAAATACACTGGCAGCCGGTTTTGTTTTATAAATTACATTTTGATGAGTTTCAGTTGTTTAGAGAAAGTGTTTATCATTACCGAAACGGCTATTATATTCATGATAAAGACACTGCGCAATATGCCCCACACATTTATTATCCCGGACACAATTATCACAAAACGCAACAATGGGGCGGCAAAATTCAAGGTAATTTTAGTTCGAAATGGGGTTATACATATTTAAATATTGCGCTTCGTAACGAAAAAATTTGGAGTAACAAATTGGGAAAAGATTTGATAAAACCCATCGTGATAAATGACAGGGCAGCCTATACCAAATCGGATGAACGAACCTATTTGGAAGTTTTGTTAAATCAATCTAAAACATGGGGGAAATTAGAATTGGGTATCGGTGCCAATGTGCTATATGAAAAACAATTTGACTGGCAATTCAACGGCGGAGGATATATCAGTTACCGGCAAAATCATTGGACACATTATATTAATGTTAGCACAGCATCGCGCTTGCCCACGTTTACAGATTTGTATTATCAAGGGCCGGCAAATATTGGCAATCCCGATTTGCAACCCGAAACGGCCATAACTTATGAAGCCGGAAGTAAATTTTTTAATGCACATAATGCTATTACAGCCAGTATCTTTTTAAGGCAATCTAACAATACGATTGATTGGATAAAATACCAACCGGCAGATAAATGGCAACCTCAAAATTTAACCCGATTACAAACATTTGGGATAGAATTGAGTGCGATACATCGTTTTAAAAAAGGCATTTTAAAAAAAATAAGTTTTTCTTATGCATATTTAAATATGACCAAGGATAGAGATGTGTATTTTATATCAAAATATGTATTGGATTATTTAAAACACAAAGCCAATTTGTTGCTAACACATCATTTCTTTTTCGATACCGAAATGACTTGGACAACTGTTTACAAAAATCGTAACGGACAATATTTGGACTTTAAAGATGGACAATATCAACTTTTTGATTATCAACCTTATTGGCTTGTCAATATGAAGTGGTCTAAACAACTTAAACGGACACGTTTAGGCTTAAGTATTGAAAATGTTTTGAATGTCACATATAACGATTTGTCCTACATTAAAATGCCCGGACGCTGGATTATTTTTGAAATAGACTATAAAATCAAGTAAATGACTTGTTCTAAAACAGGTTGACCGGAAAAGCCAATAAAATAGCATAAGGAACAATTTTTTAGCCGTTATGGTTTTTGGCTCTATATTTATTTTGGTAGATTTGATAGATTTGTTTTGGTATTATTTATAGACAAGACCATAAAAACATGCATAGTATTCCAAGGCATGGGGTAAATATTATTAATGATTGTCTTTCTGATATAAATACTTAATAATTCCATCAGCCAAACCTATTTTAGGGACATAAATTTTTTCGGCACCGCTCCATTGCATAGCTCGACGGTAAATTTTAGCAGCCGGAATAATCACATCGGCACGGTCGGGATTCATATCAAGCTCTTTAATCCTGTCTTTGTAAGGCATAGATTTTAAAAACTTATATTGGGCATCCAAATACACTTTGGACAAAGGCGCCCCTGGAACTTTACCGGACATTTTAAACAATTTATTGATATTGCCACCGGAGCCTATCAAATATACTTTGTCATATTTTTTGGTATGTGCTTTAACCCATTGTTCGGCTTTGTCCCATTCACTTTTATCAACCATGTCTTTCAACAGTCTTACAGTGCCTAATTTAAAAGATTTTGAAGCGATTTTTTTACCATTATGAAATATGCTAAATTCCGTAGAGCCGCCACCCACATCCACATACAGGTAAGTGCGATCCCGGTCAAGCAAATCTTCCAAGTCGGTGCTGGCTATCAGTTCGGCTTCTTTGGCTCCATCGATGATATGAATATCAATACCAGTTTTTTTCTTAACTTCTTCTACTATCTCTCTTCCATTTTTTGCTTCTCGCATAGCAGAAGTTGCAACAGCCATAAACCGTTCAACTTCATGAGCTTTAATCAGATACTTAAAAGCCATCATGACATCCATTAACCGGCGTTTATTTCTTTCAGATATTTTACCGGTTACAAAAACATCGGCACCCAAACGTATTGGTACACGCACCAAAGACACTTTTTTAAATTTAACCTTGTTGCCGTTTTCTATAATATTGCTGATTAACAACCGGACAGCATTTGACCCAATATCAATAGCAGCGTATTTTTTGATTTTCATTTGTAATAAGCTTGTTTTGATTCAAAATTACAATTTTTTTGTAAGAAAAATATAGCATTGTTTTAAATTCGGGTAAATTGATTCAAATAAAAACCTAATTTTATAAAATGACATCATCAAAAATCATAAATTATAAAAAAAATGTTAAATTTGTGCTTTAACTTTAAAATTGTGCAATTATGTCCGGAATTATGGATTTATTACAAGGCTCTATGGGGCAAATGATTATTCAAGGAGTTGGCTCTCAACTGGGACAAGACACTTCCAAAACGCAATCGGCTTTAAGCGCCGCCATTCCTATGTTAATGGGGGCTTTAAAGAAAAATGCCGCTAATCCTGAAGCAGCATCTGGTTTATTAAACGCTTTAAACAGCAAACATGATGGTAGTCTGTTAGACAATATATCAGATATTTTCGGTGGCGGAAATGTAAACGAAGAAGTCATTGAAGACGGTGATAAGATTTTAGGTCATGTGCTGGGAGAAAAAAAAGAAGTGGTTGCGGCAGCTATCAGCAAACAACATGGTTTGGATATGGGTTCGGCTATGAATATTCTAAAAATGGCCGCCCCAATTGTCATGGGTATGTTGGGTAAGCAAACCCGTCAGGCAAATGTTTCCAATCCTACCGATTTAACCAATATTATCGGTAATATGATTGGTGGACACCAAGAAGCGACACAACATAGTAGTTTTATTGAAAACTTATTAGACCAAGATGGAGACGGAAGTGTTGTGGATGATTTGTTTAATATGGGCAAAAAATTCTTTGGAAGGTAATTTTTTTCTAAGCAATTTTACGAAAAGCCATTCGATATTGAGTGGCTTTTTGTTTTTGAGCCAAATTAATTTAATAGCTTTTTTGCGTATCTTTGCGATTAATTCAATTTTGAAAAAGCATGGCAATTATCAATAATATCAGAAACTTTTCCATTATCGCCCATATAGATCATGGCAAAAGCACTTTGGCTGACCGTTTGTTGGAATATACTGGCGCTATAACCGATAGAGAAAAACAAGATCAGGTTTTAGATGATATGGATTTGGAACGTGAAAGGGGTATTACTATTAAAAGTCATGCCGTGCAAATGGATTATATCCACAATGGTGAAGCTTATAAACTTAATTTGATTGACACACCCGGACATGTAGATTTTTCTTATGAAGTGTCGCGTGCCATTGCGGCTTGTGAAGGCGCTTTATTGATAGTTGATGCCGCACAAGGTATTCAAGCACAAACCATTTCTAATTTGTATTTGGCTTTAGAGAATGATTTAGAAATCATACCGGTTCTTAACAAAGTGGATTTGCCCAGTGCCAAGCCTTTGGAAGTTACTGACGAAATAGTGGATTTGCTGGGTTGTGAACCCGATGACGTGATATGGGCAAGTGCCAAAACCGGTGAAGGAATCGATAAAATTGTGACGGCAATTATTGAAAAAATTCCGCCACCACAAGGTAATCCGCAAGCGCCGTTAAGAGCTTTGATTTTCGACTCCGTTTACAATCCTTACCGGGGTGTAGAAGTCTATTTTAGGGTTTTTGACGGTAAAATCAAAAAAGGACAAAAAATAAAATTTATGGCAACCGGCAAAACTTATGATGCTGACGAAGTGGGTTATCTTAAACTCAAACAATTGCCCGCCCCCGAAATTACAACAGGTGATGTCGGCTACTTGGTTTCCGGAATCAAAGATGCCCGCGAAGTCAAAGTCGGTGATACTATTACTGATGCACAAAATCCGACAACCAAACCTATTGAAGGATTTGAGGATGTTAAACCTATGGTTTTTGCCGGTATTTACCCGGTTGAAACCGATGAGTATGAAGAGTTGAGAAGCGCTATGGAAAAGTTGCAACTCAATGATGCCAGTTTGACCTTCGAACCGGAATCGTCGGCGGCATTAGGTTTTGGATTTAGAGCCGGATTTTTGGGTATGTTGCATATGGAAATTATTCAAGAGCGCTTGGAACGTGAATTTGACATGAATGTTATTACAACCGTGCCTAATGTTTCTTACCATGCTTATACCAAAAAACATCCTGACAAACCGGTGATTGTGAACAACCCTTCGGAATTGCCGGAGCCTTCAAAATTGGACAGGGTTGAAGAGCCTTACATTAAAGCCAGCATTATTACCAAGTCCGATTTTATTGGACCTATCATGACTTTAGCACTCGAAAAACGCGGACAAATCACCAATCAAGTATATTTGACTCCCGAACGGGTTGAATTGAGTTTTGATATGCCTTTGGCTGAAATAGTTTTTGATTTTTATGACCGTTTAAAAACCGTTTCAAAAGGTTATGCTTCTTTTGATTATCACCCTATTGGTATGCGAAAATCTAAACTGGTCAAAGTTGATATTCTGCTCAACGGCCAACCCGTTGATGCCTTATCAGCTTTGGTTCATGCTGACAATGCTTATGAAATCGGAAAGAAAATGGTGCATAAACTCCGTGGTTTAATTCCACGTCAACAATTTGACATTCCGGTTCAAGCCGCTATTGGCTCAAAGATTATAGCCCGTGAAACTATCAAAGCACTGCGTAAAGATGTTACTGCTAAATGTTATGGAGGTGATATCTCTCGTAAACGAAAACTGCTAGAAAAACAAAAGAAAGGAAAAAAACGTATGCGTCAAGTTGGTAATGTTCAAATACCGCAGTCTGCATTTATGGCGGTGTTAAAGTTAAATGATTAGATTTTTTTACTACAGCTTCCATAATTCAATATGGTCTAAACATTAAATAATACCATTTTTCAACATTAAGACATTAAGGTTTTAATAACGCACGCTTCTTAACGTATCTTAATCTTAATGGTTAAATTTTTTAAATATTTATTGCCGGATGGAAACCCTGTTAGTTTTAGACCATTTTATTAAACCATACAAATACTTTTTGACTAATTTATCTCTGAAATTGGAATAATCCCCTGAATTGAAAAAAGTTACATAAAAAAAAGCCATGATGTTAAAACATCACGGCTTTTAGTTCAAAGTGGTACCTCGCAGAATCGAACTGCGGACACAAGGATTTTCAGTCCTTTGCTCTACCAACTGAGCTAAGGTACCATTTGATATTTGAGTACTCGGGGCGGGACTTGAACCCGCACGGACATTACTGTCCATTGGATTTTAAGTCCAACGTGTCTACCAATTCCACCACCCGAGCCCGTTAGACTGTAAAAAAAAAGAGCGAAAGACGGGATTCGAACCCGCGACATCCACCTTGGCAAGGTGGTGCTCTACCAGCTGAGCTACTTTCGCTTTTGCTTTGCGAGTGCAAATATAAAACCTTTTTGCATTCTAAAAAAATTTTTTTATTAAAAAATTTACTTTTTTTTCACTTTTTTTCTTGGGTTATTCTAAGTGTCTGATTGACTTAAAATTATTATTTTGTTTTTAGTAACACGACAAATCGTAAATTTTAAAATTTAAAAACCACATAAGACACATAAGAACACAAAAAAACTTATATGAACT
>Ga0256832_1003267_pt1 | contig 11033 bp, 10 predicted proteins | sample 134614metaG_FD_190534 | JGI IMG/M metagenome (GOLD analysis project Ga0256832, IMG submission 190534) | Hydrothermal vent microbial communities from Lau Basin, Pacific Ocean - 134-614 | ecosystem: Environmental > Aquatic > Marine > Hydrothermal vents | place: Pacific Ocean: Lau Basin | collected...
AAGGCCGGTTCTACCCCGAAGAGCACTGCTATATTTGCGAAAACCGTATAGAAGAGGAGATAGCCCTGATGCAGGCATTCAAACCGGCACATCCACACTGCATCTACGCCGCTGCCCTGCCGACCAAAAAAATACTTGACTTTTTCAAAAGCAAAAAAACAGTCTTTCTGGAAGACTATGAGGTAGACATTCTCTTCGATACGGTAATGAAAGGGTTTTAGCGTGGATTTCAGGGAAGATTGGTTATGCTTTGCGCACATAACCGATGAAGGATTTCAGTATGATAAAAACACTTTTTGCAGCAACAATTGCCGCACTGCTTTTTAACGGATGTTCGGAGTTTAGTTTCCAGTCCTCTGACACACCGCCTGTTACCGAACATGACAAAGCTGTCTATCAGCAACAGCAGGCACTCAAGACACAGCAGGAAACCATGCTCGACACATATAAAAACTAAAGACAAAAAGGCCTATGCCTTTTTGACAAACTCCTGCTTGAGCTTGATCGCCCCCACACCGGGTACTTTACAATCAATATTGTGACCGTCACTACCCTCGACCAGACGGATTCCTTTGATCTTGGTACCGACCTTTATGCCGCCGCTGCTTCCTTTAACCTTGAGGTCTTTGATAACAGTAACAGTATCACCGTCTTGGAGAATATTGCCGTTGGCATCTTTGACAACTAATCCTGATTCCGCCTCTTCAGCTTCACTTTTGCTCCATTCATATGCACACTCCGGACAGATGTAGAGATCGCCGTCTTCATAGGTGTACTCACTGCCGCACTTTGGACAATTTGGAATGTTTTCCATAAAATTTCCTTTGTAAAAGATTATTGTGGACGTATTTTACTCTTCTTTTTTTAAAGCGCATAATGCATACGTCAAACACTGAACCAGGAAATTTTCGTTTTGCATCTCCTTTCAATTCCTTTTTGTATCAAATATATCATTCAGAACTTATATCCGCCGATAAGCCTGAGTGCAGAAATATCAGGCTGTTGATCGAGGTTGACGAACTCATAGGTACCTGTAAAGTAAAAGCCGCTTGGATGGTTATAGCTGACACGCAGACCATACTGTTTTTGGTACTCCTGTCCCACACCATTTAACGATGATTTCGAGTACTGAGGATCAAGGTCAAAATAGGTGTATCTTCCGCCAATCCACAGACCGTCAATCCCCTGTTTGCCAAAGTCGTATCCAAGCTGCGCTTTGTAGGAGTTGGCGTTGCGCAGGCTTCCCGCTTCAAAGAAGTGGAAGATCATCCCATTGGCAAAGTACGGGTATCCTCCCCATGCACCGAGGGTATCGCCTGTACCGTCACCGTCAGTGTAAAAGGATGCGCCAAGAGCAATGTCAAAGCCGGTCTCGTGCTTGGCGTTTAGACGTACGGAGTAGATGCTGTAGTCGATGGCACGACCACCCAGTACATCGCGATAGTAGTCTTTCAAACCTCCAACTCCTTGAAAATCAATGAACTGCGCACCCATATCGTAGCTGAAGCTCTCCACCTTGCCGGTATAGTCATACTGTGCAAAGAAAGTGTTGTAGTAGTCTTTCATATAGTAGTCCCATACCTGGAAATTGTGTGTGCCGTCATCATACTGGAACACACCGGTCCAAACACCTTCATCTCCGGCTTTTTGCTTGTATCCACTGTCAACAAAACTGGCATCACTCATTGTGTGCCACTGGGTACCGTTTGCACCGCTGTCCCACACACCGGCCATTTTATAAAAGTACCCACCGGCAAATTTGATATGCTCGAAACTCTTGTTCACATAGTATGCACCCTGAAAACTGTTGGCAAGCATATACCAGTCATCCGCATCGATCATCGGTGTGACCACCTCTTTCGCCCCGGCAACAAAAGTATGTGCACCGTCTTGGCTCTTGTACGCCACATAGGCTTCCTGCAAAATAGCGAACGATTTACGTTCTACAGCGTCAAACACAAAGTTTCTCTGTTCATAAAGCGGGTCATTCAAACCAAAGTCTGTAGCACCCGCCCCCGTAACTTTAAAACTGAAACCGTTGTAATCTGGGGATGTTATCGAAACTTTTGGCATGAGGTAGACACCACGCGAGTTGGCATGCCCTTTATTTACATTTGGATTGACAGGCACAATTTTACCGTTGGCATCAAAGCGGGATGGTGCATTGCTGTAATCGTAATTCAGATACCCCGCACGGATATCACCGGAGACTTTCCAGCCGTTACCAAACTGCAGACCTCCAGAGTGTGTATCTTCATGGGTAACCGTCTCATAGGCATGATCATCATCCGTTACATTCGATTCTGAATCTACCAGTTTTTGTGAAGCCATGAGTGATGATGTTCCAACCGAGACGGAAAGGAGCACTGCTGCAGCCACTTTGGAGTACATAAATTGCATCTTTTCTTCCCCCCTACTGCGCCAGCGGGTTGAGACCCAGTTTGTCAATGATGTAAGCCGCAGCCTTCTGCCCCCTTACGGAGTTGCCGTACTTGTCAAGCGGTGGTGATACCACACCAATGCCAAGTTTACCGGGAACGATCGCAAGGATACCTCCTCCAACACCGGACTTTGCAGGTGTTCCGGTAAGGTAGAGCCAGTCGCCCGCATTGTCGTAAAGTCCTGCCGTTGCCATAATGGCAAGAATCTTTGGCACATATTTGCTGTCGATCACTCTTTTGCCTGTTATGGGGTTGACACCATGGTTGGCAAATGTCGCACCCATTACGCCAAGGTCGTGTGAAGTGATGTTGACCGAACACTGCCTGGTGTAGACCGTTGTCGCTTCAAGCGGATCGGAGCCCATTCTGCCATAGGCATCAAGCAATTTAGCAATCGCCTGATTACGCTTGTTGTCGTTGACCTCGGAGTGGTACACCTTTTCGTTGAAATTCAGTTTCTTGCCTGCAAAATCATCCATATTCTGTTTGATCTTCGCCCAGCGCTCTTTGGAGTTTTTTGCCTTTACCCAGGAAGTGGACTGAATCGCACCGGCATTGACAAACGGGTTGGATGCACTTCCTCCATGGAGTTCAATAGCAATAATGGAGTTAAACGGCAATCCTGTCGCATTGACGCCAATCTTCTCCTGCATGAACTTCTCCCCCTTTTCCTGGATCACCTTCGCAGCAGTAAATACTTTGGATATAGACTGGATGGAGACTTCCGCTTTGGTATCGCCTATTTCATACACTTTACCCTCGGGGGTGACAAGCGTAATACCGAAGATCTTTGAATCGACCTCGGCAAGCGCCTTGATATAGTCGGCATTCTTGCCATTCTGATCATTTTTGAACTTCTCATATGCCTCTTTAAGCACCGCGTTGATGCGTGCTTCAGTGAGCACACCCCGCTTTGTCTCCACCTTCACTGCCGGTATCGTTACCGGTCCTTTGGCCTGTGCCGGTGTCGTTCCCACCAGTACCAGTGACGCACAGATAATGGAGAGTCCCATCATCCCCTTGTGCAGCAATGTCTGTCTTCCATGCTTCATTTCATCTCCTTGTTATGTTACAGAATGTTGTCAGCGCTGCCAATGCATAGCAGACGGACAATTCATTGGAAGTATTGTAACAAAAATCTGTCCGAAAACCATAACTACTGGGCAATTTTCAATCGTGCAAGCAGACCGGCCGTGGTCGTATATCCTGTTTCGGTAAATTTCAACCTGCCATCGGCGTCAAACATGAATGTTGTCGGAAAAACCGTTACCTTGAATCGTTTTGCCAACTTCCCATGCGGATCGTTGATGACTTTGAAATTCAAGTTGTGTTCGTTGAGATAATGTGCCACTGTGGCATCATCACCGGAGTTGACAGCTACCGTCACGACATTGTATGCTTTGGAAACAGCATCGACATTCGCCGCTTCCATACGGCAGACCGGACACCACGTTCCCCAGAAGTGCAACACCAGCGGTTTACCCTCTTCATACCGCCACGCACTGCCGTCAATCAGTGTTGCTTTTGTGAGCATCAACGTATTGCTTTGAAGCTTGGGAGCCCTCAGCCAGCCTATAATATTTGAGAATATGAATATAAATAGAAGAAGAAGCCCTGCCTCCTTCACAATCTTTTTTACCCTGTCCCATATTTTGTTGGTATCCACACTTATGCCTTCAGTTTGTCAAGACAGTTGATGGTTCCCACAAGATAGATTTCACCATAAATTGCCATATGCACCAAATAATAGTAAAGCTGATAGAGCGGTACCTTGGTCTCATAAAAATCATCGCTTAAAGGATGCTCCTGCGTATAGTATTCCCAAAACTTTTTCCCAAAGGTATTGAACATCACGATGAACGCAAGCTCTACCTCCCTGTCGGCAAAATAGAGTGCCGGGTCAATCAGAACAGCACCGTTAATATTAAATAGTATGTTTCCACGCCACAAGTCTCCGTGTATCAAGGAAGGGACGATCTTGCGCATGTCGATACGCGTATAGAGTTTACTGCAAAGCATCTCTATGCGTTCCAACTGCCGCTTTGGCAGAAGCCCCTGATCATAACAGTGTTTGGCCATAGGTATTATCCGCATCTGGGCAAAAAAAAGTGCCCAGTGGTATTGCGTCTGCTCATTTTTCTGCTCAAAGGCGCCGATAGTCGTATCGTACCAGTACCCGTACATGTGTGCATCATTGCCTACAGCATGCAGTTTTAAAAGGGTTTCCGCCGCCATTGTCTCCTGCATGGACACACATACATTCTCTTCTTCGATATACTCCATCAGAAGATGCGTTTCAGAAACATCGATAACCTGTGGTACTCTAATGCCATATTTTTTAATATCTGAAAGCATCTTTGCTTCAGTTTCAAGCCTGTCAGAAGGTGCTGCGGTTTTCAGCAGATAACGCTCTTTTTCAGTTTCAAGCCTGCAAATCGGGCCTATCTGTCCCTGCATAAGGAGGGAGGTATTCAGTATTTTTTCATTTAAAATATGTGATAAGCAGGCCGTATCCACCATTACCCAATATCCAACCCGTCCCAAAACTCATCATAGTCCAGATTGGTCATAGAGGCATCTTCTTCAATACCCTTTTCTATCAGTTTCTGCTGCTCTTCTTCAAAATAGCGCTGGAGCGCTTCTTCGAGTATTGTATTGATATCTTTGTTCAGCAGTTCGGAAAAAGCTTGCAAATTATCAACTGTATCAGGTTTAAGTTCAATGGTAAAATTTTCCATTACGCCCTCGCTCTATTGATCATTTTTTCCCGCTCATCCGGTTCATACCCTTTGGGAAGAGGCACCTGCTCCAAAATAATATCAACAACATCATCAACCGTCCGTTCGTTTAGTTCGGCATGTTCACTGATAATCAGACGGTGGCGGAAAACATCGTGAATCATCTCCTGAATATCATCGATCTGCACCTGGTCTCTTCCTTTGAGCCATGCATACGCCTGCGCACACTTCTGCAAAGCGATGGATCCTCGCGGGCTTACCCCGACATCGATCATGACACCAAGCTGCTTACTGTAACGCACAGGATAACGTGTAGCAAAAACCAATTCAACAAGATAATGCCCCAGCGCATCGTCAATCGTCACTTTTGCAACCTCTTTCTGGGCTTCAAAGATCAGTGCCTGGGGCAGACGTTTTTCAATATGCTTGGGAAGATAGCGCTCTTCCTGAAGCAGTTTCAGCATCTTGAACTCTGACTCCATATCGACATAACCTATCTCGACATGCATTAAAAAACGGTCTTTCTGTGCTTCTGAAAGCGGATAGGTACCCTGCTGTTCAATAGGATTTTGTGTAGCAAGAACAATAAAAAGTTCAGGCAGTTTGACGGTACGTCCCGCAACTGTCACCTGTTTCTCCTCCATCGCTTCAAGCATGGCGGACTGTACCTTTGCAGGGGCACGGTTGATTTCATCGGCCAAAATAATATTTCCAAATATGGGGCCTTTATGGAATGCTGCTACACGCTTTCCATCCTCTTCAAAAACCCGTTCTTCGCCCAAAATATCGGCAGGGGAAAGATCCGGAGTAAACTGAATACGGGAAAACTTCGCTTCAATATTATCCGCCATCGAACGTACCATGCGGGTTTTTGCAAGCCCGGGCAGTCCTTCAACCAGTAAATTGCCGTCAGCCAGAAGCCCGATAATAAAACGCTCTACCACATGCTCCTGCCCGATAACAGCTTCATTCATTTGCCGCTGCAGCTGTAAAATGCCTTCTCTTGCCGTCATCTGTTCACCCCTTTTTGAATCATGCAAATATTGTACCAAAATCTTAAAATAAAAAACTTGCACTGTAGGTACAACTTACGGATTTATGCTATACTATAATTAATAGTGGTCAGGACTCGTCAAAGCAACTGTAACACCATAAAGAAAGAAAGCAGGGAGCGCATCATGAAACAAAAAATTGCATACTTTGTCATAGTTTGTGGTACCACGGTGCTGTTCGCCGCTCCCGCAGATGACTATGTGATCACCGTCAAAACAGACAATCCCGGGGTATCCAACAATAATGAATTTACCATCCCCATTACCCGGACAAGCGGTAACGGGTACAATGTAGACTGCAACAATGACGGCATAGACGAAGCTACAGGGATTACCGGGAACAGCGACTATACCTGTGTCTACAGCAGTGCAGGCACCTATACCATCCGTGTCAAAGACAACAACAATGCAGACCGTAAAGGTTTTCGCCGTATCCGTTTTTATGTTAACAGTACCACCCAAACCGATGCAGAAAAACTCATTGAAATCAACCAATGGGGAACTGAAGTGTGGTCCAGTATGGCTTCTGCATACCGGGGAGCAGTCAACTTAACCTCTACACCGACTGATACACCTGATCTTTCTGAGGTAAGCAACCTGAGGGCGATGTTTCAGGGATGTGCCAATGGCGATATCAAAACAGCCGGGTGGGACATATCCAACATTACCAACCTCTCCTATATGTTTCGCAATGCAGCCAGTGCCAACCCGGATGTAAGCGGATGGAACACAGCCAATGTCACACGGATGGATGCCATGTTCTGGGGCGCAACACAGGCAAACCCCGATGTAAGCGGATGGGATACAGCCAATGTTACAAAGATGAACAATATGTTCCGCGATGCGGTCAATGCAAACCCCGATGTAAGCGGATGGGACACAGCCAACGTCACTACAATGTATGGGATGTTCTATGGTGCAAGCAGTGCTACACCGGTAACAACAACCAACGGCAATATTTGGAATACGTCCAGTGTCACCAGCTTCGCCTATATGTTCCAGGATGCACCTCTTGCCACCCCTGATACAGGAGGATGGAATACTTCGAGTGCCACGACGATGCGGGCCATGTTTAAAAATGCATCAGCCGCGACACCAAATACGAGCGGATGGGATACGTCCAATGTAACAACAATGCGAGCCATGTTCCGCGGTGCTGTCAGTGCCAACCCTGATGTAACAAACTGGGATGTCAGTCAGGTTACCTCCATGCTCAGTATGTTTAACGGTGCGACACATGCCAACCCTGACGTGACCAACTGGGATGTTTCCAGTGTAACCACGATGGCGAGCATGTTTCAAGATGCCGTTGCTTTTGACCGTAATCTCGAATACTGGGATGTCAGCAATGTTACAAACTTTGTCAACTTTCTTACGGGTGCAAAACTCTCGACTTACAATTATGACGCTTTGCTCAAAGCATGGCAAAACCTTTCACTGAGCAGCGATGAACGGTTTGATGCCGGTAACAGTACCTACTGTGACGGAGAAACTGCGAGACAAAACATTATCGATACCTACAACTGGGATATTCGCGATGCAGGAAAACACTGCCCTGCCCCCTGTGAGGAGGTAGAACGCCATCTGAGTGCCATGCACTGGACGCTTATCAGTATTCCCTGTGATACAGGCAGCAACGGTGTAGAGGCTCTTATGGGCAATGCACTCGGTACCTACGGTGACAATGCGGAATGGGTAATGTATGAGCAAACCGGTACTGATGACTACATCGGTACCAACACGCAAAAAAGAATGCTTGACAGTACAGATCCGGTACAGCCGGGGAAAGGCTACTGGATCATCAGTGCCCAGGATGCAAACCTGACTATCGATACTACCCTTAGCGGACTGAACTACACCGCAGTACAGCCTGCCTCCAATCTTGGCATATCGAGCAGTGTGTTTGATGATCTCAACCTGACCCGATTGCCGGATTCTGACAGTGCAAACAGTAAAAAGATCATGATGGGAAATCCTTTCCCCAAAAAAATGCAGCTCTCGGACATCTACTTTTCCCACGGTGGCAGCAGCGGCAGCTATAATCCCATGAGTACCGACAGCAACAGCCCCAATGCCCCCTATATAAAACCAACAGTATATACCTATGAACATACCGGTACCAGCAACACGAATTATGTTGCCATTACCCCGGACACACCGGGGTTTACAGACCGCATCGATCCAATGGTCGGCTTTTGGATTCTTCTGAAAAGCGGACAGACAGGCAGTAACTATTTAACCTTCCCGTATGAAAAATAGCCATACAAATGAAAAAATGCTGCCTTGCACCGTCGTTTAACCCCGCCTTTTTTCATATCTGAGGCATACGCCTACTTCCCAAACAGATAGATCAGTCCCGGAAAGAGTACAATAATCAAGAGAGCTACAAGCTGCAGTGCAATAAACGGAATGACCCCTTTGTAAATAGCACCTGTAGTTACTTTGTCCCCCGCAGCACCCTTGAGGTAAAAAAGTGCGAAACCAAAGGGCGGCGTAAGAAAGCTTGCCTGCAGGTTCATGGCGATAAGTATGGCAAACCAGACCGGGTCGATGCCGAAACTGGCTACAATAGGTACAAGAATAGGCACGACCACAAAGGCAATCTCGATGAAGTCGATGAAGAAGCCAAGCAGAAAGATCACTGCCATGGCGATCAGAATAAACATCCACTTGTCACCGATCTCTCCGGTAAAGAAGTGCAGCGCCATATCTCCGCCGCCAAGTTCGTTAAACACCAGTGAAAAAGCCGTCGCCCCAATGAGTATCATAAAGATCATCGCTGTAAGTTTAACGGTTTCCACCGCCGCATAGCGCAGCAGTTCGAAGTTCATGACTCTGTTGTAGGCTGCCAGTGCCATACCGCCAAGCACACCGATGGCTGCTGATTCTGTAGGAGACGCGATACCGGCGAAGATGGAACCCAGTACCGCACCGATGAGCAGTAGCGGCGGAATGATGGCTTTGAGCGCACTCTTTGCCACCACGGCATAAGGCTCGTCAGAAACAATGGCCGGAGCAGCATCTCTTTTGAGCCACGCAAACCCGAGAATGTACACAATGTACAAAACAATAAGCAGCAATCCGGGCACGACTGCCGCTTTGAAAAGATCGCCAACACTCAGGTGCATCTGATCTCCAAGTACAATAAGCACGATGGAAGGGGGGATCAGCTGCCCCAGCGTACCGCTTGCCGCAATGGCACCGCTTGAGAGTGCCGGAGAGTAGCCCTGCTTGAGCATCAGCGGCAGGGCAATAAGGCTCATCATCACTACCGATGCCCCCACAATCCCTGTACTTGCAGCCAAAATGGCACCTACCAGCACCACAGAAACTGCAAGCCCTCCACGTACTGATCCAAAGAGTTTTCCCATGGAATGCAGCAACTCTTCCGCCATCTTCGACTTTTCGAGAATCAACCCCATAAAAATGAACAACGGTACCGCCATCAGTGTCACATTACCCATAATACCGTAGGTGCGGTACGGCAGCATCTCCAGTACATGCAATCCTACCTCATCGGAGATAAGTGCAAAAAAGAGCGCAACACCGCCAAAGACAAATGCCACCTGAAAACCGCTTAAGAGCAAAAAGAGTGCCAGTGCGAACATCAAAAAGACAGGATCGACCCAAAATGCCATACGGTGGTACCATGCCACATAGATCAGCCCGCCAAACAGAGCAACAACACCCAGCACACGCCAAAGCACTCTTTTGTTTTCAAGCTGATGGTATGCCTTGAGTATTTCACTCACCCCCTGCAGTATCAGCAGTATAAACGAGAGTACCAATATGCCCTTGATGAACCAGCGCGCACCGAGTCCACCGGGATCAGGAGAAACTTCATGCTGAAGGTAGCTCTGAAGCGCCATATCATAGGCATCGGCAGTGAAAAGTATGGCAAACGGCAACAACAACAGCAGCATGGAAAGTATCTGGACAATCATTTTCGTATCATGAGAATAACGCTCGAAGAAAATATCGACCCGTACGTGCTTGCCGTGTTTGAGTGCATAACTGAGCCCCAACAGAAAGACCATATCGTACAAGTGCCACTCCATCTCCTGCAAAGCGATCGAGCCTGCAGAAAAAAGGTAGCGCATCATGGCATCATAGGCTACCAGAAGTGAAAGGGCAACAACCAGTACAGCAGCAAAAAGCCCGGCATATTTACTGATACGGTCAAGGTAATATGAAATATGCATTTAAAATCCTGAAAAAGTATAAATTAACCCACAATAACCATATTCTTACCCTTTTTCTTGGCAAGATAAAGCGCTTTATCTGCCCTCTCCAGTAAGGAATATACCGTATCATTTTCTTTGGATGTTGCAACACCAAAACTGACAGTAAGGTGTCCGACACCGTCAAAAACATGTGTGTCTACCATCTCTCTTATGCTTTCGATTTTTTCTACAATTTTTTCCTGCTTGCTGCAATTGAAAAGTATGAGGAACTCTTCTCCTCCCCACCTGGCGAACAGATCATTGTCCCGCAGCTGACTGCTGACCAAATCGGCGAATTCTCTCAATGCTCTGTCCCCGACAAGATGCCCGTAACGGTCATTGATCGTTTTAAAATTGTCAATATCAGCAATGACCAGTGTTACAGACTGGTCATACTCCAGTGCTTCTGCCAGTTTTTCATCAAAGAAGGATTTTCGGTAAAGTCCGGTCAAAGGATCACGGTTGATCTTCTCTTCAAGCACACGATTGATATCGCACAGTTTCGTTATTTTGGAAAATGTAAACAGTTTATAGGTTTTTTCCAAGAGGGTAGCCTTGACAAGGAACGTGTCTTCGCCT
>Ga0256832_1003268_pt1 | contig 11033 bp, 7 predicted proteins | sample 134614metaG_FD_190534 | JGI IMG/M metagenome (GOLD analysis project Ga0256832, IMG submission 190534) | Hydrothermal vent microbial communities from Lau Basin, Pacific Ocean - 134-614 | ecosystem: Environmental > Aquatic > Marine > Hydrothermal vents | place: Pacific Ocean: Lau Basin | collected...
TGAGCAGCCGGCATTCGACCACCTGGACGCCATTGTCGGCGGCTCGCCGTTGTGGACGGCATCGTATGCCGCCAGCGCGGGGCGTTTCGGTTTTCACGATCCGCTGGATGATCTCGACGCCCTCCGTGAGACCGCCAAGCAGGGTTTCAGCGGCGATGCGGCGGCTTATGTGGTGGCTGGCTGGTACCCCGATGCCAGCGACGATCCGCTGAACGCCAGCGGTTCGTCCGAGCTGTTCGATCTCATCGACGAACTCGGCTGGTTTCTCGATCCCGAAGCCGATGAAGCGGCCAGCGAACCCGATTCGCCTCTTCTCAATCGCCTCTTCAGCATGTCGGGTTTCGAACGTCCGCCCGAGGCGCCGACCACCGAGATTTTCGTCAAGGGGCGCAAAGAGCGCTTCGACTACGCCGATATCGCGGCCACGGTCGCACTGCCGGTCGATGACCCGGCGCGCGTCGTGTTGGCGCCACGCCAACCGCGCTATCTGTCGCTGTTGCACGGCATGGTGACAGGGGCGCCGATCGGCGAGCCGCCGCCAAATGCCGATGAACGCCCCGATCCGGCGGCGTTGTCGATCGCCATGGGTCATGACACCGACGACATCGTTGCCGCGCTGGGCGCGGCGACAGTGGGCGCCAGTGACGATAACGAACGGCGCGCCACCGAGATGCTCGCGGCAGCCTTCACCAGCGATCTGCTGGATCGCCTCGGCACGGCCGACGGCATGCGCGATATTGCCGAACGCGAGCATGCCGATACCTTCTGGTCCTTGCCGGGCAAACCCCTGCCGGCCGCCCGTCCAGACGAACTGCGCGTCGAAGACTCCGCCGCGGTCAACGCAACATCGGTTGGTAGAAAAGGTCGAGCCTCGTTGGCCACCGCCAGCATGGCCGCCGACCTCAAGCCCAGGGCCGTGTGGCGTGACAAGGTGTTCTTCGCGGAAGCCGGCGCCGCCCCGAAAGCAGCGGGGCCGAGTACCGTCTTCCCAAGCGACGACGGCACGACCGCCGAGCGCCGCACGGTGGTGCGTCCGGCGCCGCGCCAGTTTCTTCCCCAGGCGCCGATCGTCGCAATACGCGGCGCCCGGCCGAGCCTGCGCCACCACTACGATGGGCTCTACGATGATGCAAACCGGTTGCGCTGCCGTTTTCCCAACGAGGCGGTGACGAGCCTCAAGGGGAGCGTCGAAGCCGCCACGCTGGTGCCGACGCTCGGTTCGGGCGCCATTCCCGCCGAAGTCCTGACGGTGGTGCGCGAGGCGATGGTGCTCAATCCCTATTGTAGCGATTGGCTGGCAGCCACCGCCGCCGAGGGTGATGCCGCGGCGATACCCAAATTCCGAATGCGCATCGATGCTGAGATGTTGCGCCTCTTTTCGCCGGATGGTCGCTACGACGGTAGTGGTGAATACACCTTGTCGACCGCGCCGTCATCGACGCGCTCACCCCATCCCCGGGCCGCTGCCGGCGATAGCTGGAGTCGCACATCCAGCTACGAAAGCATCGCGACACGGCAGGTTGCGGCCGAACTTTCACGGGCTTCCTCTCTGGTTGGTGTTCCACCCAGTCCGCTCGGGGTCACTGCCTGGCGACAACCGTGGGCGCCCCTGTGGCTGGAGTGGCGCGTCGAACTGGCTGGCGCGGACACGCTCGACGACTGGACGCTGGGCGATCTCGATCTGGTGCGCAAACCGGACGCCGCGAACAACCCGAAAGTTTTCGAGTTCGTTGGTCGCAGCCCGGTGGGGCGCGGCCTGACCACCGCCCTGCACGCAAGCATGGAACGCTGGCTCGAGGTCGAACAGGCCCGCGATGCAACCGAAGCCACTCTCGACGAGGCGCAGAAATCGGCGCTCGAAGCCCTCGCGGATTTTCTCGAACCGCTCGATCTCGCCTCGGCGTCCCTGGACGGTATTCGCGAGCAACTGTTGGGCATCGACTATATCGGCAATATCAGCAGCGGCGTCGATGAAGACGACAGGCCGGTTGCCTCCGCCGCGCCCACGCCGCTGTTCGGTGGCGTCATCCGAATCGTCGAATTGCGTCTGGTCGATGCTTTTGGGCGGACGCTCGATGTGCCGGTGGACAAGGTGCTGACGACGACAAAACTGGAAGTGGAAGATGCGCCGGCGGCGATCCGCGTCGCCCCTCGTCTGCAACACGGCGGTCGCTGGCTGCTGCGCTTCGTCGATCCTGGTTATACGGGCGATCCGGCGAGCGCGCCCGAGGCTTTCGTCAATCAGCTTGAACCCGAGCTGGCGGTGAATCCGGTGGCTGGCTTTCTGTTGCCGGATCACATCGATGAGGCTTTGGAAATGTTCGATGTCGATGGCAACGCGCTGGGGCAGCTCAGTCATCACGAGATCAGCGGCGCGGTGCGCTGGGAGCCCGCGCCGGGTCGGCCGGTGCCTCCCGGGGCCGGTCCCCTGGCTGAATTGCCAGCGGCTGCGATGCCGCTGGGAGAAATGGCTGCCGGTATCGTCCGCGCCGACATCCGGGACCGGGCATCCGGGACGGCGGGTAGTGAGACCTCCTTGACGACCCTGCTGCGCGCCATCGATACGACGCTGTGGACGGTCGATACCTACGGAGCAACCGGTTCGGCCACCGTGGCCGGTCTGGTCGGCCGCCCCATCGCCGTGGTCAAGGCGACGCTGCGTCTCGATGCGCCCGACGACCTCGATGAGGTGATCGTGACCGCCAGCGGTGGCGTCGAGGGACGGCGGGCGGCTTTCGAGGCGCTCAGGGAGCAACGCTTTCCCGTGCGCCTGGGGGATTTGCAACGCAGCGACGATTCGCTGCTCGGGTTCTATCTCGACGATGACTACGAGCACTTCCATCTGGTCGACAAGGCTGTGGCGACGATGGCGCGCGATGTCGGCATCCACCGTGGCCAGTTGGGGTTGCTTGGAAAGGTATCGGTGCCCCGGATCATGCCACTGTCGCACCGCATGTTGGCGCCGCGGGACACCTTCTTCATCCGCCCCGGCCAAGTGGTCCGCCTGACGCTGTTGATGTTGCCCGCCGGGCGTGTGCATCTGACCTCGGGCATTCTGCCGCGCAAGGCGCTGGCGCTGAACGATGCCTGGGTGACGAAGGGGTTGCAGCGGGTGATCCCGTCGGTCCGGGTGGGGCCGGTGCTGGTCGATCCGGAAGAGATTCGCCTGCCCAAGGTCAGCCTGCTGGGAGAACGGCAACAGTTCACGCGGCGAACGGGGCCGCTGACATGGCGCGACGATCCCATCATCTCGGCGACCCAGTCGGCCTTGCTGCCGCGGATGCCCCATGAAATTCAGGAGGGGTGGATCCGCATTATCAACGAGGAAGAGAATGACTGACATCGAGACTTCCGTTACGGCAGAGGAACGCGAGGCGCTGCGGCGCCGGATCTCTCGTCAGGCGGCAAAAAGGAAGAATGCCGATGCGCGCGAGGCATTCGTCGCGGCCAAGGCCGGATTCGTCGATGCCGAAGCGTTGCGAAAGTCGATGAACCTGCTGATGGAACAGCGGGGACTCTGGCCCGCCGAATCCGCCGCCGATACCGCGCGCGGCGAGCCACGCGCCGCGCCGCTCGCTTTTCCATCGAGCAATGTCGACCGCTGGACGCCGATCGGTCCCTCGACGGTGCGGCGGGGACAGGCCGAAGGGCGTCCACGTGTTTCCGGTCGGGTACGGGATCTCGCCGTCAGTCCGGATGGCAGGCGTGTTTATGCCGCAACCGCCAAGGGGGGTGTGTGGTACAGCGGTGACGGCGGCGCGACCTGGGCGCCGCTGGGCGGCTGGGCCAGTGAACCTCGTCGGGTTGGCGGCAACATCAGCGAGTTCGCCTCCGGTTGTCTGCTGGTGGATTTCGGCGCCGATGCCGCCGATGATTTCGTCATGGTCGGAACCGGCGAGACCGGCGCGTTTCAGGGTTCCGCCAACGCGGCGCCGATGCGTGGGATGGGCGTTCTCGTCGCCACCGCGCCCGGCGTCCAGACGATAGAGGCCGACCCCTGGGAGGCCGCCACCGGAATCGAGGCGCTCGAAGGCGTGACGATCGCGCGCATGGCGCGGGTTCCCGGATCGCATGCCGGACAGAATGGCGATCGTGTGATCGCGGCGACCTCTGGCGGGCTCTATCTCGGTACCCGAACCATCAGTAGCGGTGTTGGCGGTTTCGATTGGGTCCCGCTGGCGGCCCCCCCGCCGCCGCCAGCGCCAAGCGGTCGGCGCGCGGCGGGCGACCCTACCGATTTGCTCTATGTCGGCAACCGGCTGTTCGTCTGCTTCCGCGGTTCGGGCGTGGCGGTGTCGGATGACAATGGCGCAAGCTTCAGTTGGGTGAGCATGACGCTGAACAGCGGATTGCCGGGCGCCAGCGTATTGGTTGGCCGCATGAGTCTGGCGAGCAACGAGGACGCCAATACCGTCTATGTGCTAGGAGAGGTGGATACGACCCCCGGCAGCGATGGCGGTCTGGTTGCCCATGTGTGGCGCATTGCGAACCCATCGGCGGCCGCGCCCGCGGCGATGCCGTTGTCGGGCGTTCCCGCCAGCGACCATCTGTGGCCCGGACAGCGCGACTATGATCAGGCGATCATGGTCATCACGCACGATGGTGAAGGCGGCAGTCGACGCGACAGGCTCTATATCGGCGGCTCCCTGATCCGGGTGCGAAACTGGAATGCATCGATCTGGGCTTTCGATGTTACCGGTACGGCGCTCGTGCCGGCGGCGGCCATTGCCGATCAACCGGCCGGCGTCCACCATGGCGCGGACCGGCCCGGGCTGATCGGCAACGCAATTCACCCGGATGTTCACGCATTGCGCAAGGCGACCAATGCCGACGGTGTAACCCGTCAGGTGTGGGTGGCCTGCGACGGTGGCGTATTCGTTTCACTTCACGATGGACAGACGAATACCTTTGCTTCACGCAATGTCGGTCTGGCCTCGATCGAGGCGGGGTTCGTCGCCTCCCATCCGACATCGAGCCACTTTGCAATGCTTGGCTGCCAGGACAACGGTCGGCAGGTTCGGGTCGGCGACACCGTTTGGGAAGTCAAGACGACGATGCAGGGCGATGGCGGCGGCGTGCTGTTCCACCCCCTGCAATCGCACTATGTCATGGGGCAGTATTCGCAAGGCGTCTGGGCCTGTGATCCGTCGGCGCACTATGTTCCACCGCTCGTCACCACCACGAACGATCCCGAAAACGAGGCCGCCGCGTTTTATTCGGGCATTTCCAGCATCGTCAAGCCCGCTGGCAACCGCGCGCGCATTGCGCTGGGCACCAATCGGGTCTGGCTGACCGACAATCTTGGCAGCGCCAACCTGAACACCTGGCGGGTATTGCCCATTACGGCGGCGGGCGCCCTTGCCCCCGCGCGCGATCCGCGACCGGGAAACAGGAGGCCGGGCACCCATGCGGACATGCATTTCGGCGTACCCGCGCTAGGCGCCGTGATCACGGTCAAATGGGCCAACCCGACGACTCTGCTGGCGCTCTATACCGGTGGTGTGGTGCGTTATACGGAAAACGCCGCGAGCCCCGGCAACTGGAGATCGGAGACGCTGCTTTCCTCCACCACAACGGCGCCGGATTCGACATTCGTGACGCCAGCCGCGACGTTTTTTACCGATATCGCGCCGGTACCCGGCAGCAACGACTTCTACCTGTGCGGCACCGGGCAGACGACGCAGTGGCGACCGGGCGCTCGACCGGACGCTGCCGCCGATTCCTGTTTCTACTACGACGCTACCGCCGGCGGGTTTCGCACCACGGGCCTGGGAGATGCGCTCCCAGCCCCCGCCGGCGACGCCAGCAGCCCAATCGATCCGGCCTATTCGGTGGTCGTCGATCCCGCCGACAGCAACACGGTTTATGTCGGCACCGTCACCGGCGTGTGGCGGGCGACGAAAGATCCGGCCACCAACACGCATGGCGATTGGACGCCGTTGGTGAACGGCCTGCCGGAATCCCCGGTGCAGGATCTGACCGTCTGGACCGATCCAGCGGGTGGCGCGGACGCGCCACGGCTGTTGCGCGCGGCGTTGCAGTCGCGTGGGGTTTGGGAGGTGGATCTGGCGCGGCAGGAGCTGGTACGCACCTATCTGCGCGTCCACGAACGTGATGATCGACGACGATTTCCGACGCCGCTGAAAAACCCGCGGCGGAGGCCGACGGCGCCCGATGTATTTCCCATGCGCAGCCCCGATATCACGATTCGACCGGCGGCGCCGGTGACGAATACGCCGTCATTCCCCGGCGTGGACCTTGTGAACGGTAGATTCCGGTATCAGCTGTGGACGTTTCAGACGGCATTCCGCTGGCTCTATCCAAGCATCATTCCCGACGGTCGCTGGACCGACCAGTTCGGTGATCTCGTCGAGCGGCATCGCATTAGTCTGGGGATGTCGGGGCATCGGAAAATCGACGCCGCGTTGTGGAACACGGTGATGACGGCGGCCAACGACGAGGCGGGCAACCCCGGCGTCTATCGGGCATCCTGGCAGAACGCCCTCGCGCCGAACCTGCCCGGCTCTGAGATCGACCTGATGGAGACGGTGCTGCCTCGCCGGGATCGGGGCAACATCTGGATGGTCTACCACGAACGCAGCACCGTCGATGTGCTGTTGCATCATCGGGACACACGCCCGGTGCCGGCGGACGAGGCTTTTGCCATGCTGCTCTGGCGCGCGGACAGGGGCGGCGCGCGTCTCGCCGCCACCGACTGTTCCTCCATACCCGACTATGCCCGCAGTCTGCTCACGGGGTCGCCAGGCAGCGCGCCGGACGGCTGGAACGTGGCTTTGGCGGCAGACGGAACGCCACTGCACCGTCTCCCGGTGGCGTTGGCGGCGCGAATGCCCCGCGCGGTGTCCATCGATGTCGATCTCTCCGCCGTTCCCACGGGTCATCGCGTCATGCTGCTGGCGTTGGCGGGCTCCACGGCTGACCCCTTCGCCGCGCCGACGGCGGGCGCTATCGATCGCGTCGACCGGTTCGTCCGGCGCTGGCCTCATGCAGCAGCGCGCTTGATCAGTTGCTGGCGGCGGCCAGGCGCGCAAATCCACGGATAGAGGTACAAATGGCTATCGACCCACTGATGCTTTTACTGTTGCTGGCGGCGCCCGCGGCCTTCCTGTTTTCTTCGGCCGCGGGTTTGGGCGGATCGCTGATTCTGGTTCCGGCGCTGGCGGCCGTGCTGGGGACGAAGGAGGGGGTGGCCCTTGCGGCTCTGCTGCTGGCGGCGAACAACCTGGTCAAGCTGGCGGCCTACCGCAAGACGCTTCCCCTGCGCGCCGCCGCAATGATCACCGTCGCCGTCATGCTCGGCGCGGCGGTTGGCGCGGGGCTGATGGTGAGCGCGCCGGAATCCTGGGTGACGGCGATGGTGCTGACGATGATTGTGGCTACTTTTATTGCCGACTTCTTGCCAATGGGCGTTATGAAAACCAGCTGGGCCGGCCTGCTGGCTTTCTCTTCCGGCGCGACATCGGGATTCTCTGGAACATCGGGTCCGCTCAAGGGCGTCGCGATCCGCAGTCTGGGCCTTCAACGCCAGTACTTTGTCGGCGCCGCAGCGATCGTTTCCGTCGTCGGCGATCTGACCAAGGCTTCGGTATTTTCCTATTCAGGTCTGCTGGAGAAGGGGGATCTGTTGCTGATAGCATTGCTGCTGCCCGTCATGATCACCGCGACGCTGGCTGGTCGCGGCATCAACCAGCGTATTGGCGAGCAGGGTTACGCGGTACTGTTTTGGGCAGCCATGGCCGGTTACGCAGGCCGACTGGTATTCGCGGCATGAGTGGCGTGGACAAAACCGGCCAGAAAACCGGGCAGGCCCATCGCCGCACCAAAGTGGCGCCTGGCCATCAGACGCAAAGCAGATCCGGCCCCACCGTCAGGACAGTGAACAAGCCCGACTTCGACGAACGAGATCAACGCATCAGCCCCAAACGCAAGGCCGCTGGCCCGGAAAAACGCCGCCGCGGTTCGATATCGCGCCAGTCAGGGCCGCCGGCCACACCGGAAGTCGTCATCCGTCCCGAAACCGACGAAGACGATCAATGACGCGGATCCTCAAGGATATTCCGCTGGACCAGGTCGCCACGGGCGCGCAGACCGGCACCATCTGCGAACCCGCCCTGGGCGCCTCCGGCAAGAGAATCCTCGTGGTCGGCAACTGGTTCGCGTCGCGCTCGACCAATGGTGGAAAGAGCTGGTTGTTCATCGACCCGTACACCGAGCTGCCCGATACCGGCGCGGGCGTCTGTTGCGATCAACTCGTGCACTATTCGAGAACCTGGCGGCTGTGGATCTGGCTATTGCAGTTTCGCAAGTCCCGCGACGGCAATATCGTGCGCGTGGCGGTCAGCAGTACCGGCGCGCCCGGTTCCTGGACCTGGTGGGACACCGCGCCCACCGATGTGGAGCCTGGTTGGAGCCGAACCTGGTTCGACTACCCCGACCTGATCGAAACTGCCGGGAATCTGCTGTTGTCCTTCAACTTGTACAGCGTCAGCGATAATAGTTGGAGGCGGGCTGTCGTGCTGCGCTTCTCCCTTCGGGAACTCAAGGCCAGAGGGGCGCTGGCGCGCCAGGCTTGGTCCACCAGCCAGGCCGGTTCCTTGCGTTTCGCGCGCGGCCCGGCCGCCAGCGCTATTTTTGCCAGCCAGAGCAGCAGCATGGCCGGCGTCATCGTATATGAATGGCCCGACGAGGCGGAGACGGTGACGGCAATCACCGTACCGGTCACTGACTGGAGCGACGGCCCCTATGTATCGAACGGCCCCGGCGACGCACCCTGGTTGCAACGACTCGACGACCGCATCACCGGCGGGTGGCGCGCCAAAGGCGTCATCGGCTTTGCCTGGAGCGCTGCGGCTGACACCAATCACCCCCAGCCGTTTATCCGTGTGGTCCGCATTGATGAAAGCAGCCGAAGCCTGATCGACGAACCCGACCTATGGAGTTCAACCCAAGCTTGGGCCTATCCCGCCATCAGCCCCAATCGACGCGGCGACGTCGGCATTACCGCGTTCCACGGCGGTGGCGACAGCCACCCCTGCCACGCCGTCGGTTTGTTCGACGAACGCAATAACATCTGGAAAATGGTCACCGGCGCTCGCTCCACACATGCGCCGCGAAACGGCGCATGGGGCGATTACCTCGACATCCAACCCGACCCCTCCCGCAAGACCTATTGGATGGCCACCGGCTATGTGCTCAACGGGGGATCCAACCGCAGGAACATCGAACCGCGGGTGACGATATTCAAGCCCTGATGGATTTGCGCCCAGCCCAAGGCTTGTCACCACCGCGCTGACCCTCTAAGTTGGACGTCATGTCCGATACGACGTCCAAAACCGTTCTCATCACCGGAGCAGCCGGTTTTATTGGCAATGACTTCGCATTGCGGCTGCTAGCCCGGATTTCTGTGCGCCAAGCAAAGCTTGGCGCTTCTTGCCGGTTGCATGTCCCGGTCGACCCGGGTTACCTGCTTGGAAGAGTCGGATGCGGGAAATCCGCACGTCCGGATCTGTGAGGGTGAAAGCCAGTAATGGCTGATCTGCTCGACTAGGGCAGACCCTACTGCAAGCAATGGTGGGAAGAGGGCACCATCGGCCTGCAAAAGCAACGAATCGTCGAGGGCGGCGCCACTTCTTCCGGTTGCTCCGGCTTGGTGGTCGCCATCGCACTCTCCTTGGCCAGCGACCAGCAGAAGGACGCCGCCAAGACCGTATTGGCCAACTCGCCACCCATCTGGTCGAACATCGACCTCGTGGCCCACAATTCCAGCAGTACAGGTTTTTTCAATACGGTGGAGAATGTCGCCAAAGGCGGTCTGCCTTCAGGCGGCGTACTGGCCGCCTCGCGCTGTTCTCCGTCACCATGACCGCCGTCCTTCAGGCCCTGCCCATGGTACAGGCTGTGCTCCTGCTCGGAATCTATGTCTTGCTGCCCATGGTCGTGGTCCTGTCGCGCTATTCCATCTCCATGATGGTCATCGGCACCATGGCCACCTTCACCGTCAGGTTCTGGAGCGCGCTCTGGTACCTGGCGCTGTGGGTGGATCAGAGCCTCATCTTGTCAATGAACCCGGATGTGAAAACCTTCCTGCAGATTTTCGCCAACCTGGGTGAGCACGACGTCAAACGCCTGCTGCTCAACATGATCACCACCAGCCTATATCTGGGGCTGCCGTTGCTATGGAGTGGGATGATGGCTTGGGCGGGGGGTGAAGGTAGGCCGTTCGATCGAGTTGGCGACTAGCACCCTGAAAGCTCCGGCCCAAGATGTTGGGCGGCTGGGTGGTGCCATTGGCAAAGCGGCCTTGTCGAAAGGAAGTCGAAGGTAAGACGCTTCAGTCGGGTTTATAAATACCGCCAGAGTCCATCCCATCGTCGACCTTGCCCGTGCGATAGTTGAGCAATCCCCCGCGGATCGCGCTGTTCATCTCGTCGTCAGCGGGTGCCGTTTGGGCACTCGCAGCAAAGAGGCCGAGCACCGTGCCCATAAATCGCATGCTTACTCGGATGACGGCACGGGTTAGCTGTAGACCTCGCCAAACTCCTGATTGCATTTCCATGTCAATCAATCCTCTTTTGCGTGTCGCAAGCGCTCTGAGGCCACTATATCTAGGTGGCTCCTCTCGATAGTCAATAACTCCAACCCGAAGAACTACGCCAATATCATGGTAACCATTTGATTATATATGGTTTTTTTATGATCGTGTGCGCAACAGAGACCGTCTAGCTAGCCGAACCATCCCAATTATATTAGCATTGATCCGTATTTGGCCGTACTAATTGGACAGCTTTTCCTCATGATTTGCTTCGCGATCATTCACGGTTGGCAATAATTGCCCGCCAGGTTTCTGCCAGGGGAATGTTAGATGGTTGAAGACCGATGGCTCTCGGTCGACGAGATAGCCCAGTACCTCGGGGTCAAACGAGACACTGTGTATAAGTGGATCGACCGCAAGCAGATGCCCGCCCATAAGGTAGGGCGCCTGTGGAAGTTTCGGCGACAGGAGGTGGACGACT
>Ga0256832_1003269_pt1 | contig 11032 bp, 11 predicted proteins | sample 134614metaG_FD_190534 | JGI IMG/M metagenome (GOLD analysis project Ga0256832, IMG submission 190534) | Hydrothermal vent microbial communities from Lau Basin, Pacific Ocean - 134-614 | ecosystem: Environmental > Aquatic > Marine > Hydrothermal vents | place: Pacific Ocean: Lau Basin | collected...
TTGATTATAGACGCTGTCTTCTTCGAAAGTGGAGTATTCGGGATTGAAAAGAGAGTTTTTGGATTTCCTTCCAACTACGGTTACATTTCCTTTGTAAAGTTTTAATCTAACTGTTCCGTTTACATTCTCTTGAGTTTTGTCGATAGCGGCTTGAAGCATCTCTCTTTCTGGCGAGAACCAAAATCCGTTGTAAATAAGTTTTGCGTATCTTGGCATAAGCTCATCTTTTAAATGCGCCTCTTCTCTATCCAAAGTAATGCTCTCTATTGCTCTGTGAGCTTTTAACATTATCGTTCCGCCCGGAGTTTCATAGCAGCCTCTGCTCTTCATTCCTACAAATCTGTTTTCTACAATATCCACTCTTCCTATGGCATGTTTTTTGCCGTATTCATTTAGAGTTTCCAAAATTTTAGCGGGAGACATTTTTTCGTTATTTATGGCTACCGGGTCTCCTTTTTCATACTCTATTTCCAGATATTCGGGTGTATTTGGCGCATTTTCCGGAGAATTTGTCCATCTCCACATATCCTCTTCAGGCTCATTCCATGGATCTTCCAAAATTCCTCCCTCATAAGAGATATGAAGCAGGTTTGCATCCATAGAGTAGGGAGATTTTTTGCCATGTTTTTCGATTGGAATATCGTGCTCTTTTGCAAAATTTAATAATTTTTCTCTTGAGTTTAAATCCCACTCTCTCCAAGGAGCTATGATTTTTAAATCGGGATTTAGGGCTAAATATCCCACTTCAAATCTTACCTGATCGTTTCCTTTTCCCGTAGCTCCGTGCGCTACTGCATCGGCATTTGTAAGTTTTGCTATCTCTACTTGTCTTTTTGCTATAAGAGGCCTTGCTATAGAAGTTCCAAGAAGATACTCCCCTTCGTAAATTGCATTTGCTCTAAACATAGGGAATACGAAATCTCTTACAAACTCCTCTTTTAAATCTTCTATAAAGATATTTTCCGGTTTTATTCCAAGTTTCAAAGCTTTCTCTCTGGCTGGCTCTACCTCTTCTCCCTGACCGATATCGGCTGTGAATGTTACCACTTCGCATTCGTAAGTTTCTTGAAGCCATTTTAAAATAACGCTTGTGTCAAGACCTCCCGAATATGCCAAAACAACTTTTTTAACGCTCTTTTTTCCCATAATCACGCCTTTTTTAGAATTTGTCGAATTTTATCAAATTTTATATCCATTTTTTATAAAAATTTGACAAACTAAAAACTAAAAAGCTTTTGGCAGTTTTTGGATTTGTATAAGAGTGATGTTTTAAAACAGTGTTGCTTGTTTTGGAAGATGATTGTCTTTGAATTCTATTTTTAGCCAGTCAATAAACTCTTTTTTAAATTTAACTCCTTTTGTTTTTCCCCTATATTTTTCTATTATAAAGAGTGAAGAGTATTTGTCAGTGGGCAGATAGATAGTTTTTTCTTTTCTAAGAATATTTTTCATTACTAAAAATTTATTTAAGTCTTGAGGTCTTTTAAAAAAATCTTTTATTTCTTCCGGTAAATAAGTTAATATCTCACTTGTCGTATATCCATTATTTTTTCTAAAAATAGACTCTATCTCTTTTTTTATAACTTTTTTTTGAGGCAGAAAATCATTAAGCTCACTTAGATACACTTTTACTTTTTTATTATTTTCAATTGCTCTAATGATATTTGAATAACTTCCTTTACTTTTTCCATCCCAGACAACTAAACTGTAATGACTGTCAAAAGTCATTTGTTTATCTTTTTCTTGTTGTTGTTTTCTAATATTTTTTATCTCTTTTGGAACATCTACTTTTTTAATTTTAAAATTGGTATTAGCTAAATATCTTGGATATTTTCCTATTGTATAAACAATTACGCTGTGATATTGTTTTTTGTTGCAAAAATCTTGCACTAACGAATCTACTCCTTTTGCATCGCCTACTAATATTTCAAACTTATTGTTTATAATTTTTTCTATGCTTTTTTGAACTGCTAAGGGTAATTTTTTAATAGATATTGAACCGCTTATAAAAACTTTTTTCATCTTTTTACATCCTTTACAGGGATAAAGAAAAAATTTATTTTCTTATTAAAATTATATAATTTTAACATTATCTCACATATTGATGCTGTTGTTCCCATAATATCATCTATCAATATAAAAATATCGTTTGGGTTTAATTTACTAAAATTTATATCATATTTATTTAATTTTTGTAAAGAGATATTTGTAATGTTTTTACTTGATTGTGAAGTTTTTTTTGAGATAATGTTTTTTAAAGGAATTTTATTTATTTTGGATAATTTATCTGCTAATTCATTTGGAATATTTGAAGCTGATGGGATAAATGTGATAGTTAAGTTTTTATAGTTATTTTTTAGATATTTTATGTAGCCATTAAAATAAAAAATGATGTCATCTATGAATTGTTCTTTTTCTTCTTTACTTATTGATGGATTTTTGAAATATTTCATTTTATATAGTTTATTGCCTAAAACTGTATATTTTTGATATTCTTTATTGTTATACTCAAATGTCAAAATGTGGGTAAAATAATTTTGATTGAAATCTTGCAGTATTTCAAATTCTTTATAAAAATCTAAAATAATGCCTTTTGCTATTGAATTGTTTTTATAAAATATTTCACAATATAAATGGCTATTTTGGAGTGAAGAATCTTTAATATATTGTACAACTTTATTATTTATATTTACGGGAACTTTTTTTGCTTTTATTACGACTTTGAAATCATCAATCAGCATGCTATTTCTTTATAAGTCTAATCTTTTAATCTAAAATATTATAACAAAATTGCTAGGGTTTAATACACTTATAGTTATATATAGATAAACACTTTTCATATCTTTTATTGACAAAAATCATCAAAAGAGATTATACTTTTGGCTGATATAAAATTTTTGGAGAGCGAATGAGGATAGATAAGTTTTTAAATACGGTAAATATCGTAAAGAGGCGCTCTATTTCTGAAGATATGTGCAAAAGCAAGGTTGTTTTTATAAACGGCACAGCGGTAAAACCTGCAAAAGAGGTAAAGGTTGGAGATATCATAGAGATAAAATATCTAGATAAAACTATCAAATATGAGGTTTTAAAAATTCCTCAAACAAAGACGATTCCTAAAAGCGCAAAAAGCGAATATGTAAAGGAGATATCTTGAATTACCAAGAAGCGATAGAGGTTTTTACAAGACTTTTTGAAAACAAGATGAGCGAGGAAGAAGCAAAAAATCTGCTTATAGAGCTTTATGAGAGGGGAGAGAGCGCCGAAGAGATAGCAGCGGCTGCTAAGGTAATGAGAGAGCACTCTATTAAGCTAAATGTAAAGGATGAGATAAAAGATAAGCTGATAGATGTCGTTGGAACGGGAGGGGATAAAAGTGGAAGTTTTAATATCTCAAGCACCGTTTCAATTCTTTTGGCCTCTCTTGGATGTTATGTGGCAAAGCATGGAAACAGAGCTATAACAAGCAATGCCGGAAGCGCTGATATGCTTGAGGCTTTGGGGATAAATTTGAATCTTTCTATTAAAAAGCAAGAGAAGATGCTTGAAGAGAGCGGATTTGTTTTTATGTTTGCCGTAAATCACCACCCGGCTATGAAACATATAATGCCAATTAGAAAGAGCCTTCCTCACAGAACCATTTTTAATATTTTAGGGCCTCTTACAAATCCTGCGGGAGTAAAAAAATATCTTTTGGGAGTTTTTGATCAAAAATATATAGATAAAATAACAAAAGCCCTGCTTCTTTTGGATACGAAAGATTCTATGATAGTAAGCTCTCACGACGGGCTTGATGAAATTAGCATAAGCGATATTACTTATTACAATCTAATAGAAAACGGTGAAATTAAAAAAGGGATAATAGACCCGATAGATTTCGGATTTGCAATGTATCCGTTTGAAGCTATAAAAGGGGGAGACGCTAAAGAGAATGCAAAGATTACGAGAGGAATTTTAGAGGGAAGCGTTAAAGGCGCTAAAAGAGATATTGTTATCTTAAACGCTGCGGCGGCTTTGAAAGTAGCTAAAGTCGCAAAAGATATGAAAGAGGGGATAAAGATGGCAAACGACGCTATCGATTCCAAGAGGGCTTTAAAAAAGCTTGAAGAGATTATAGAGGTTTCAAACAGTTTATGAGAGTTTTAAAGGAGTTTTTGTTAAGCGAAAAAGAGCTTTTTAAACTTATCGATTATATTAAATATTTGGCAAAAGAGAATGGAGTTTTTCTGTTAAGAGGAGATTTGGCAAGCGGAAAAACTACGCTTGTAAAGGCTTTTTGCAAAAATTTAGGAATAGGGGACGCCTCTTCTCCCACTTTCTCTATTTTAAATATTTATAAAGATAAGGTTTATCATTACGATATTTACAATAAAGGATTAAGAGAATTTATCTCAATGGGGCTTTTGGAAAATCTTGAAGAGGAAGGGTATCACTTTATAGAGTGGGGAGATGAAAAGCTTGAGAAGATTTTAAGAGATTATGGAATCGATTATTTTGTGATAGAGATAGAGCCAAAAGGCGATAAGAGATTATACAGGGTAAAATATGCATAGTTTAAGAGCCGAGCATCTTAAAAAAATTATTAGAAAAACTAAAATTATTGAAGACTTCTCTTTGTCAGTAAATAGCGGCGAGGTTGTGGGGCTTCTTGGGCCAAACGGTGCTGGCAAAACTACCACTTTTTATATGATTTGCGGTCTAATAGACGTAACAGGCGGTGAGATTTATTTAGATGATGAGGATATCTCATCTTTGCCTTTTCATAAAAGGGCTAGAAAAGGTATAGGCTATCTTCCTCAAGAATCAAGTATTTTTAAGGATTTGAGCGTAGAAGATAATATAATGATGGCTGCCGAAGTAACTTCCAAAAATAGAAAAGAGGCTTTAAATAAAACAGAAGAGCTTTTGCAGCTTTTAAATATTGAGCCTATTAGAAGAAGAAAAGGAATTCACTTAAGCGGCGGAGAGAGAAGAAGGTGCGAGATAGCAAGAGCTCTTGCCATAGTTCCCAAATTTTTGCTGCTTGATGAGCCTTTTGCGGGAGTTGACCCGATAGCGGTAGAAGATATTCAAAAAATAGTCAAAGATTTAAAAAATATTGGAATAGGAGTTTTGATAACCGATCATAACGTAAGAGAGACTTTAAATATTTGCGATAGAGCCTACGTTATTAAAGACGGGATGCTTCTTGCAAGCGGGACGGCAAGCGAAATTTACGAAAACAAGGCGGTTAGAACCTACTATCTTGGAGAGCATTTTAAACTTTGAGAATGAAACTTCGGGTATCGAAAACTCAAAAACCCAAACTCTCTCAGACTTTAAGAAGCTGGCTTCCGATTTTACAGGCCGATTTGCAGTCTTTGGAAGATGTTTTAAAAAAGTATAAAGATGAAAATCCCTTTTTGGAGATCATTTCAGGTTTTGAAAAGCGAGATCAAAAAATAATTGAGAGTTTCTATACAAAAAGAAGCGTCCACTCTCAAATAGAGGCATTAAATATTTATGAAAAAAATTTGGAAGAGGTTTTGTTTGAGCAAATCTCTCCTCCCCTTTTTCCAACTTCAAAATCTCAAAAGATAGCTTATAAAATAATCGAAAATTTAAATGAAGAGGGTTATTTTATAGGAGATTTAAAAAAAATTTCAAAAGAGCTTGAAGTTTTACCGGAAGATATTGAGAGAGTCAGAAAAAGATTTGCCCATCTTGAGCCTCCCGGTATTGGAGCTGTTGATTTTAAGGAAGCTTTTTTATTTCAGCTTGAAGATTTCGATTTGGAAGATGAAGTTTATAAAAAGGCTTGCGAGATTATAGATAACTTTGAAAATATAAACTCTTTGAAAAAAGATGAGAATTTCAAAAAGGCTTTGGAAATTATAAAAAAGCTAAAACATCCTCCCGCTATAGAGTATATACAAAATGAGGGTTTAAAAGAGAAGATTCCCGATATCTTTATAGATTTTACAAAAGACGGAATAGAGGTTAGGCTAAATGAGGATTTTTATCCTACTGTGGTTATAGATACCAAAGGTTTAAAGGAGGATAAGTTTGTAAAAGAGAAGATAAAGGAGGCTAAAGGGCTTATAAACGCGCTTTCTATGAGAAAAGAGACTTTGTATAAGGTTGCTTTGATGATTATAGAGTATCAATACGATTTTTTTACAGGAGGAGAGAAGAAGCCTATGAAGCTTTCAGATTTGGCAAAGGAGCTTGGATATAACGCTTCTACCATTTCAAGGGCAATATCCAATAAATATCTCTCCTGCAACAGAGGCGTTGTCTCTTTGAAGAGTTTCTTTACTACCGCAATAGATGATGATATTTCAAATGATTCGGTTAAAAACTTAATTGTTGAAATAGTAAAAAATGAAGATAAAAGAAAGCCTCTAAGCGATAGCAAGATTTTGGCTATAATAGAGGAGAAGCTAAAGATAAAACTTGGAAGAAGAACCGTTGCAAAGTATAGAAAACAGCTAAATATAGCAGGCTCAAGCGAGAGAAAAAAGATATATTCTCTATCTTTGGAAAGCGTATAGGAGGAGGTTTTGAGCTATAGAATTTTGATAGTTGAAGATGAAGAGGATTTGCTGGATCTTTTGGAGTTTACTCTATCAAAAGAGGGGTATGAGGTTTTTGCTAAAAGAGATGTAAAAAATGTAAGGGATATTTTGGATAAGAATGAAATAGATCTTATTTTGATGGATAGAAATCTCCCTTCCAAAGAGGGCTCTTTTTTTATAAAGGAGTTAAGAGAAGAGGGCTATTTGGAGCCTGTCATTTATATAAGCGCAAAAGATAGGGAAGATGATATTTTGGAAGGGTTTGAAAGAGGAGGGGATGATTATATAACAAAACCTTTCAATCTAAACGAGCTTAAAGCAAGAGTTAAAGCGGTTATAAAAAGAAGCAAAAAAGAAGCTCAGATAATAAAATATAAAGATATAGTCTATAACTCCTCTACCAAATCTTTCACAGTGTCTGGTAGAAAACTTAATTTAACTCCGCTTGAGAGAGATTTGCTGCTTGAATTTATAAAAAACAGAAACGTTTTGTTAAGCAGGGACTATCTTTTAGAGAGAGTCTGGAGAGATAGCGGGGATATGCAGTATAAAACCGTAACGGTCGGGGTTAAGAGATTAAAAGACAAACTTGATCCAAAAGGGGAGAAGGGTTATATAAAATCAGTCAGGGGAGAAGGCTACATATTTTGCTAAAGCTTCACCAAATATATATAAGAAAAAGTTTATCCCTATTTATTTTTCTCTCTATTTTGATGACGGCTATTTTTTATTACTGGATTAGAGATTTCTATCTTCAAAAGACAAAAGAGGAACTTTTAAAAGATATAGAGCTAATTTATCTTATTGCTAAAGAGAATAGAGATTTTAACGCTCTTGCTCTGAAAATCAAAAAAGATCTTAATCTTCGGATAACTTTCATTTTAGAAGATGGCGATATTTTGGCTGAATCAGATAAAGATAAAAAATATATGGACAATCATAAAAACAGGCCTGAAGTTGTCATAGCAAGGCTTGAGGGATTTGGATATAGCGTTAGACATTCAAACACTTTAAACAAAGAGCTTTTGTATGTGGTAAAAAGGTATAAAATAGGGGATGAAACTATCTATATTCGTCTTGCAAAACCTCTAAACGAGATTAATGAGTCGCTTTTTTATTTGGTATTGAGGGTGGTTGGCGTTATAGTCTTGTTTGCGGTTATGCTTTTTTTGATATTTTATAAGATAGGTTTGGATATCGAAAGAGAGATTCAAACAATTCTTAGATTTCTAAAGAGTCTTATAAAAAAGAGGAGAGTTTTTGAGATAGATTCAAACTTTTCCAAAGAGTTCTCTCAAATTGCCAAGCTTTTGAGCAAAATTTCAAGGATTTTAACAAAACAGGAAAATTATAGAGAAAAATATCTCTCAAAACTTGAAGCTTCCAACAGGGAGAAAGAGAATATAATCTCAGCTATTTCTCATGAGTTTAAAAATCCGATAGCCGTAATAGAGGGGTATTCTCAAACTCTTTTAGAAGATGAGATCGATGAGAGGATAAGGGAGAGATTTTTAAAAAAGATTTCCAAAAATGCAAAAAAACTTGTAAAAATGATAGATACTTTAAGGCTTGCCGTAAAACTTGAGGATAAAAAACAGAGTATAAATTTCAAAGAGTTTGATATTTACGAAAGCGTCAAAGAGGTAATAGAGGATTTAAAAGAGAGTTTTAAAGATAGGGAGATAATTTTAAAAGGAGAAAGCCTTTTTATAAAAGGGGATAAGATTTTAATGGAGATAGTTATAAAAAATCTTATTGAAAACGCTTTAAAATATTCAGAAGATGAAGTTTTTGTTTTTGTGGATAAAGAGGGGATATCCGTAAAGGATAAGGGAATAGGCATAAAGGAAGAGGAGATAAAAAATATCACAAACAAATTTTATAGATCTGATAAAAATGTATGGAGCAACTCTTTGGGGCTTGGGCTGTTTATTGTTTCAAATATAATAAAACTTCACGGATTTAGGCTTGAAATTCAAAGTATTTTAAACAAGGGGTCTATTTTTAGTGTAAAATTTACTTCGTAACTTTTCTGTAGCTTTTTATTACTATAATCTTTGTTGTAAAAACGATTTAAAGGAGTCAAAAAATGATAAAAAAGATAGCTTTAACCATAACCTCAGCAGCCGTTTTTGGAGTCTGCTTAAATGCTGCCGATAGAATAAACGGAGCGGGAGCATCTTTTCCAGCACCGGTTTATTTTGATTGGGCGTATGAGTATCAAAAGGCTACGGGAGTCGAGGTTAATTACCAGTCCATAGGCTCAGGCGGAGGAATCAAGCAAATTAGCGCAAGAACCGTTGATTTTGGAGCGAGTGATAAGCCTTTGAAGCCTAAAAAACTTGATAGAAAAGGTTTATATCAATTTCCAGCAGTAATTGGAAGCATCGTTTTGGTTTATAATCTTCCGGGCGTAAAAGATATGGAGTTAAAACTTGAAAATAAAGATGTAGCGGATATCTTTCTTGGGAAGATTAAATATTGGGACGATAAACAAATTAAAGAGGATAATCCCCAAGTTAAACTTCCTCACAAAGAGATTGTCGTAGTTCACAGAAGCGACGGAAGCGGAACAACTTTTAATTTCTCATACTATCTTGCAAATGTAAGCGATGAGTGGAAAAATAATGTAGGAATCGGAAAAGCTCTTGATTGGCCTGTAGGTTTGGGAGGAAAAGGAAACGAGGGAGTCTCCAACCTGATTAAACAAACTCCTTACAGCATAGGATATGTAGAGTATGCTTATAAGATGAGAAATAAATTTTCATCTGCTGTTATTCAGACAAAAAGCGGAAAATGGGTAAAACCGATTGAAGAGAATTTCAAAGCGGCTGCAAAATACGCCTCTTGGGGCCCTAAAAACCATTTTTATCAAGTATTGGCTCTTCAACCCGGAGATAACAGCTATCCGATAGTAGCTGGAACTTTTATTTTGCTCGCAAGAGAGAAAGCGGATGTGAATAAAAAAGTTACAGCATTTTTTAACTGGGCTTTTAAAAACGGTGATGAAGCAGCTAAGAAACTTGGCTATATCCCACTTCCAGAAGATACCAAAAAGATGGTTAGGGAGTATTGGAAAGAGAATAATATAGCTCCTTCTAAGTAATTGAGTAATATTTACAAATAATTTTAAAAAGGCGGGGAGTTTTTCTCTCCGTTTACCTATCTTAGAAAAATACAATATTTTTTTCAGTATAATTTGAACAAAAAATTCAGAGGCTCTCCATGCAAAAAGGTATCGATCTACTTTTTGAAAATATAGCCAAAATTGCCGCAGCTTTTGTTTTAATCGTTCTTGTGGCCATATTTTGGGTTCTGTTTCAAGAAGCCAAACCGGCTATTGACGAATTTGGATTAAAGTTTCTAACAAATACAAAATGGGCTCCGAATATGGATATTTTCGGAGGTTTGCCAGCTATCTACGGCTCTGTGGTATCAACTTTTATAGCTATGCTTTTGGCAACTCCCGTAGCCATTGGAATTGCCATATTTTTAACTGAAATAGCTTTTGAAAAGATAAAAACTCCAGTAGGCGTAGCTATAGAGATGCTTGCAGCGATTCCTTCCATAATTTACGGAATGTGGGGGCTTTTTTATTTTGCTCCGATTATCAGAGATTGGTTTGGGGGAAACGGCCTTGGACTACTAACTGCCGGAGTGGTTTTGTCAATTATGATTTTGCCCTTTATGGCGGCTATCACAAGAGATTCTATGAACACAACTCCAGATATTTTAAAAGAATCTGCTTACGCTTTGGGAGCTACCAAATGGGATGTAATTAAGGATATAGTAATTCCTTACGCTAAAACCGGTATTATAGGCTCTTTGATTTTAGCTCTCGGAAGAGCTGTGGGGGAGACGATGGCCGTTACTTTCGTAATGGGCAACGCTCATAAAATTCCAAAACATATCTATGACGCTGCTACGAGCATTCCGGTAACTTTGGCAAATGAGTTTACAGAAGCCGATAGCGATCTTTATTACTCTTCTCTTTATTATCTTGCTTTGATACTTTTTGTGATAAGTTTTGTGGTTATCGCTCTTGCGAAATTTTACTTTTTTAGAAAAATTAGGAGAGCCAAATGACTCTTAAGAAAAGAAAAATTGTAAACAATATCATTCTAACGCTCTCTACTCTTTCGGCCATTTTAGGGCTTGTTTTTCTCTTTTGGATTCTTTGGACTCTCTTTTCAAACGGTTTGGAGGCTATGAGCTTAAAAATCTTTACGCTTGATATGGCTCCTCCCGGAAGGGAAGGCGGACTTAGAAACGCTCTTGTAGGCCAGCTTATGCTGGTTGTCGCGGCCTCTTTGATAGGAATTCCTTTGGGATTGATGGCCGGGACATATCTTAGCGAATATGGGAAAAACTCAAAATATGCTAACTTAATTAGAGATTTAAGCGATATAATGATGAGCGCTCCATCTATTGTTTTGGGAGCTTTTGTTTACGCTATTTTGGTAGCTCCCATTCAT
>Ga0256832_1003270_pt1 | contig 11032 bp, 5 predicted proteins | sample 134614metaG_FD_190534 | JGI IMG/M metagenome (GOLD analysis project Ga0256832, IMG submission 190534) | Hydrothermal vent microbial communities from Lau Basin, Pacific Ocean - 134-614 | ecosystem: Environmental > Aquatic > Marine > Hydrothermal vents | place: Pacific Ocean: Lau Basin | collected...
GGCGTTGGCAAATGCCAATGCGGCCCCGGAGCCGAAACACTCTGAAACTTGCCAAAACGCAACACCAACGCGCGCTCGCCCTCGCCGACGATGTAGAAACCGGAGGCCACCCAGAGAATCAGCCCCAACACGAGCAAACCCAGCAAACCGGCGGAGCCCGCGAGCATCGGCCCCTTGCCGCCTTTACCGCCAAAGCCGCCAAGCTTGCCGGTGATTTTCTTCAGGATCTCATCCAGATCCGGAGGACCCTGACGGTTGCCACCACCCCAAGGGTCCTGATTCTTGTCGCCACCTGGTTGATTCCAAGGCATGAAAACTCCAATCGGTTACCGAAAATTCGCGGCCAGACGCTATTCGACAGGGCGCACGAAGCCCGGATTCTAGGATGCCCGCCTTCCAGACACAAGTCGCCAGGTTGAGCCTGTACACGTCTCGCGGTCAGAAATATACCTCTTGCGATTGAGAATACCCCATTCAGGGCGCGTGGATTTTCGTCGAGAGCAAGGCGTAAAAACGCAGGCATAGTGGCGCTACGTCAAGTTTTTACAACGCAGCTATCGGCGAAAAGATGCGCGCCATGAATGGGGTATTCTCAATCGCAAGAGGTATACCAGTTTGCAACCAGGTAGATCAGGATCAGACCCGCCAGAACAACGAACCAATAGACGCCTTTCCCCGACTTGGCGACCGCGCCGTCCTTTGCCGCCGCAACGGTCTCGCCCGTTCGTTTCCCGGCGGCGCGGAACAGGGTCCCTTTCGAAAACGCCGACCAGCCATATTTGATCCAGCGCAGGACGATGAAGGACAGCCACACGGCCCACAGCAGAATCGCGATGCGGTAGTACAGCAACGGCAGCGACAGTATGCTGGCTCGCGGCATGCCCTGGTCGCTGAACCAGCGCAGAAACCAGGCGTTCGAGCCGTTGCCGGCGACTTGCATTTTGGGATGCCCGAGCAGGCCGTTGAACAGTCCGTCTCCCATGCTGATCAGGGCGGCGAGGGTGGTGACGAGGAGGAGGATTTGCAAGGCGTTGAATTGGAGCGCTGTCATTTTGAATGGGTCGATGGCGGCGCGGATCTTGAGCAGGTAGAGCCAGCCGATGAACAGCAATGACATGCCGATGCCGATGTACAGGCCGAAGGAGTTGGCCTGGGTAAAGCCCACCATGACGAGCAGCCAACCGAGGCCATTGAGCTGGCCCAGCTTCATAAAGTGCAGCGCCAGGGCCAGCAGCAGCAACGGCGGCAATATCGACCAGAACAGGAAGTCCGGCCCGACACCGCGGCCATCCGCCCGGTAGACCCAGCGGTTTTCCGGCAGGGTGACTTCGGTCAGCGCGTTGTAGATGGCAACCGGTTTTCCCTCGCGCCCCTTGAAAAGGATCTCGGGTTCTCGATAGACGCCGGTAATGCCCTGCTTGAGTTCGCCGCTCACCACGACCCGGGCCTTGCCCATGTCGAGGGGAATCCGCGCCTTTCCCGCCGCCTCGTTGTTGATGCGCCGCCCGTTGACCCGGACGGAGTGAATCGTCGCCTCCGGCGTTTCCAGCATCAGGGTCTGGGCCTGGGTGGTTTCGATTTCGGCGCTGAGCTCCAGCGCGCCACCCGAGGCGCCCGGCCCCGCCGCATGGGGGGCAAGCGATAGCGTGAGTCGCTGAATCGCCACGGTCGCGCCGGGTATCGGTTCGACGCGGGAGATGAGGATCGTCGCCGTCTCGCCGGGCCAGGGACGCAGCGATTTCAGGTTTTCCCCGGAGCGGGTTTGCTCATAGATGATCGGCAGGCCGGCGACCTCCACGTTCCACTGGCTGGAATAATCGAAACGCCACTGCGTGCGCTGCGCGGCTGGCGCGGGCGGCAGGATGATTTTTCTCAGCACGCCGCCACGATAACCGGCCAGTTCGTCCTCGCTGAATTGCAGCGAACTACGAAACTTGAGCGTGGAGTCGCCCGCGTTGAACACTACCTGAATCGCTTCGCCCTTGCGCGAGACCTGGTCGCCCGCCTTGAGAATAACCTCCTTCGGCCAGGCCGGTATGGCCACGGTCTCGACCGATCCCGGCGGGGACAGACGGCGCACCGTGGTGTCGACGAACATGCCGTCGGACAACGCCAGCTCCCGGGTCACGGCGAAGAACGGTGGAATCTGGCTGCGCGACAACCCCTTGGGGCCTTGTTCGGCGGGCGTCGCCGCGGACTGTTTGCGAAAGGACAGCGATTGCCAGCTTCCGGGGCGATGGACGTGCGAACCCCGCCAGCCTTCCAGGGTTTCGGTATATTGCCGCACCGTCAACGGCAGCCCCAGTTGCAGGGTTTTTCCGGAAACAACTCCCTGGAGCATCACCTCATGCGCCCCTCGCTCCAACCTGACCATCAGGCGCTTGCCGCTGCGCTCCAGCGGCAAGCCGCGCAGGCCGTTGTCGTTGACAACGAACGCGGTGAAATTCACGCCGCCGCGAGGCGTTTCCAACAGCGGCGCGGCGACGGCGTCGAGCGCATGGATGCGAAATCGCAGGCGCAACGCGCCTTCCCGCGACAGGCTCGCGTGGAGTCTGTCCAGCGACACGCAGTCCGGCAGACAATCAGGAGGCCGGTTGACCTCCCGGGCCAACTGCTTGAGCAGATACTCCGGCGGGTAGTCGCCGGCCTGGGCCGGGGCGGGCGGCCAGCCCAGCATCGGCGTCACGAGCAGCAGGGTCGCCGCCGCCCGCTTCGGGGCCAAGCCCCGCCGCAGGCGCTTTATCCCTTTGCGCGGGTCGACGCCCATGGCCGCGAGAAACAGCAGAATCAGCATCAGGCTGCTGACGAAACCAAACAGCCGGTTCATGGCTGGCGTCATCAGCAGCATATCGAAAGGCTCGGCGCGCTGCAGAGCGCTGGCGTCCCAGCGCAGGGAATAGACCCTGCCCCGCCAGCGCGGAATACCCACCGTGGAGCGAATCTCGTTTTCCCGCCGGAACCCCTCCGTTCCATCCATCCGCGGCGGCGGAGCGGCGCTGGAGGCTGGATAAGTTTCGGGGATCGACAACAACGCGCCGGAAGGCGCCGCTTTCTCCACCGCCTGCGCCATCCTCTTTTTCAACGCCATCGGCGGCGCTCGCGGCGCTTCCTCCATCACCACATCCCGCTCCACCCCGACGCCGGGCGCATCGTCGGCTCCCACCGACCAGTTCAACTGCGGATGAATCGCGTCGCGCACATGGGTGACCGTATAGCCCAGCAGCCAAACGCCAATCGCCAGCAAGACGACCAACCGCGCCTTTTGCAGCACCATTTTCAGCCTCGGCGTATTGCCCAGCCCGTCGCGCAACGCGGCGACCAGGCCGAGCAGCGCCAACCACAGCAAGACCGGGGTTTCCGGCTCATGAAAGGTAACGCCCAGCGTCGCCAGGGCGAACGCCCCCCAGCCCCAACCAATAACGCGGGCAAAGGCAATGGAAATCATAATCAGCAAAAAGACCTGGTACAGCGACCATCGAGACAACCAGGTCGTCCCCTTGACGCCGCTCTCGATCGCCAGCAACCGCCAGCCGGGCGGCAGGTGCAGCCGGGCCGTCAGCGACTCGGCCTTGAGATCCGAAAAATAGTTTCCGGGCATGGCCAGGGAGCCTTTCGGCGCCGCCACGCCCAGCACATCGGCATCGAGCCGACGATTGCGCAGCGAAACCCCCACCCCCTCCGGCGTCCTGACCAGCACTTGCGGTCGGCCATCCAGATACACCGCCCGGGGCTCGACGCTGTCATGCGCCGCCACCAGCGACGCATAGGGCCGCGCCTCCCCCCGAACGCGATCCCGCACAAACAGCTTCCGCCCGGAAAAACCGATCCAGGCGTCCCGCTCGATTCTCGCCCGGGTTTCCCCCGTCGCCAGCGTCCCCCGCGACAAGCGCTTGACCCGCAACCCGCCGTCGGGCGCGACCCGATACGCCGCCAGGCTGCCCCAACCGCGCGGCGCATCGATGCTCTTCGGGTCGATAGCCGGACTGCCGCCCAGCTCGGTGGCGTACAACGCCGGGACGCGCTCGAAAAACCAGTACTCGTGCGCCGGCCAGAAAGGGCTGCCCGGCTGGCCCCGCTTCCACGCCTTCAAATCCGCCGGAAGCCAGGAGGAAACCGTAATCTCCCAAACGCCAGGCCGAACAATGGCCGACAACTCGCCGTTTTCATTGATCCTCGCCTTGAGCGGCCCCTTGACCGCCAGCGGAACAGCCCGAGGCAAGGTAACTTTGCCAAAGTCCACCTCACGCGGCTTGCCGGAAACCGTCAACCGCAACACCGAAACGATGTCGGTGGGAACATTGTCCGTAAAACGGCGAAACACCTTGAGCGTGAGCGAATCCTTGTCCTGCCGGGGCTTGACCTCCCCCGCGTAACCGGCGGGCTCGAAGCGCAGCATGGCCTTGTCATCCAGATAAACCGGTCGCTCGACGCCCTCGCGCACGAACCTGACCAGCGCCGTATCGGGCGGAATCGCAAAGGGGCGCAGGCCCTGCTGGCCCGCCAACTCGCCACGAATCCCAACCCGGCCTCTGTCAGCGAAAACGAACGGCTTGCCGCGCCGCGAAACGACAATGGCGGGCGACTTGTCGATCCGCACATTCACCGGCCAGGACTGACTGTCGCCCGGCAGCGGAATCCAGCCCGGCCTGTCCACATCCCACTGCTGGCGGAATCGCAGCCGCGCCTCGCCCGCCGCCTTTTCCAGCAGCAACTGGTGCGGCCAAGCGCAAATTGGCGCATGCTCCATGCCACTGATCCGGGGACAGGGAGCCGGCTCCCGGACCCAATCCACCCACCCCCGCAACGGTTCGGGAACAGGGCGGCGAGATTCCCCGGCGGCGCCGGACGCCAGCGGCAATAGCAGCAAAACGGCAACAAACCAGATTCTGAATGTCATCGGGGAACAACCTCGGCGCGGGAGAGAAATGAAACCAATATACCTTGGGAAAAATATAAACACACCGTAATGGCGCACCGATTTTCACAGAGAGCATAGCGGATATGAGCCAGACCCCAGCACCGCAAAGATGCGAACAGCCAAACCCCTTACACCATCTTGTAGGCGCATTTATGGCGAATCAACAACGGTTGTGAATTCGTGAGCCAATTCCCACTCTTGCGTAGGCTAACGATCCAATTTCGTGACCCGGTTTCCGGTTCGACATCGGTCGTTTCATAAAATGGCTTTGGAAATCAAGCCCCTCGCCGATAGGTTTCCGATGTAGGGATTATTCGCTTCGCAGGCCGGTATACTGATGCTTGAAAAAATTACTATCGTTTGCGTTGGCAATATCTGCCGCAGTCCGATGGCCGCGGGATTGCTGGAGACCCGAGCCAGGCAACTGCGCAAACCAATGCAGGTGGCGTCAGCGGGACTGGACGCACTGGAGGGGCATTCGCCCGATCCGGTATGCTGCGAACTGTTGCGTGACGAGAATATCGATATCAGCGATCATCAGGCGCGCCAGTTGAGGCCCGAGATCCTGCGCGAATCCGATCTGATTCTGGTGATGGAAAGCTGGCAGAAAACGGCGTTACAGTCGCGACACCCAGAATGTCGCGGGAAGATCTTCACGCTGGGCCACTGGACGGGCCTGGAGGTTGAGGATCCGTACCGCCGTTCACGGGCGGAATACCTTGCCGCATGGCGAAAAATCAAGATGTCGATTGACAGTTGGAGCGAGAAGTTATGGTAACAGGCTGTGGAAATACGCCAGGCGCGATGATCGTGGGCCAACTGGCGAGCGTACTGCTGATCGCTGCGCTCATCCTTTCGGGGTGTAGCCTGGCTCCGGGCATACACTTGAGCGACAAGCAGCTTGGTCGATCCGCGGAGAAGGAAAAACCGGGCATCCCTCCCGAATTCATCCAGATTACACCTGAGGTCATTCAACAACTGAAACGGCAAGACGGCGACCCTCCAAGTCGGCGTCACCCTCGGCCTGGCGCGCCGATGGCGCAAAAACGCGCGGGCTATCAATACCTGATCGGCGCCAACGACGTGCTATCCATCACGGTCTGGGATCACCCGGAGCTCACACTCCCGTCAGGGGAATTCCGCTCGGCTGATGCCGCGGGCCACTTGGTTGCGGCCGATGGTTCAATCTTTTTTCCCTACATCGGCAAAGTTCAAGTGGCGGGACGAACAGTGGGCGCCGTGCGTTATGACCTGACGCGCAAGCTCGCCGCCTACGTCAAGAACCCCCAGCTCGATGTCCGCGTTGCCGCGTTTCGCAGCCAAAAGGTCAATGTAACCGGTCAAGTGAGAAAGCCGGGCAAAATCGCGCTGACCGATGTGCCGATGACAATTCTCGAAGCCGTGAATGCGGCGGGAGGTCAGACGGAACAGGCGGATTTGGGGCATGTTTCACTGGTGCGCGGCGACAAGACCTATCAGCTTGACCTGCGCCGGATGCTCGAGGAAGGTGATTTGAGCCGGGACTACCTGCTCAAGGATGGCGACCTTATCCATGTCCCAGATCGTTCGAACAACAAGGTCTTCGTCATCGGCGAGGTCAAGGATCAGACGACCCACCTGATGCACCACGGGCGAATGACGCTGGCCGACGCGCTGGGCATGTCGGGCGGAACGGATCAGCGCTATGCCGACGCGCAAAGGATTTTCGTCATTCGCGCCCACAAGGGGGCTCTCAAACCACTGGTTTACCACTTGAACGCAAATGATCCAACCGCGCTGCTGCTATCGACCCGATTCGAGCTCAAACCTCTGGATGTGGTATATGTCGCCACCAGCAAGCTGACGCGCTGGAACCGTGTACTTCAGCAAATCATGCCGACCGTGCAAGGACTGTACCAACTGGATGTGCTGACGAGGTAAATGTGAATATGGCGACCTGAACTACTCGCGATCACGAATACCCCTTCTGGTTACTCGCTTGTGAGGAGTAAGGGAGCGATAACCAACGAAGATGAAGTAGGAAGTTCTAACCCGGCGCACAGGATGCGCGCCGCAACCAAACGGTCACGGACGACCCGAAAACAACAATGAGAAACCAATGTCCCGTGATATTTCTGAATGGCTCAAGCCGGACAAGCACAGCCAGCCTGGCGCGCAACCGCGACCTGTTCCCTTCATGGCCGAACAGGATGTTCTTGATGTCGGACAAATCATCAGCTTACTGCTGGGCAACAAGTGGCTGATCGCCGGATTCCTGCTGATTGCGGGACTGATCGGCTGGCTGGTCTCTTTCAACATGACGCCGCTGTATCGCGTCGATGCAACGTTGCAGGTGGAAAAACAGAGTTCCTCGCTGCCCGGGCTGGAGGAGGTTTCCGAGTTCCTGGAGTCCAGCTCTTCCAGCCCGACAACGATCGAGCTGGTAAGTTCTCGCAGCAACCTGGGACAAGTGGTCGATGCGTTGAATCTCCGTATTTCGGTCACACCCGAGCGGCTGCCTGTTATCGGTCAGGGGCTGGCGCTGCGCTATCAGGGAAATGGCCCCACTGGCCCGCCCGCCTTTCTCGCCAACTTCGTCGAACACTGGCTGCCGGCATCGCTTGCCAAGAAGGCAAATCTCGACCGCTACAACTGGGGCGGCGAAGCGATTCGTGTCGAACGTTTCGATGTCAACGACCGCGAAACCGTTGACAACTGGACGATCGAAGCGGCACAACAAGGCGCCTTCCGCCTTCTGGATGAAACCGGCAGACCAGTGCTTTCCGGAATCGCTGGAGCCAGTCAGCGCGTCCACGACGCCCGGCACGGAGATGTATCCATTTTTGTCAGCCAGTTGGCCGCATCGCCCGGCGCCCGTTTTCAGCTCTCGAAACTCGACAGACTCTCGGCCATCGCCCAACTCAAGAGCCGTCTCAAGGTCAAGGAAAAGGGGAAAAAGACCGGCATTATCGAACTGTCGATGAATCATGCCGACAGGGCGCTGGCGATAAAGATACTGGACGCCATTTCAAATACCTATCTGCGCCGCGATGTCGAGCGAAAATCCCAGGAAGCGCAGCAAATGCTGGCTTTCATCGAACGACAGTTACCCACGCTGAAAGCCAATCTCGAAGCCGCCGAATCCGCGCTGGAGGCGCGCAAACGAGCGCATGGCGCGGTTGACCTGGGGATGAAGGCCCAGTCCATCATCGATAGCTCGGCGGATATTGAAAAACAGATTTCCCTGCTTGAAATGGAGCGCGCTGAATTGAAGCGCAAATTCACGGACAATCATCCCCGAGTGATCGCGCTGAACAAAAAACTGTCCTACCTCCGCGGCAAGAAAGGCAGCCTGAACAAAAAGCTCAAATCAATTCCGCAGGCGGAATGGGAAGCGGCGAAACTGACCCGGAACGTCAAGGTCGCCAACGAGCTTTACCTGATGCTACTGAACAAGGGACAGGAGCTGAAAGTCGCCAAGGCTGGAGCCACCGGCAATGTACGCATCGTCGACCGGGCGGCGGCTGGATCGTTGCCGGTTTCGCGCTCAAAGCGCTCCATTCTGGGGCTTGCTCTGATGATAGGGCTGGCGCTCAGTGGGGCCGTCATTTATCTGCGCCGCAGCCTGCATCGGGGGATGATCGACCCCGCCGAAATCGAAGCCCGCACCGGCGTTTCCGTCTACGCCGAGGTGCTGGAATCCAGAGAGCAACGCCGCATCAAGTTGCGCCGCTGGCGAAGCCGCGAAACATCGGGAGAAAAACTGTTGGCGCGCCTGAACCCCAAGGACTCCGCCGTGGAAGCGCTGCGCAGCCTGCGCACCTATCTGCAATTCGCACAGGCGGAAGCCGACAACAACATCATCGTGATCAGCGGCCCGTCGCAAGGCGTGGGCAAATCATTCATCGCGGCCAATCTGTCCGCCGTACTGGCGGATGACGACAAAAAAGTATTGTTGATCGATGCTGATATCCGCAAGGGTTACCTGCACGCCTATTTCAACGGCAAACGCGACCCCGGCCTATCGGACCTGATCACCCGCAAGGCCGGACTGAAGCAGGCCATCCGAAAAGACAGCAAGCGCCTGCACTACCTTCCGACAGGGGCGATCCCCCCCAACCCATCGGAAATTCTGGGGTCACGGCGTTTTTCACGGCTGTTGCGCAGCGCCGCCAAGTCCTATGACCTCGTTATCGTCGATACCCCGCCCGTGCTCGCGGTAACCGACCCACTGGTCATCGCCAAACAGGCCGGCACGCTGTTTCTCGTTCTCAAGGCGGGAGAACATCACGAGAAAGAAATCACCGAAGCGGTCAAACGCTTCAACAAAGCCGGCATCCCCGTCAATGGTTTCATTCTCAACCAGCTACCTCGAGTCCGGCACACCAAATACGGCTATGGCGTCAATGGCAACGCCTATTACCAATATTCCTATCGCTGACCGTACAGCAAAACGTGATCGCGGCGCTATCGCGGCAGTCGCCAACTCACGCCTTGGCTGAAGCGACGGTGCAGGCGTGGCCCCGGTCACGGGATTCTAAGGTAACGGCGGTTACAGTCCTCCCTGACTCGATACCCTTTGCAACCGAGAACACCCATTCAAGTTGCGCATCTTTTCGCCGATAGCTGCGTTGTAACACTTGCCATGACCCCAACCATGCCTGCGTTCCTACAGCTTGCTCTCGACGAAAATCTACGCCCCCTGAATGAGGCATACTCAATCGCAAAAGGTATAAACCCATAACGAAACCAACCTCGTTCCGGCAAGGATTGCCGGACGCCAGACCACAGGGACGTAATAATGAAGACGCTGATTTTTCCGGTTTTTCTGTTGGCATCCGCCTGCTCTTTCAACCCCGCCAGAGAGGCCGCTCGGCCCGAATGCCCCACCTCTTTTTCCCAGACCAGCGAAAACGCCTCCCCAAGTAATGCGCCAATGGAATATCTACCCGCCAGTTACCACCGGGATCAACGCATCGAACGTCTACAGCGCGCCAAAAGGGGAAGAAATCTCTACCTGGGCGCCGGCATGGCGGGACTGAACAACCCCACCAATCCCTCCGGCGATGTCGACAACGTGGCAGTCGCCGTTGGCGGAAAGCTGTCGCTGCGCCATATTTCCCTGCGCCCGGAAATGCAACTGGCCGAGCGATCCAACGCCTTCAATGCCACGCTCTCGCGTGATTTCGCCATTGCCGGAAATGGCCTCGGCGCCATCGAAGGCAATCTCGGGGTCGGCTATTCCACGACGACCGGTCACGAGAACAACGTACTCGGGAACAGCAACACCCCCTACCTTCGCCTTGGCGCTGAAGGCTATCTGGCGGGCAACATCGTTACTGGCGCCGCGCTAATGATCGCCCCCTGGGGATACAATGGCGACGCCACAGCCATCGCCGGCGTGGGCTATTTCGGCTTTTCGTTCTGAACTTGCGCGACAAATATAGCTCTCGTGGTCAAGAACGCTCTGATCGGGGCATTCTTGGCCGCGAAAGGCGCATATGCTTCTTGCGACCAAGCCCCCCCTTTCAGGCCGCGCATCTTTTCGCCGATAGCTGCATTGCAATAACTTGACGTAACCCCACTGTGCCTGCTTTTTTACGCCTTGCTCTCGACGAAAATCTACACGCCCTGAATGGGGTATTCTTGATCGCGAGAAGTATAGCTCTCGAACCGCCAGACCGGAACCAGCCGCTCCAGCAGCGAATCTCCGCCATGTTCGTAGCGGCTGCCGTCAGCCCGAATGCGAAAGCCGTGGTCGGCGAAGATCAGCAGCGGTCTCGCGGGGTCGAGGCGGGGCAACAGGGGTTTGATGGCCAGTTCCAGGTGGGTGAGCGCGAGCTTGGTCAGATCATTGAAAGGGGTGAATCCCGAGTGGATCAGTTCGTCGATGACATTGATCTTTTCCATGGGGTGATTCAGACCAGCTTCCAGCAATGCGGCGTAGCAGGCGTCGGTTGTGGTTTCGCTCCCGACCAGCGCGTAGCCGCGGCTCGGGGGACGCCAGGCCTGGAATAGCTGGCGCAGTCGGGGTTCGAGCGCTTCGATCAGAGCCGGGCCGAGGCAGTCGATGAGCAGCCATTGGGCCTGCTCGTGGCGCGGCAGTTCGTCGGTCAGGCGGGGGATGGTTGGCGG
>Ga0256832_1003271_pt1 | contig 11032 bp, 5 predicted proteins | sample 134614metaG_FD_190534 | JGI IMG/M metagenome (GOLD analysis project Ga0256832, IMG submission 190534) | Hydrothermal vent microbial communities from Lau Basin, Pacific Ocean - 134-614 | ecosystem: Environmental > Aquatic > Marine > Hydrothermal vents | place: Pacific Ocean: Lau Basin | collected...
GACCTGGGTGACCGTGAGAGGATCCCCGTCCACATCGTGATCGTTGGCCGTAAGCAGATCCGTATCAATGGTAAGGGAGGTATCTTCGTCGGTAGTCAACGGATTGGCGAAGCTCACCTCCTGAACGTCTCCCGTGACATCGAGATCGTATCCGCCGACCGTATCCCGGACCTGCCCGCCATTGATGCCATCCATCTCCCAGTGGGCGACGGTAGAGCCGTCCACAGCGATCTCCACATCACTGTAGACCCCTTTGAAGATCTGGTTGGGATCGAGGCTTCCTCCTGTGCTGTCCTGCTCCTGGCCCAGCATCAGTACCCCGCCGCTACCGAGGGTGTATCCCTGTCGGAGCGTATCGGTATCGGTCACCGACCCGTCCACTTTGACCTCGATCCGCCCTGTCGTGTTGTCCCAATCCACTTCCAGACGGTGCCGATCGCCGTCATAGATGGAGCTGCCGAGACTGAGGTTTCTGTGGGCACCGTGGATATAGACCCCCAGGGAAGTTCCCGCATCGTTGGTAAAGAGCAGAAACTCGTTGTTGTTCGCCGGTGCGGCGTAGGAGAGCAGGCTGTTGGAACCGTTCTCCCCCCCTATCGTCATAGCCACATTGACCGCATGGGTACCCCCCAGCAGTTCGGGATTGGCACCCCTGCTGTCATAAACCAGCGCCCCGTCGGTACCGCTCAGATTGACGCCGATACCGTCGGTATCCGCATCCTGATAACTGTCATCTTCCGCCACCGGGGCATCGTTGACCGGATCGACCCTCAGATAGACCGTCTGGGTGTCACTCCCTCCATGGCCGTCACTGACGGTATAGGTGAACTGTGCCGGCCCGTTGTAGTCAGCGTCGGGTGTAAAGGTGATCGTCGTGCCGTTGTGAGCGACGGTTCCATGGACCGCATCCTGCACCGAAGTGATCGTCAGTGTATCGTGTGTGTCGATATCGGTATCGTTGGCGAGCAAATAGGAATCGTCGATCTGTAGAGGAGTGTCTTCGTCTGTGATCAGATGCTGGTCCTCTTGATAGATCTCCACATCCCCTCTCACTTCCAGATCGTATCCGCCGACCGTATCGCGAACCTGACCGCCGTTGATGTCATCCATCTCCCAGTGGGCGACGGCAGAGCCGTCCACGGCGATCTCCACATCACTGTAGACCCCCTTGAAGATCTGGTTGGGATCCAGGCGTCCTCCGGTGCTGTCCTGCTCCTGCCCAAACATCAGGACACCGTTTCCACCGAGCACATGTCCCTGCCCCACTGTCACTGTTCCCACATTGTTCCCGTCTATCAGGATAGCTGCGTTGCCTGTAGTGCTATCCCAGGATACGCGTAAGGTGTGAACGTCTCCGTCATAGAGCGACATACCCAGACTGATTCCTGCAGAGGCACCGTCCACATAGAGGCTGAGCGACGTTCCGGCACTGTTGGTGAAGAGAAGGAACTCATTGCCTCCATTACCGCTTGAATCGTCCGATGCATAGGAGAGAAGACTGCGGGAACCTGGTTCCGCCCGGAAAGTCATCGAGACATCCACCGATCCGGCACCTCCCAGGAGTTCAGGATTACCGCCGCGGCTGTCGTAGACCAGTGCTCCATCCACACCATTCAGATTCACGCCGATGGAAGTCTGACCATCGAGATTTGCCACCGGCGCATCGTTGGTCCCGGTCACGGTCACGGTGACCGTCTGGGTCGCACTGGCCCCGTGGTTGTCGGTGACGGTCACATCGAAGCTGACATCCCGCGTCTCGCCCGCCGCCAGATCCTGGAAGTCGTTTTCCGGATCGAAGGTATAAGTCCCGTTGGCGTCGATGGTGACACTCCCTTCCGACGGCTGGGTCACGCTGAAGGTATGCGTATCGTGCAGATCCGCGTCACGGAAGGTGACCGTGCCGCTGACCGTGCCGCCGTCTTCCTGTGCGTTGAGAGCGTCGGTCGCCGTGATCACCGGCGCATCGTTGGTCCCGGTCACGGTCACGGTCAACTCCGCCGTATCTGTGCCACCATGGCCGTCAGAGACGGTGTAGGTAAAGCTCTCCGTGGCCGTCTCGCCCACGGCCAGTGCATCGGTGGCAGCCTGGTCGGCCACGTAGGTATAGCTGCCGTCGGCGTTGAGGGTCAAGGTGCCGTAGGCGCCCGTCAGTGCAGCGCCGACGGTGCCTGCCGCACCGCTGCCGCTCCCGGCACCCGTGCGAATTGCCGTCACACTCAGAGTGTCACCCTCGGGGTCACTGTCGTTGCTCAGGACATTGCCCGTGGTACTCGTATCTTCCTGGATACCTTGAAGATCGTTCTGGGCGATCGGAGCCTGATTGTGGTGCGATCCAACCATCCCACGACCAAACAAAACTCTCTCGGACAAATCCAAATGCCCCCCTACGGAGGGAGTGGATTCCTCCACCAGAATCCGATCGGAAAACTCATCCGAAATTTTCAAAGAAAAAGTGGAGATCTCCGGTGCATACTCTCCGGTATTCTCATCGAAAACATCGTGATACTCCGTCGTAGGCGGAAAGTGATGTTTATGAGGCTGTTGGTGATGATTCGGCGTAAAAGTCTCCTCTTCTGTCACCGAAGTGAGAGCCGTTTCGCCGCTTTCCTTCTCCCCTTCTTCTTTTCGGGCAAACCGCAGAGCATCAGGAACGGGAAGGCCGGCAGCATTCACCACGATCTCACCCGAGAAAACAGGATCACCCGGATGGATCTCCCTGAGATTCCCCTCCACATCTTTGGCATAATAGAGACCACTCAATTCTTTCAGAAAACCGATGATTTTTTTCATGACACACTCCTGCGCATTCACCGCTCCGTAAAGCCCTTTTATATCCTTCCACAAATCTCTTCAATTCTTTTGTGGCTTTACCTTTATATTTTATCTAAAAAAATATTCAGGTTTTCAATAAAAAGTAAACAATGAGGAGTGTTGCCGACTCAATGACACCGAGCGGTCTGAAACGACGGAGTGTTTCAGCGCTCAGTAAAGGTGTACTCTTTGGCCCGAAGGATCGGTTTGAGGATATAGTCGAGAACCGTCTTTTTCCCGGTCATGATATCGACATTGACCGTCATTCCCGGGATGATCTTGAGGGGTTTCTCCTTGCTTCCCAGGTAGTTCTTGTCGGTTTTGATATGGACGATATACCAGGCCCTGTCTTTTTCGTCCTTGGTCGTATCGGCGCTGATATGGACCACCTTGCCCTCCAGGGACCCGTAGATGGCGTAGTCATAGGCGGAGACCTTGACCACCGCTTTCTGACCGGGGTAGATGAAGGCGATATCGGAGGGTTTGATCTTGACCTCCAGCCAGAGTTTGTCGTCGGTGGGAACGATCTCCACCAGATCCTCTCCCGGTTTGATGACACCGCCTACGGTGTGGATATTGAGCTTCTGCACGATCCCTTTGATGGGAGAACGGACGATGGTCCGGGTCACTTCGTCCTTCAAAGCGAGGTAGCTCTGTTTGGAGCGCAGCAGTTCTCCCTCCACCTCATTGAGCTCCTCCTTGGCCTTGTTGCGGAATTCCGCCCGGGTCTCGTCCATCTTGTGCCCGATCTCCCGGATAGCGGAGGCGATCTTGGGCAGGGAGTTCTGGGCGCTGTGTAGTTCCTCGAGGATCTTGCTCTGCTCCCGCTGCAGGTGCATAAGTTCCACCCGGGACTTGACCCCCTGCTTCACCATGGGGCGCATGATGGCAATCTCCTTGGCCATAAGGTCGGCGGTGCGGTTGAGATCGGCAATCCGCTGGCGGGTCTCGGTCTCGGCGTGCTCCTGCTGGCTCTTCTGCTCCTGCAATGCTTCGAGTCGAGAGCGGAGCTCACGCTGGCGGCTACGGTAGAGGCTCATTTCGTTTCGATAGAAATCGAAATCGCCGCTGTGCCGGGTACGATTGACATCAAAGGGAACCCCCCGGGCTTCAGCGGAGAGCCGGTCACGCTTTGCCGCCAACTCATGGATCTTGATCTCTGTCGCCTTCATCTGGGCCCGAGCCTTCTCGTTTTCGATCTTCAGCAGAGGCGTCCCCTTTTCGACACTGTCACCCACTTTGACCAGGATCGCTTTGACGATCCCTCCTTCCAGGTTCTGAACCACCTGGTTGTTACCGCTGGGAACCACCTCGCCCTGGCCCCGGGTAATCTCGTCCACTTTGGCCACGGAGGCCCAGATCAGGAATCCGATCACGGCCACAGTCCAGAAGTAGATCGCGTAGCGGATCTTGCGGGGCGTATGCTCCGTGAGCGCCTCCCCGAGGCTGTCCATGTACTGCTGATCGTGTTCGCTGAGCTTACGATGCATGGCCGCCTCCCTGACTGAGTCGCTTGAGCACTTCTTCCCGCGGCCCGTCCAGATAGACCTGCCCTTCGTGCATGACGATGACCCTCGGGGTTAGGTTCAGCAGAGCGAACTTCTGGGTGATCATCAGAACCGTCCGACCTTTCAGAACCGGTCCCAACGCCTTGAGTATCCGGCTTTCGCTGAGCTGATCCAGCGCGTTGGTGGGTTCGTCCAGGAGCATGATCGGCGCGTCGCTGATGAGCGCCCTGGCCAGGCCGATACTCTGACGCTGACCGCCGCTGAGCCCCTGCCCCCGCTCGCCGATGGGCATGTTGTACCCCTGGGGATGGCGCCGAGCAAACTCGTCCACCCCGGCGATCCGCGCCGCCTCCAGAATCCTCTCGTCCCCCACTCCGGGACGGCGGTTGGCGATGTTGTCCCGCAGCGTCCCCCGAAAGAGTCCGATATCCTGCCCCACGTAGCCGATGAACTGCCGCAGACGCGCCGGATCGATCTGAGCGATATCCACATCGTCGATGAGGATGGAGCCTTCGTCGGGATCGTAAAGCTTGAGGATCAGCTTCTCGATCGTGCTCTTGCCCGAACCGATGCGCCCGATGATCCCCACATGCTCCCCGGGTTGAATGACGAAGGAGACGTTCTTCAGCGCCGGAACCTCCGAATCGGGATAGGTGAAGGTGACATTGCGGAACTCGATCTTTCCCCGGAAACTCTCCCGGTGGATGAACTTCTGGCCCGAAAGCCGTTCGGAGGGGAGATTAACGATCCGGTCGATGTTTTCATAGGCGGTTCTGGCGTCGCTGTAGTTGGTCAGCAGGGCCGCTACCTGCCCCATAGGCGCTACGGTCCGAGAGGCCAGGATGGTGATGGCGATGAGTCCCCCCATGGTCAGCTCCAGGTCCCGGATCATGTAGACACCGACCATGATGATCAGGACCGTATTGAGCTGGACCATGAACCCCGTCAGCGTAGGGATCGAAGCGGACATAAGGCGGGAACGGAGGCTTTTGCGGGCGATCTCCCCCACACTCTCCTCCCACTGCCACTGGATCTGGCCGGCGATGTTGTGGGCCTTGATGGTCTCGATGTTATTGAGGGCTTCGATGAGGATGCCGTTTTTGCGGGCGGCGGCTTCATAGGTACTCTCGATGCTCTCCTGCAGCGGCTTGCGGATAAAGAGTGCGTAGGCCAGGATGATCAGCATGATCGTCAGGGGAACGAAGACGATGGGGCCTCCCATGTAGGCGATGACAATCAGAAAGATCACCGCAAAAGGGAGGTCGATCAGCACCGCCAGAGTGGCGTTGGTCAGAAAGCTCCGGATCGAATCGAACTCCTTGAGATTGCTGGCGAAAGACCCTACGGAGCGGGGGATCTGGCTCATGTGCATATCCATGACCCGCTCGAAGATGATGGAGGACATGATCACGTCGCTCTTTTTGGCTGCTATCTCCAGCATGCGGCTGCGGAAATATTTGAGGAACGCATCCAGCAGATAGACGATCAGGACTCCGGCGGCGAAAACCATCAGGGTCTCCACGGCGTTGTTGGGAATGACCCTGTCATAGACGTTTCGGGTAAAGAGCGGTGTCGCCAGGACAAAGAGGTTGACCAGCAGCGAAGCCAGCAGTACATCTTTGTAGATGGGCCAGGAGAGCCGGATCGTGTCCCAGAACCAGTGCTTGCCCCGATGGTGCCAGGCGAAGGTGGCTCCGTCACGATCGTCCAGCTCCTTTTTGAGCATGAAGAGGTAGCCAGTGTAGTGTTTGGCCAACTCTTCTAGATCTACCCACTCTTCCAAAGGATTGGGCCCGGGATAGATCACCTTGGCCATTTTACGGTCACTGCTGAGGGCTTCGAGGATACAGCTCTGTCCCCTATCCAGCAGCAGGATCACCGGCAGATGAAGATCCAGAACCTCCGCGAGGCTCTTGGGGACCATGGTTGAGCGGAAACCTGCCCGGTGCGCCGCCCGGACAAAGAGGGTCTCCGCCTGGGAGATGCTGAGAAGATCAGGGGTCCCCTGCCCCGGAGGATGGGGCAGTCCCGCCGTCAATGTCTCCATGGAGATCTGTTTGCCGTAGCGTTCTGCAAAGAGCAGCAGTGTCTCCAGCAGGCGCTGTGAGGCGATCCGCCGGATCACTCCGGCCTGAGCTGCCTCCGCCCGGGCTGCCGCCTCTTCCGGCGAAGGTTTAACCGGTCTGTTCTCCTGCGTTTCGTTCTCTTTCGCTTTTTCGATCGCTTCGTTCAACTCCATAAACATCCATTTCCAATAAATCATACATCTGAATATTTCGGTAGATTATATCCAATTTCACCCCTGCAAAAGTAAACAAAACTTCTGCCTTCCAAAGCATAGGAATAAAAGAGACGCTTCCTTTTTACCCCCCTTTGGCTATAATCGCGGAAATTTTTGTGCTAAGCACGTAGCACATAGCACGCAACACGCAATCCGTCCAAAGGACAAAGAATGAGCGAAACCCAAAAGACCCACTACGACCCCAAAGCCGTCGAGGCCGACTATTACCGCCTCTGGGAGGATCGGGGCTATTTCGAGATCGACGGGAACCAGGCGATCCAAAAAGAGGGCAAAACCTTCTGCATCATGATGCCCCCGCCCAACGTCACAGGCCACCTGCATATCGGCCACGCGCTGACCTTTACCCTCCAGGACATCATCGTCCGCTACAAGCGGATGGACGGCTACAAGACCCTCTGGCAGCCCGGCACCGACCACGCCGGCATCGCCACCCAGAACGTGGTCGAAAAGCAGCTGCTTGAGCAGGGCAAGACCAAGGAGGAGATCGGCCGGGAAGCCTTCCTCGAACTGGCCTGGAAGCAGAAAGAGAACTCCGGCAACGCCATCACTACCCAGCTGCGGCGTCTCGGGGTCTCTCCCGCCTGGAGCCGGGAGCGCTTCACCATGGACGAGGGGCTGGCCAACGCCGTCAAACACGCCTTCAAACGGATGTATGACGAAGGATGGATCGTCCAGGGCAACTACATGATCAACTGGTGTACCCACGACGGAGCGCTCAGTGACATCGAGGTCGAATACGAGGAGCACGAAGGCAAGCTCTACCATATTCGCTATCCCCTCGCCGACGGCAGTGGACACGTGGTCGTCGCCACCACCCGCCCCGAAACCTTCTTCGGCGACACCGCCGTCATGGTCAACCCCGCCGACGAGCGCTACAAGGATCTCATCGGCAAGACGATCCTGCTGCCCCTGATCGGCCGGGAGATTCCCATTATCGCCGACGAGCATGTCGACATGGAGTTCGGAACCGGGGTGGTCAAGGTCACCCCCGCCCACGACCCCAACGACTACGAAGTCGGCATACGCCATGGCCTTGACTTCATCACCGTCTTCGACGAGAACGGCATCCTCAACCAGTACGCCGGGGAGTTCGCCGGCGTGGAGCGGCTGGAGGCCCGGGAGCCCGTCGTCAAAAAACTCGAAGAGGAGGGCTTCCTCGAAAAGGTCGAGGAGCACCGCCACCAGGTGGGCCACTGCTACCGCTGCAAGAATGTCGTCGAACCCTATGTTTCCAAGCAGTGGTTCGTCAAAAAAGAGTTCGCCGCCGATACCGTCCGCCGGGTCAACGAGGGGGAAGTGCGCTTCTTCCCCGAGCACTGGATCAACAGCTTCAACGCCTGGATGCGGGACCTGCGCGACTGGTGCATCAGCCGCCAGCTTTGGTGGGGGCACCAGATCCCGGTGATGTATTGTGACGACTGCGGCCATCAGTGGGCCTTCGAGGGCGACACGCCTACCCGATGCGAAAAATGCGGCAGCACCAAGATCCATCAGGACCCCGACGTTCTGGATACCTGGTTCAGCTCCGGACTCTGGCCCTTCTCGACCCTGGGATGGGGCAACGGCGACGCGCTGAAGGGGGTCAAGTGGTTCGAGAGCGACATGGAGGAGTTCTACCCCAACTCTCTGCTGATCACCGGCTTCGACATCCTCTTCTTCTGGGTGGCGCGGATGCTGATGATGGGGGAGAAGCTCACCGGGGAGCTCCCCTTCCCCCACGTCTATCTCCACGCCCTGGTCAAGGACGAACACGGCAACAAAATGTCCAAATCCAAAGGCAACGTCATCGACCCCCTGGTGATGATCGACAGATACTCCGCCGATGCCCTGCGCTTCACCCTGGCGGTCCTGGCGGTCCAGGGGCGGGATATCAAACTCAGCGAAGAGAAGCTGGAGCAGAGCCGCAACTTCACCAACAAGCTCTACAACGCCGCGAATTATCTGCTGATGAACGCCGAGCGCTTTGAGGACCTGGATCCCGAGCGGATCGAAACACCCCTGGGGCGCTACATGCTCAGCCGTTTCTACCTGGCCGTTGAGGAGACCCGTCACTACATCGACCAGTACCGCTTCAACGACGCCGCCACAACCCTCTATCGCTTCCTTTGGGGAGAGTTCTGCGACTGGGGGATCGAGCTGAGTAAAGCAAGCAAAGCAAGCGTGCCGGAGCTGGGAAGCATCTACCGTGAGTCGATGAAGCTCCTGCATCCCTTTATGCCCTATCTCACCGAATACCTCTATCAGCGCCTGGGAGGCACCGATCTGAGCGAGAGCGAATCGATCATGATCCGCCCCTACCCCGTCGCCGGAAAGCCGGACGAGAAGATCATGGAGGATTTCGCCCTGGCCATCGAAGCGATCGTCTCGATCCGCCGCTGCAAGACCCTGGTGGACAAGGCCAACCAGCGGATCGAAAAGGCCTACGTCAAATTCAACGCCGATGTGGACGAGGAACTGATGAAGCCTTTCATCGAAAAACTGGCCAAAGTCAATACGGTGGAGTTCGTCCGAGCCAAACCCGAACCCGCCGTCACCGACGTGGGCGACCATCTGGAGAGCTACATCTCCACCGCCGACATCGACATGGGCCCCATCATCGCCAAGCTGGAGAAGCAGAAGGCCAAGCTGGAAAAAGAGATCATGAAGCTCTCGGGGATGCTGAACAACGAAAAATTCGTCGCCAACGCCCCCGAGCAGGTCATCGCCCAGAACCGCCAGGCTCTCGCCGAAGCGGAGCAGAAGCTGGAGAAGGTCAAAGGGGAGCTGCAGAGTCTGCAGGGGTGAGCCCCCTTAACAAACGCGCTGCAACGCACCAAAATTCTCCATTCTCCATCCTCAATTCTCCATTCATCCTGGGAATACCATTCCACGCCGTAAGAACTCTAAAGTATTTCCCTGTAAAATAGTCGTATGTTCGACTATTCACTAGCCCATTGGATCACCTTTTTGACGGCTGCGTTTTTACTGAATATCTCTCCGGGTCCCGATATGGCGTTTATCCTGGGGCAAACCGCCAAAAGGGGCGTCAAAGCGGGCTTTTCCGCGATGTTCGGGATCTGGACGGGGGCCTTCGTCCATGTGCTTCTCGCCGCTTTGGGACTGTCGGCGATCCTGGCCGCTTCCGCCGTGGCCTTTTCGACCGTCAAATACATCGGCGCAGCCTACCTCGTCTGGCTCGGTATCCAGGCATTGCGATCCACGGGGCATACCCGCCTTTCACCCGAAAACACCAGCACTTCCAACGAGGCAGCAAAAATATACAGGCAAGGGGTGATGGTAGCGACACTCAATCCCAAAGTGGCCGTTTTCTTCCTGGCTTTTCTGCCCCAGTTCGCCGAAGCCGGGGCGGGTCCGGTCGGTGCGCAGCTCTTCCTCCACGGCATGCTCATCATCGTCGTCGCCGCTTTCGTCGAACCTCCGTTGATTCTCCTCGGGGGAAAACTGACGAACTATCTCAACGAAAACCTCCACGTATCCCGGTGGCTGGATCGGGGCCTCGGCGCCCTGTTCGTCGGATTGGGGCTCAAGCTGGCCGCCAGCGAGCGCTGAGCCGGTTTTTCGTCGTTTGAACGGGACTCCGCAGAAAGAGTCGCAAGAAAAAATCACCGGCCATTTATCATTGGAAGCATGGCTTCTCAGCTCCCTCCCACCTCACAAAACTTCCGATAACCTTCCCTAGGATCGACGATCTTCTCAGGATAGGCGACAGCGTATCCGCACTTCTTCCCCTCCTTTTTCAACCGCCTGACGGGCCGGCCGGCAGCATCGAAATAGATCCGAAGCTGGGTCTTGCATTCGGCGACATTGGCGGAGCGGAGATAGGCGAAAAAGATCGTCCCATCGGGGCGGTAGTAGTAGTCAGCCTCGTGGGCGCTGTCTTCGCTCCCACCGCTGCAGCGCAGCTTGACCACCCTTCCCTGTTTGTCGATGTAGATCGTCGCCTCCTGAACGATGTTTTCCTCCTCTTCACTGTGGTGCTGGCGGCGATAGGCGTTGTTTTTGATGCCGTTTTCTATATGGTAATAGGCCTGGCGGATCTGGGTAATGAGTTTTTTTTCTCCCGGAGGGGAGGCTGATAGGAGGAGGCTGCTTGTTACAATCATGCAAAGACTCATCCGTTTCATTCGATTATCCTTCCCAACAGATCATTAGCGCTATATTTTAACTTCATATGAGTATGATTTTTGAATCATTTATGTCTATCATGCAACAGCACCGTCATATCCCCCTCCAGATACCCGTTGACTATCTCCACCCGCGACCCAAGCGGGCGGAGCAACTCCCGCACTTCCTTCGGCTGCCAGTAGGAAAACTCCCCCTCCCGCTCTCTGCCCTCCAGCAGGTTGAAGACGAAGCCTTTTCGAGCATGCTCGTAGCAGCGGCGGATGAAGATCGCCGTCTCGGTGCGACT
>Ga0256832_1003272_pt1 | contig 11031 bp, 7 predicted proteins | sample 134614metaG_FD_190534 | JGI IMG/M metagenome (GOLD analysis project Ga0256832, IMG submission 190534) | Hydrothermal vent microbial communities from Lau Basin, Pacific Ocean - 134-614 | ecosystem: Environmental > Aquatic > Marine > Hydrothermal vents | place: Pacific Ocean: Lau Basin | collected...
ATGCTGCATGAGGTTTACTTTTTTTTGCGAATAAAGCAAACGTAATTATTAGGCACGCACCTATTCGTCCAATTTTGCATTGTTTTTACCTTCTTCATGACCTCAAAGAGGAGAGGCGTCTCATTATAGCCACTCTTGATATGCTTCAATATCGTGATGTACAAACACCCCGAAAAGAGTTTTCTTGCATACACTATATATCCTCGTGTGTTGTATGAGCAGATTAACGGAGGACAACCAGCTTTCTTACGAATCGATTTTGTTTTTCTTTGGTCTCTACCCAATAAGTGCCGGGATGTAGACCGGAGATATCCATCGAATGGCCTACAGGCTTTGTGGTCGTCAGTACGGTGCTGCCTTTCATATCCATGATAATTACTTCTTCTATTGAAGGGGTATGGGTAAAGAAGAGACGGCCTTTGGCAGGATTCGGGTAAAATGATGAGGAAAGAGGAGCCAAATCTTCTGTTCCCACCCTGATATCGACCGATTTGGTGTTATTCGTACTATTGGCGTCTATTCGATAATCCACTCCACATATCGTAACCGAACTTCTGATTAGATTGGCATCTAAGAAGTCAATGGTATCTTTGATTGTTATTTGCTCTCCAGGGGCTATCTTCACTGAATGGTTGAAATGATGTGAACAGGTTTGGTAGCTAAATTCATGCACTTCAGTACTGCTATTATTGACTACGGTGACTTCGATAAAATAGGTATAAATGTACCGTTCATTTCTCTCTTTAGTTATACGTGCACTGACTATGCCCAAGTCCCTTCTGTTGGTGGTCAGCGCTTTGTTTTCACGGTAACGGTGGACCAAAGACTTGCCTTTGTACTCCCCTTCGAGATATATATCGCCATTGTAAAAAATCTTTCTGTAGGGATAGTCTGCTAACATTAGATTTATTTCCCGCCTTGAAATGGTTGCACCCAATGTGACTTTAATTACTTTATTGTCCCGTTTGTCCAAAAGGACATACAGGTCTTCTCCGTCGGCATCAAAATCGACAATTTCATACCCAAAGACGAGTTGCTCTACAATCGTATCCAGTGTTGGATTAAGGATATAAAGACTGCTGTCGGTGGATAGGATGTACCTGTTTTTACGGGGTTGCTCAATGACTTTATTGATAGGACCCGGAAATGACAAAGTCTCCTTGTAGGAAGAATAATCTATTAGGGCATAAACGTTGTTGGCGTGATAAAAATATTGAGGCGCATTATCTGGGCTCATTATGAACTTAAGGCCTGTATGGAAGGGAATTTCTAAGATGTTCACGACCTTCCCATCACTGTCCTCCCTTATAAAAAAACTCCCATTCTCTGACGCGCGCTCAAAGCGGTATGCATAAGAGGTATTTCGGAAATAATCGGTATAAACTGCACTCTCATTTTGGATGTATTCCTCATTGACTAAAGTGGAATGGCCTATCCTCGATACGTATGCACCCGGACCATCCATATGGTAATAGTACAGACCGCAAAGTACCACAATGCTACTATCTTCGTCATATTTATGAACATTGACATGCCTCGCCACAAAATCATAGACATCGATAAGGTTCAATCCGGAAGTGTCTGTTGTGTAAATGGTGTTGTAATTAAACACCGGAAGAATGCCGGATTCCTCATTATTGTACAAAGCATAAAATCCTTCTCCATTTCGGACAAATTCTATTCCTTGATTGCGATATGAACTGTGGTTGTACCATTCATTCCTTTGGCCGTACATTGTGGAGGAAAAGACGATTATCAGGGTAAAGGTTAAGAGGAAGTAGTGATGCGTTTTCATGTTCGGTGGTTTTACATTTCGGATATAAATTAATCGAATAATAAGCGAAGACGTATGAAAGTCGAATGGCGTATTCTTACCGGATATAGTTCTTGGGCGCAGGTACTATAATATACATGTCCTAAAAGAACGATTTTGCTGCATGAAATTGCCGAAAATTATGAAAATCAATCGATTATTACAGGACAAAAAAAACAGTTGCGGGCGGGGTGCCCTGCAACTGTATAAACCAATCTCAATAAAAATAAAAAGACGAACATCCTTGGTCGCAACTGTGAATGGAAGACTACCGTATTCGTCGTATGGGTAGTGCCCCAATTATTTCACGTTATTGGCGACCGTTAATCTTATAATAACCAAAGCATCATCCTTTGATGTGAGCTTGAAAAAACAGTTGCGGGCTGGGAGCCCTGCAACTGTATAAACCAATCTCAATAAAAATAAAAAAGACGAACATCCTTAGTTGCGCAGCTGTGATTTGGAGACTACCGTATTCGTCGTATGGGTAGCGTCGCAATTAACATCACATCGATGGCAACCATAAATCCTGTTGTTTTTTTGTAAGGAAACCCGACCTTTCGAGCTTCTGAAAAACAGTTGCGGGCGGGGAACCCGCAACTGTCATAAACCAATCTCATGAAAAGATAAGTATAAAAAGACGAACCTCTTTAATCTGCATTGTCATGGATGAAGGAATTGCCCTCTTTGCGTATGATGGGCTCATCATCATCGAGGGAGAGCGTCCACTGGGACACCTTCCTGTCAGCTGAATGCCCTACGGGGTCGAGTTTTACGTTCCTTCTGACATATGCAGGTATTTTTTCTTTTTCGGCCAAGTCTTCGTATGCGGGAGCGCTATGGCGGTCGAATTGCTGTCGCATGGCTTCTTTTCTCCTTCTCTCCTCTTCGCGTTTTTTCATACGTGCCAATCGCTCCGCCTCCTTTTCCTCATTGGACTTATACGGCGTTTCGTAAGTATATTTTTGTTCGGATGTCGATTTGTCATCCTCTATATCAAACTCGAGTACTTTTGCTTCGGGAGCTTGGGTTTCCAATATTTCACTGAGGGAGGGGATAGTTAACTCCTCCTCTTGTGGGGTATCTTCCTTCAGTTGGATGGCCTCGGGATGCTCTTCGACATCATCGTCCAAGGTTAATACGACTTTTTCGGGTTTCTTTTTTCCTGTTCCGAGCGAATGCTCGAATCCGGTAGCGATTACGGTGACGACGAGTTGGTCTTCCAAATTCTCATCGTGGCAGTGCCCCCAGATGATATCTGTCCCAAATCCTGCCTGTTCTTGGATGTATTCTGTAATCTGATAAATTTCTTGAAGCGTCACCTCTTCTTTTCCGGAGGAGATATTTAAGAGAATATTTTTCGAGCCGCGTATGTCATTGTCTTCTATCAAGTGGGACGCCAACGCTTCTTGCACCGCTCTCATGTCTCTATCTTCTCCTGAAGCCACTCCGGAACCCATGATAGCGACTCCCGAATCTTTCATCACGGTGTAAACATCCTGAAAGTCCACATTGACCATACCCGAAACGGTGATAATCTCGGCGATTCCTTTGGCGGCGGTGGATAAAACATCGTCCGCATTGGCAAATGCTTCACTTAATGTTTTTGACGCGTGCATGCCCCGAAGTTTGTCATTGCCAATGACGATGATAGAGTCCACATTTCGTTTGAGTTCTTCGAGTCCCTCTAAGGCTTGTGCTTTGCGCTTACGGCCTTCAAAAGCGAAAGGAAGTGTCACGATACCTATCGTTAAGATCCCCAACTCCTGCGCTACCTTGGCAATGATGGGAGCGGCACCTGTTCCTGTTCCTCCGCCCATCCCGGCAGTGATAAAGAGCATTTTTGTGCCGTCTTCCAAGAATCTTCGCACATCGTCTATTGATTCTATACAAGCCTGCCTGCCTTTCTCCGGGACGTTGCCGGCGCCCATTCCCCCGGTGAGGTTGGGCCCGAGTTGTATTTTTGTAGGGATTTTGCTCAACTCCAGTGCTTGACTGTCCGTGTTGCAAATGACAAAATCCACACCGGTAATTCCCATTTCATACATGTGATTTACCGCGTTTGATCCTCCTCCTCCTACTCCGACCACTTTAATCATTGATCCTGTTTTCTTTTCCATATCGAATAACATAACTTTGTATTTTTACTTTCTTAAGAATAGGGGTTTATAATTCTGAATCCGGAGAGGCTTCAAAGAAGTCCTTAATGATGCGGAAACCGCGGTTCATTACTTTGCTCAAGCCTCCATTGTGGTCCCTGTTGCCGTCATCTTCCGAATGCTCCTCCGGTTTTTGATTGGTGGTCTCGAGTACCAATTCTTTTTGCCAATCGTTTTTGTGTAGTTGGGTCAGGCCATAGCGCAGTATTCCAATGCTGGTGGCATAGATGGGGCTGCGCAACTCCGTGTCCCGTTGATGCGCCAGATACTCTGTAGGAGTACCTACGCGACTGGACAATCCGGTATGGTATTCGGCCAAAGCCACAATATCCTTTAATAGCGCTCCACCGCCTGTCAATACCATTCCCGCCAACAGTTTATTTTCATATCCGGAACGTCTAATTTCCCAAATCACAAAATCTAGGATCTCCTCCATTCTCGCCTGGATGATTCTGGCGAGATTCAATTCTGAAATCTCACGTGGAGGTCTTCCTTTAAGTCCCGGGATGGTGATAATTCGATTATCGACAATCTCCTCCGCCAAGGCGCGCCCGAATTTTACTTTCAACTTCTCCGCTTGGTCAATCATTACGCTGCACCCTTCTTTGATATCACTGGTGATGATATTACCGCCAAGAGGAATAACTGCGGTATGGCGGATAATGCCATCCTGAAAGATGGTTACGTCCGAAGTCCCTCCCCCTATATCTACCATCACTACTCCTGCCTTCAGCTCTTCTTCTGAAAGGACCGCGCTTGCTGAACCAATGGGCTCCAACACCATTTCTTTGGCTTCAAGTCCGGCCTTTTCTATGCACCTGAGGATGTTATTGGCCGCTGCGACCTTGCCGGTGATGACGTGGAAATTGCCTTCGATCGTGGAGCCAAACATCCCCACGGGCTCCTTAATGCCCTCTTCTCCATCGATGGTGTATTCCTGCGGGACGACATGGATAATTTTGTCGCCCGGGGGGAGACCCAACTTATACATATCGGTCACGATTTTTTCGATCTCTTCATGGGTGATTTCTTTTTCGGGGTTGTCCCGTCGATCGATACCTCTGTGGTGCAGGCTCTTAATATGTTGTCCTGCTATCCCCACATATACGGATTGAAATTCGTGTTTAGCACGCTTTTCTGCCATGTCGATCGCATTGGAGATGGCTTTGGCCGTCATGTCAATGTTGGACACGACTCCCCGCTTTACTCCGTCAGACTTTACCTTGCCGTATCCCAGCACTTCCACCATTTTGAGCTCGGTCATGACACCTGCTACGGCGACGACTTTGGTCGTTCCGATGTCCAATGCTACGATGAGTTTTTGATTGTCGTGATTATACATAGTTCGATGTTTTTATTCTTTATCGGTTGTTTGATTTCTTTCGAATGTAATATAGTTTTTAGGTCGTTTTTATTTTTTTCTTAGCAAATACTAGATTATCGTATTCGAGATTTATCATTTCATACTTCCCCCAATCTCCTTTTTTGTAGAAATCTTTCAATTTCTGTAGTTTTTTCTGAACCTCTTCTATCTTCCCGAAGAAGATTCTTTTATATCCCGCCTTTGGGACCAATGTCAGATCATCGTGCACATCCAACGATAATTGTTCGATTAATGCAGAAAGTATTTTGTCTTTGCGTAAAGCCATGAGGACCTCATACAGTTGTACAAAGCTTTTATCTTCCAGTTTTTCGCCATTGTGGCTGTTGCTTACTGGGATAATTCCTGTGACCACCGGCACCCGGTAGCTGCAATGTTGGGATAAAGGGACGCGATATCCCTCTGTGTCCATATAGTATTGTGTACCGTTGTTATCAATAATTCTGGCGATGGGAATCCGCTGTTGGACATCGATATGAAGAATATTGGTCATATCGAGGTACACTTCTGCTTCACGTATGCTCGGATGCTGTTCGAGTCCTTGCTCTAACCCTCTGAAGTCGATGTCTTTTACTTTTAGCTTAGTGATGCCTTCGTGCTGTATGCTGACGAGAACCCGTGCGATATCTTTTTTAGAGATAAGGCGCTCTTTTAGACGGGTATTGGTAATACTCAGCTTGATTTTTCGCACGGGCAACTCTTGCTTGTACCACCTTCCGGCAATCACGAGTAACAACAATGCGCCCGCCAACAGAAGACCTGTTCGCTCTGTCTGTTTGATTTTGTTTGCGATATGTTGTATTTTTCTTCTCATTTATTGCTTTACTTAGGCGTATTTTATAGCCGATTATTGCGTTTTTATCTTGTTAATAAGTGATGGAATAAGGAGGTGTAAGTCTCCAGCTCCCAATACCAAAATCACTTCTGCATCTTCGGTATTCATCCGCTGTAGGATATCTTCTTTTGTCGCGAGATGCACGTTTGCATTTCGCATATTTTTCTTTATCATGGAGCTATTTACTCCTTCGATTGGTTGTTCCCTGGCCGGATAAATCTTTAATATCCACACTTCATCCAGAGCATCCAGCGCTTCTGCGAAACCCTTGACAAAATCGCGGGTTCTCGAGTAGAGATGCGGTTGGAATATCCCGGTAATTTTCCTCCCCGGATAGCGTTTACGCGCTGTTTGGATGGCTGCACCCAGCTCGGTCGGGTGGTGGGCGTAGTCGTCGATGATGGTTATCCTTCCATCGTGGTACCTCGTCTCAAACCGTCGCCAAATACCCGAAAAATGCCCTGCTTGCTCTGTCAGACAAGTGATCTTCGCTCCTGCTACCATCCCGGCATGCATCGCCGCAATGGCATTGGACACGTTGTGTTTGCCTGGCATTTGCATCTCCACCTCGTGCGGCTTTCCTTCTACTTTCCACGTGAAGTGGGTTTTTTCGTTTTGGTATGAAATCGCACCCAATTCTCCAAGAGCACCCTCTCGTCCATACACCGTCACTTTCCGTGTGTTTAGGAGGTCTTGTATGAAATCGTTGTCTAAACGGTCTGCTACTTCCCAATGGAGTATCACATGCCCTCCATCCTTGACCTGCTTTATAAATTGGAGGTAGGTGTCATACATCGTTTGAGGATCCCCGTAAATATCCAAATGATCCGGGTCGATCGAGGTCACAATCGCGACATCCGGAAATAAGTGTAGGAAAGAGCGATCGTATTCATCCGCTTCGACCACCACCCAAGGACTTGTTCCTTTGATGTAATTGCTGCCAAACTGGGGGATGATGCCCCCGAGAACAGCCGTCGCATCAATACCACATGCACGTAGTAAATATGCCGTTAGACCACTGGTCGTCGTCTTGCCATGGGTGCCCGCCACTGCGATGGTCTTTTTATTTCGCACCACTTCACCCAGTACTTCCGCCCGTTTTTTGAGCGGAATATCCATGGCTTTCATCCTGTTGAGAATCTTATTGTCCACAGGGATGGCCGGGGTATAAACCCCGAGATCAATATCATTTGGGATATGAGCAGGATGGTCTTCGTAGGTGATATGAATCCCTTCCTGTTCCAACTGCTCTGTCAAAGCGGTCCCGGTGCGATCATACCCGTAGATATCCCAGCCCATGTCGTTGAAATAGCGGGCTAATGCACTCATCCCAATACCTCCTATCCCTACGAAATACGCTTTTTGCATAGCGGTTTTGCCGTCTGTAGTTCTACGCTTCATCATGGCACCAAACTTTTGATGGTTTGTGCAATGCGTTTTGCAGCATCCGGCTTACCGAGTTGCCGTACATTCGTAGACCATTTGGCGAGAAGACGCTCATCATAAACCGCTTCCAAGGCTTTGGGGATAAGGAGCTGTACTGCTTCGCTGTCTTTGACGAGTGATGCAGCTTCCCTCTGTACGAGATTCAGCGCATTTTTAAATTGATGATCCTCAGCTACATTGGGTGAGGGAACCAATATCGAAGGTTTGCCCGTTAGAGCAATTTCGGATATCGATAGGGCCCCCGCTCTGCTGATAACCAAGTCGGCCATCTTGTAAGCCATGTCCATCCGGTCGATGAAAGCCGTTGCCCTTACGTTATCCAAAAGGGCCGTCTCGCTATGATGAAATTCATCTACGTACAGTTTTCCGGTCTGCCACAAGATTTGGACTTCCCGGGCATGCTCTGCAATCAAAGCGCTCCCGGCAGCCAATGCGCGATTAATCGTGCGAGCTCCCAGACTCCCCCCTATCACTACAATCGTTTTTTTGTCCGTAGATAATCCGAAGTGCGATAGCGCTTCTTCCCGCGTAATCCCGGAGTTGACGATGCTTGCGCGCACCGGGTTTCCGGTGAGGATAATGCGCTCCTTGGGGAAGAATCGTTCCATCCCGTCAAAGGCGACACAGATGCGCTTGGCTTTTTTGGCCAATAGTCTATTGGTGACGCCCGGCCAGGAGTTCTGTTCCTGGATGACGATGGGCTTTCCCATGCGATAACCGGCTTCCATGATAGGGCCGCTGGCAAATCCCCCGACCCCGATGATTACATCGGGCCGGAATCGCAGAATAATCCGCACCGCTTGCCCCATGCTCACTAGCAACTTTAATGGAAACAACCAATTTTTCAAAGAACTTTTGCGTTGGAAGCCGCTAATCCACAAACCCTCTATGGGGTATCCTGCTGCGGGCACTCGCTCCATCTCCATTTTGCCCTTCGCTCCAACAAACAGTATTTCAATATCTTTATCTTCCTTGACCAGTGCCTCTGCAATGGCCAGTGCCGGAAATATATGCCCTCCGGTTCCTCCTCCGCTAATGATGGCCCTCATCTGCGCTTGCTTTTGAGGCGATCTTTCGCCGTTTGTACTCTTCGTTGACGTATCGACTGATGCTGAGCATGATTCCTATCGAGATGCTCGCTATCAATATAGAGGTTCCCCCCATACTTACAAGCGGAAGAGTGAGTCCGGTGACCGGTACCAGTTGAACAGATACCGCTATGTTACCAAAGGCTTGAATGACTAGATTTAAAGCGAGTCCTACAGCCAATACTACGGCAAAAGTAGAGGTCGATCTAGTCGCCAATTTTACAATACGCCACAACAGGAAAAAGTACACTCCGATAATGGCAAAAGCACCAAAGAGGCCGTATTCCTCTACTATTATTGCATAGATAAAATCTGCGTAAGGGTAGGGGAGAAAGTTGCGCTGTATACTTTGTCCCGGTCCCACCCCAAAGAAGTGCCCGTGTGCAATCGCCATCTTGGATTGGCGCACCTGATAGCCTCCGTCTGAGTTGTGCATAAACTCATTGATACGTGTCACCCAGGTATCCAGCCGGACCAAATCCGGAAATATCGACCCCAGGATAATCAGAAAGGCCAATACCACTACGGCGAGCAGAATGAGTAGTGCGATATACTTCCAATCTACCCTTCCTATAAACATCATGAGCACACAAGTCATAAAGAGCAGCGCAGCCGTAGATAAATCCGCCGGTGCGATGAGCCCAACAACAATTAGTATCGGCAGAATGATCGGTAAGAAGGCGCGTTTGAAGTCTTTGATAGTGTCTTGTTTCTCTGCCAGTTTAGCCGCTACATAAAGGATGAGGGAGAGTTTGGCCAACTCTGACGGTTGAAAACTCATACCTATAATCGGGACTTTCATCCATCGCCTCGCCTGATTGATGTCCGATCCAAAGACCAGAACTCCTACCAGTAAGAACACACTTATGATTAATAACAATGGGGCCAATTTCATAAACCACCGGAATGGAGTCTTATACGCCATCCATGCGGCAAAACCACTGATGATTAAGATCATAAGATGTTTCATGAGATAGTATTCGGTGTTGCCCCCGGCAGACACAAATGCTTTGGTAAAGGTCGAACTATATACCGTCAACACAGAGGCGATGGATAGGAACATGAGTACTACCCACAGCCCTTTGTCGCCTTTTAGTTGATGTAATATGTTCAATCCTTTATTCATTCATTTATTTTTTTTGTCAGGGTTCGAAATACATCGCCCCTATGCATGTAATTGTCAAATAAATCAAAACTCGCACAGGCCGGAGATAACAGAATAGTATCCCCCTCCTGAGCTATTTTTTTTGCAAGCTGAATCGCTTCCTCCATCGAGTGCGCTTCTTTTATCGTTTGAATCTTTCCTTTGAAAGCCTCAGTTAGTTTTTCATTGTCTTTGCCTAAGCAAATAAGCGCCTTTACGTTGTTATGCAGTACCTCGTAGAGTTGGGTATAATCATTGCCCTTGTCCACTCCACCTGCAATCCAGATTACCGGTCCTTCCATCGCGTCTAATGCGTAGTAAACCGCATCGACATTAGTCGCTTTGCTGTCATTGATGTAGCGGACTCCACCAATATTGGCCACTTCTTCCATCCGGTGCGGGTCGTTGACAAAGGTCTCCAGTCCACGGCGAATGTCCTCCTCCGTAAGCCCAACTTTTTGAGCTGCAGCTACCGCACATGAGGCATTTTGGCCATTGTGCCGTCCGCGCAACGAAGGGTTTTGGTATTTCATATACGTTGTGCCTTCGATTTGTATCCTGTTGGCTTGCCCGCTCCCTACTTCAATTTTTTGAGGAGATGGTGCCATTTCATACAAGACCTTCTTAAGCGGCGCATCCAGACTTCCGATGATTAATACATCGCCTGTCCTTTGGTTCATTGCGATACGGAACTTCGCCCTGGCGTATTGCTCGATATCGTACCGGTACCGGTCGAGATGATCCGGAGAGATATTGGTAATGATGGCAATATCCGGCCGGAAGGACACGATGTCTTCGAGTTGGAAACTGCTGAGCTCCACCACATAATAATCCGGTTCTTCCAACATGACCGCCTTGGCAAAACTATGCCCCACATTGCCACATTTGCTCACCTTCATCCCGGCTTCGCTTAACAAGTGGTGCACGAGATTCGTCGTGGTAGTCTTGCCATTGCTGCCTGTCACCGCGATGATGCGTCCTTGACAGTGCCGGTATGCATACTCGATCTCCCCGATGATGGGAATCCCCTTTGCTTCAATCGCTTGCACTATTGCTGCATCCGGTGGAATCCCGGGGCTTTTGATGACCTCTTCGGCGCTTTTAATCTTTTCAATGCTATGTCCCTTTTCTTCAAAAGGGATATGATGCTCGCGCAATACCTGTT
>Ga0256832_1003273_pt1 | contig 11031 bp, 5 predicted proteins | sample 134614metaG_FD_190534 | JGI IMG/M metagenome (GOLD analysis project Ga0256832, IMG submission 190534) | Hydrothermal vent microbial communities from Lau Basin, Pacific Ocean - 134-614 | ecosystem: Environmental > Aquatic > Marine > Hydrothermal vents | place: Pacific Ocean: Lau Basin | collected...
TACGTGAGAAAATTTTACCAAAGGCAGACGCAAAAAGGGCATTTTAGCACAAAAACAAGGAGTGCTCAAACAGTTACAAACCAAAGACAGGCGCGAAAAGGCCATTTTAGCACAAAAACAGCGGGTACCTAAACGGTTACAAATAACGATTTGACCGGTACCGGGCCCGTTTTGCCGGCGCCCGCCGGCAAAGCATCCCTTCTAACCGTTAAACCGCTACACCGCTATACCGCTACACCGCTACACCGCTACACCGCCTGCCCGTTCCGCCATCGGGCGATGGCGGAACGGGCAGGGCATCAGCGGATGAGCGTTACGTCTCCTTTCAGTTCGACTACCTGACCATCGGGACGTTTCAATCGGATATAGTAGGGATAGACATCGGCAGGCATATCCTTGCCCTTGTAGGTGCCATCCCAGCCCTTGAAGCTGCTCTCCCCTTCATAGACCTTTTGTCCCCAGCGCGAATAGACGATCATTTTGGTCATTTCATAACCCAGCAGAGTGGCCGGCCGGAAAGTCTCGTTGATACCATCGCCGTTGGGCGTGAAAGCCGTCGGTATTTCATACTTCAACGGCAATACGACCACGGTGACGGCGGCAAAATATTCACACCCTTCGGGTGTGACCCATCCAACCACAATTTCGTCAATGGGGCCGTCGGAAGCCTTAACAGAGATATCCGGCCCGTTGGCGAAGACCTGTTGGCCATTGACCGTCCAGGTAAAGGTGCCGCCCTGGGCATTGGGTGATATCATCGCGTGCACCTGATACACTTCTTCACTATACACGGTATCCTTGTCGGCAGCGGCTGAGAACGTATAACCGGGATAGACTTGCAAGTCGTGAGAAGCGGACAGCGTACAGCCATCGCCATACGTGTAGGTGACGCTATATGTGGTAGCCGTATCCGGCATCACGTCAATGGATGGGCCGCTGACATCACCGGGCGTCCAGAGGTAGTCACCATTGCCGTTGGTAACGGCCGTCAGCACCGCCGATTGGCCCTGGCAAATGCCCGCCGGGCCGTCAATACTCAACTGATCCTGAGCCACCGTGACGGTCAGCGAGTCGGTAATGGTACAGCCGCCGTTGGAGACGGTGGCCACATAGGTGGTAGTCTGCGACGGGGTCACTGTCGGGGCCGCATCATGTACCGTACCGAAATTGGGGTCATCGGCGGTCCAGACATACGTGTAAGCCGGATCCGGCGCCTCGTTGAGTGTGATAGACTCTCCGGGGCACAGCTGGTTGTCGGCGGGAAACTGTACCACGGGTGTGGGACGCACAAATATGTTGGCCGTTTCGGAAGAAGGACAGTTGGCGCCTTCCAACATCACGCTATAAGTAATGCTCTGCGACGGGGTGGCCACCGGATTGGGACAGTCGGCACAGGACAGGCCGGACTCTGGCAACCACTTAAAGTTGTCGCCGGCATCGGACGTGGCGGTCAGTTGGACGGCTTCGCCGGCGCAGATGGTGTCCTTGTCCTGAGTCACCTGAATATCGGCCGGTTGTTCGACGTTGAGTGTAATTTGAGCGCTGTCCACACAGACGCCGCTATGCGTGATGCGTGTATAGGTGATGGTGTCGTCCGTGATGACGACCAGGTTATAATTGTCCAAATCCGAAATCACACCGGTAGCGGGTGCCCACTGGTGGGAGATGTGTTTGTAAAGATTGTGGTCATAATTGGGCGAAAATATGGAGACCGTATCTCCCGGACAATAGGGGTCTTTGAACGGGACGGCAGTCAGGCTCAGGTCGGCGGGCATCGAATCGGTCTGTATCCACACCGAATCCCGCAAGACACAACTACTGACGGTCAGGGTCGCATAATAGTAGCCGGACTGTGATGTATGGACCGTAACCAATGTGTCAGTCAGGCTGCTCAAAGTACCGTTGTCGGGGCTCCAGGTCAGGCCGGCGCCATTGGTAGAAGTGATGGCCAGCAAGTTGACCGAATCCGGTGCGCACAAGAATATAGAATCTTTGGTCACCAGATCCGGATGCTCCACGACTTGGAGCGAAGCCGGAATGGTAGTAACAGCCACGGCCTGTTGGTTGGAACAATAACCGTTGGCGCTGGTGGTCGTCAACGTATAAACCGTCGTGCCCAGGCCGGGCGTGGCGGTGGGATTGGCGACGGTGGGGTCATCCAGCGTGCCGGCCGGATTCCAGGAATAATCGGAAGTGGAGAAAAACGGCACGGATGAAGCCAATTGTACGCTGTTGCCCAGGCAGATGGATGTATCGGCAATCAGCACCGGCTCAAACAGCGTGTCCACTTTGACAGTGACGGTATCCGTGGACTGACAACCAAATGCATCTATGGTCACCGTATAAATCGTGGTAGAAAAAGGAGCCGCTTGCGGGCTTTTGATAGTGGGATCCGACACCAGAAACGCGGGCTCCCACGAATAGGTGGGATTGGCCACCGAGGGGACACAATTCAACTGAACGGTGTCACCCAGACAAATCGCCGTGTCCGAGACCAGAGCCGTCACTTGTACATTGATGGCATTGAGATATACCGAATCCACATCGAGACAAATACCCGCCTGGCCCTCCACATATACCCACTGAGACGAGCTTACGGTCACCGTCGGCTTGCGCGAGTCCGGATCATCGAAGAGAGATTCCGGTGTCCAGTGATAGACGGCTGCACCGTTTGCGGCGATCTCAAAAGGCGTGTTAGCACACACATCCAAGGTATCACCCTGAGCCTCCACATTGACGTCAATATTGTCTTTCAATTCTGTAATAACTTGATCTACTACCACATTCCCACAACCGAAGTCATTGGAGACGGTAATAGTAATGGTCTCCGTTCCTTCCTGAAGAGTATCATTTACAATAACAATGGGAAATGTATAGGAAGTCTGTGTGGGCGAGAAAACAAGTGTAGGCGGTATATTCAAAATATAGTCCACACCGTTGGTGGCTGTTCCCCCTATACTAACCGTAAAAGAAGATGTATCCGTCACTTCACCCGACAGCCCTATCGTCAATGAATCCGTCAGTGTATTACAGTATTCGACAAAATAATCCAAGCCGTTCTTGAAGTTCACCTTAAGCGAAGGGAGCCCCGCCCTAATGTCAGAGATAAAAACCCCGGAATCAAAAATATCGTCGCCCCGATCGGCGACGGCCAGCTTGAGCTTGTAGGAGTTGCAGGGGATGACATCTACCTGCGCGGTCAGGCTCTTCTTGATACCGAGCGAGTCGGAAGTCAGACCGTCATACTGGAGGGTTGGGCTTGGCGAGTTGTCGCGGTAATAGGGCCAGTGAGAAATTTGGTTGACCGAATTGATTTGTACCGGTTCGTTGGCTGTGCCGGGAATGATGGCAATGTTCTTTTTACCGGTAATACCGGGCCCTGAGACAAAGAAAGCGAATATATCATTGAAAGAGCTACCTACAAACTCCTCGTATTCATCCGATCCAAAGACATATTCAAAAGTGAGTTTGTCGGTATAGGCAAATACATCCAGCACGACCACACAGGCATCGTGAGACTCAGTTCCATCACCCAACACATTGGAAAGTGAATCCAGATCCGGATCACCAGGCAGGTCAAAACCGTCCCCTATGCCTGTATCATCATTGGGGCCGATGGCATCGGTGACTTTCCCGCTGGACAAGAACAAGCCCTTCTCAATGCCAAGGCCTGTGTTGTCAGTGGCCACAAAGGTCCCGTATGCCTGATTGTCACAGATGATGGTATCCAGAGTGGTATTGGCAAATGTAGAGTTGAGATAATTCAATATCGTGGTCGTATCTGCCAATGAATCCACGGCCAGCGGTTCGGGTTGCGGACAAGCACTCGGCGAGCACTCCCACTTGGCCTTGAAGCCTTCGAACTGGAGATTGCCATCGGAGATAAACTCCACCGTCAGACAACCGCTGGTCGCATAAGTCTGAAAGCAAACTCCACCATCGTTGGGGCCAGCACCCTTTGGGAAATTTGCTCCGCCAATATCCGCCAGTACCGGCGAATTGACATCCGGACCGTCATACAAGATGATATGATCCGTGAGATCTAATTCGCCATTCTCCAAGTTGTAATATTCCAACTGAAACGAGATGCACTGGTGCGGTTCCGCAGGACAAATCTTGAAGACATAATCTTCATTGGCGCCATAGTCGCCGTTTGGGCCGCCGGTATCGTAAAGTACCCCGTTGCAGGCCGTGCTGCTGTCCTGGTCCACCGTCCATTCCGGATCTTTTTCCTGGATGCAAATCTTGAATGTGCCGGAGTTTTCATCGCTGAAAGGCGAATAGTCACCGACCCGCAAAAAATAAGTCAAACCCGGCGTCAGGCCGGTGACTTGCAGGGAGACTTCCGAACTACCCAGGGGCGCTTCCTTACAGTCCAGGATCAACAACTCGTCGTATTGACAAAAGCCCCGGTAGAGCACCAATTGGGGCGTACTGAGCGGATTGCCATTTCCGTCGTCCGCGCCGGTGACCGTGATGACATAGTCCGTGATGGCCGGATTGGCGGTAAACTGAAACCACACATCGCGGGGTGAGTTGCCGGAGGACAGACAATTGGGAATGGTTGTAAACGAACCAATATCCGATGGCGTGGCATTGACATTGGTATAGAAGACAGAGTCCTCGCAGTACGGTGCCGTACCCAGATCAATAATGCCATTACAGTCATCATTGACCGGTGCCTGGCCGGTAAGCCGGGATAGGATCGTGAAAAGCACAAAAAACAGGGTAGGAAATCTCTTCATCTGCTTGTTTTTGGAATGCAGAGCGACATCGGCTCGTTGTCTGGACAGATTGACGCCCAAAAGTACAGATATATTTGATATCTTTCATCTGTTTTTTAGCAGATGGCTACAGATCGGCACAAATCCGTCCCCCGGCCGGCTTCCTGCCACCGGTCAACCAAAGGCCCAGCCGATTTGTTCCGCAAAAAGCAACGCAAAAAACCCTAACCCATGCTGGACTCAATACTGAACAAGGGCATACCCATTGGGATTTTATTGGCCCTGCTGGATGTAGCGGCGGGCGTCATGCGTACGGGCGCATTGCAATACAAATTTGTCCCGCTGAAGTTTGTGGCCATCGCCGTGTTGGGTGGGATCGTCATCGGTGTGATTATTGAATGGGTAGAGCGCTTGCGGCGGCGTTGAAAGCCATGCCGAACTATCGCAATAGGGTGACATCTCCCGAATACAAGCGCCGGCTCTGATCGGTAAAGCGCACCATCAAGGAGTACAGATAGACACCGGCCGGCATCGGGCGCCCCCGATACTTGCCATCCCATCCTACACCGGATGAGCCCGGAGCGAAATGTGCCGCATCAAACACCAACGTACCCCAACGGTCATATATCCGGAAATTTTCTATCTCCTCTACGGCTTGATCGCCATACACATAAAATATATCATTGAAGCCATCGTCATTGGGCGAAAATACCGTGGGAATATACAAATCACGTGTCCCCTTGGAAGTGATGGACACCTCATCATAGCCCACACACGCCCCGACGCGTATGTACAGGCCATAGGTACCCGGCCGGTCCACCAGTATTGTACGAGAAGTATCTCCCGTCGTCCAGGTCCACGTACCAGCCGCCGGCATCGGTTCGGGCCGCAACACCAGCATCTCATCGCGGTAAATGGCCGTGTCCGGCCCCAAGCTAAAGTTCGGCGCCGGTGCAAACTCCACAACCACCTGCTTGGTCAGCCGGCACCCGTCCCCATTGACAACCGTCACGTCAAACGTCTGCCCAAAGATCAGTTGCTCGTCATAGTCCATCGCAGCCCCTTGCTGACCATCCGGCCAGATAAAAATACAATTGGGACAGTCTGCATCCGTCAAATCCAAATGCAGCACCTCGCCAGCACATCCCGTAAAGTGATAGTCGGCTTCATAATCCCACGCACAGTCGAGCTTAAAATACCAAAAATCATTAAAGCCGTAATTGTCTGTCGTCTTGACACCGCCCGGCCCGGAATCCGAGTCGCCGCCGGCCAAAAATCCACCGTCCGGTGTGGCAAGCAAGATAGTCAGTGCATCGCTACCGCTGCTGCCATAGGTCTGTTGCCAGCGCTCATTGCCCTGTGCATCCAGCATGATCAGCCAATAGTCATAGCTACCGATATTGGGAGCCGTCTTGTTGCCTTCCACCGGTGAGTCGGACAAGCCACCCAGCAAAATCATCCCGCCGGCAGTCTCTACCATACCCGCGACCACTTCCAGGCCACTGCCACCGAAATCCCGCTCCCAGAGCAAGTTTCCGCCGGCATCCAACTTGACCAGCCAGTAATCAATCAGCCCATAAAAAGGTGTGCTCTTCATCCCGCCCGGAGCCGAGCGCGTACCGCCCCCAACGAGAATGCCGCCGTCGCCGGCGGCGAGGATATTTTGTGCCTGATCTTCTTCCGCACCGCCCACCGTCGTCTCCTGCAACAGTTGGCCATCGGGGGCCAATTTTAGAATCCAAAAGTCCATACCGCCAAATCCGGGAGACGATTTCATAGGCCCGGACGGCGAGTCCGACGATCCGGCCACCAGCAAATTGCCTGCCGCATCTACGGCCAGCGCTTCGTAGTACAGCCGTTCGTCCCCCGGGCCGCCATAGGTGCGGTCCCAAATCTTGTTGCCGGCGGCATCCAGACAAATAATCCAGTAATCATTAGAGCCGTAGGCGGGCGCTGTTTTGTTGCCGTCAGCGGGCGAATTGGAGAAGCCGGCCACATAGATATCGCCGGCGGGTGACACGGTAACAGAATAGGCCAGGTCATCGCCGCTGCCTCCGAAGGTGCGCTCCCAGAGCAAATCCCCCTTGTCGTTGAGAAAGACGACCCAATAGTCGTTTTGGCCGTAGTTGGGACCTGATTTCTCATAGGAGGCCGCCGACCGGCTGTGTCCTACGGCGACGATATAGTTGTCGGACGTCACTGCCACCGCCGTCAGGCGGTCATACGCATCCCCGCCAAACAGTCGGACCCACTGCAATTGTCCCTGATAGTCGGTACTTGCCACCAGATAATCTCCTTGCCCGCGGGGCGTGGCAGAAAACTGTGGCCATTGGGTCGAATACGTCGTACCACCCAGGACATAGCCCCCTCCGCGGAGTACCGCCGCTCCTGTCAACTCTTCAAACTGGTCGCCAAAGAGACCGGCATCCCAGGCCACGGGCAGTTGTGCACAGGTGTGAGGCACCAGCAGCCAGCTGGCCAGCAAATACCAGAGCAATAGGATTTGACCTTTGGTGCGTTTCACTGATTGTTTTGTTGTCAGGAGTGAAAGTAGGCCAAAAATAAAACAAAAACAAGCATTCAGCTATATTTCGGGACAAAACCAGTTAAGAGGGGGCGAAATTCGACTCGTCACCAGTAAATACGATGGAGCGGGAGAAATTCCCCTTGATTCGGTGAAATGCCATCATTCAAAATGCCTCATTCTTCCTACCTTTGGCACCAAACGATAGCAAATGGAGCCACTCATAACCAATGACGCGGTGACGCTGGGCATCTTGATGACGGTCCTGGCATTGATATTTTACACCTCGGGCCTGAAAAGTCGCTTCTGGCAAAAGTTTTACACCTATCTGCCGCCGCTGTTGTTGTGTTATTTCATTCCTGCCCTACTCCACTGGCCGCTCAATCTGGTTAGCGGCGAACATTCCAAACTGTATTTCGTGGCATCGCGCTACCTGCTGCCGGCGAGCCTAATTTTGCTGACGCTGAGTATAGACCTGAAAGGAGTGCTCAACCTGGGGCCCAAAGCGCTCATCATGTTTTTTGCGGCCACAACCGGAGTCATTCTGGGTGGGCCGGTGGCTCTTTGGGCCGTGTCACACTTCTTCCCCTCCTTGTTGCCCGACGTGCCTGCCGATGCCCTGTGGCGGGGTTTTTCCACCATTGCCGGCAGCTGGATCGGGGGCGGTGCCAACCAGACTGCCATGAAAGAAATCTTTGACGTGGATGACAATTTGTTTGCCACGATGATCATCGTGGACGTGATTGTGGCCAATATTTGGATGGGCTTTCTGCTCTACGGGGCGGGTATATCGGACAAGATAGACCGGATGCTCCGTGCCGACAATTCGGCCATCGAAGATCTCAAGCACCGGATTGAGCACTATCGCAAGAAGGTGGCGCGCATCCCGACAACCACCGACCTGTTTATCTTACTGGCCGTGGCTTTTGGCGGTGTGGGCTTGTCCCACCTGGGCGCCGACTGGATCGTGCCGACGCTGAAGCCATTCAAAACCCAACTGGAACAGTGGCGACTCAACTCGTTGATGTCCGGCTTCTTTTGGCTGATCGTGCTGGCCACGACGATCGGCCTTTTGCTGTCGTTTACACGCGCGCGCCGGCTCGAAGGCGTGGGCGCTTCACGCTGGGGCAGTGTGTTCATTTACATTTTGGTGGCGACGATCGGGATGAAGATGGACATCTCGGAAATAGGGGCCAACCTGGGGCTCTTTGCCGTCGGCTTGATATGGATGCTCATCCATGTACTGGTGCTGCTGGTCACGGCCAAGCTCATCAGAGCGCCGTTTTTCTTTGTGGCCGTGGGCAGCCAGGCCAACATCGGCGGCGCCGCTTCGGCGCCTGTGGTGGCGTCCGCCTTCAGCCCGTCCCTGGCACCGGTGGGCGTCCTGATGGCCGTGCTGGGTTATGCACTCGGCACCTACGGGGCGATCATCTGCGCCCTGCTGATGCAGGCCGTCAGCTAGCGCCCGAAGCGATACGCCACCGTCACACCACCCAGGAGAATCAACCCTTCGCCCGTCGGCTCCCCGTCCGTCACTACATTGAACTCCGCCCCGAAGGCCAGCGCGGGCGCGAGCACCAGCCGGCCGGACACAAAGGCATAGCCGGCTTCCGCCGTGGGCTGCCATACCACAATACGTGATGTGCCGGCGCCCGCCGGCACATCACGCTTCCACTGCACCGTATTGCGCCACACATCGGCACGCAAGCCGGCAAACAGGCCCTGATAGCCGTCACGGAAATAGTGCCGGTAGCCAAGCGTGCCGCCCCAACCACTGCCCTTCTCCTCGGGATGCTTGCCCCAGTCCCGGTGATTGAAGATGTTGGCGCCCAGGCGGACGTGTACCGCGTGCCGCGCGCCGAAATCCCGGCTCAGGCGTACCCCCGGCAAGATGCCCGTCGGATAAATTTGAAATTCTATCCCCACATCCATGGCAGCTTGTGCCGCCGCCGGCGGCACAAGGCCGGCCAGAAAGAAGAGAAAGCAGACTGCTCGCAAATTCATTTTTTGGTGTGTTTTTTCGTAACTGTTTAGGTACCCGCTGTTTTTGCGCTAAAAACAGGAGCAGCTAAACAGTTTACAAAAGGCAAAAACAAGCGGGGCTTTTGCCCCATTCACCCAACAAAGCCTGCCATAATTGTTTTCTACTGCGTATATTTGTGTTTGCCCATTACGGAAGACTACCACAGCATGAACATCTCACCCAAGAGCATCGAAGAAGTCAAAGCCGCCATCCGCATCGAAGAAGTGGTGCAAGACTTCGTGAATTTGAAGCCCGCCGGCACGCGCTTCAAAGGCCTTTGCCCCTTTCATCACGAGAAGACCCCGTCTTTTGTGGTCAGTCCCGACCGCAACATGTTCAAGTGCTTCGGCTGCGGCGAAGGCGGCGATGCCATCTCATTCCTGCAAAAACACGAGAAGTTTTCCTACCTGGAAGCCATCGAATGGCTGGCCAATAAGTACGGCATCCAACTCGAAAAACGGCAGCTGACGCCGGAAGACCAGGCCCGCTACAAAGAAGAAGAGAGCCTGTACATCATCAATGACTTCGCCCAGCAATTTTTTGTGCGACAGCTCACCGCGACGACCGAAGGTCGCAATCTCGCCCTTACTTATTTCAAGGAGCGCGGCATCCGCCAGGAGAGTATTGAGAAATTCGGCCTGGGCTACGCACCGGCAGCCGGCGATGCCTTCTTGCAGGCAGCAAAAAACAACTCCTATAACCTGGAGTCGCTCATCAAACTGGGCCTGATCACCAAAAACGGCACGCGCGACTTCTTCCAGGGCCGCGTAATGTTCCCCATTCGCAGCCTGTCGGGTAAGGTACTGGCCTTCGCGGGCCGCACCATGGCGCAGGACAAAAAAACACCCAAGTACATCAACTCGCCGGAGACGGACATCTACAACAAGCGCAAGGTACTCTACGGAATCTACGAATCCAAAAAGGCCATCCGCAAGGCGGACGAGTGCCTGCTCGTCGAAGGATATACCGATGTCATCTCACTCCACCAAAACGGCATCGAAAATGTCGTGGCCTCCTCCGGCACCGCCCTGACCGAAGATCAGCTCTTGCTCATCAAGCGCAACACGGACAACCTGACCATCCTCTACGACGGTGACGCGGCCGGTATCCATGCGGCGCTCAAAGGACTGGACCTGGCATTGGCACAAGGTCTCAACGTCAAGCTCGTATTATTGCCCGAAGGCGAAGATCCGGACTCCTATGTGCGAAGCGTGGGTAGCACACAATTTGCCGAGTACATCGCTACCAGGGCACGCGACTTCGTACTCTTTAAGCTCGAGCGCTTGCGGCAGCAGGCCGCCGACCCCGTCCGCCGATCCGCCCTCATCAAAGACCTCGTCCACTCCATCGCCCATATCCCCGACCCCATCAAACAAAGCGCCTATCTCAAACAAGTGGCAGGCGAACTGGACATCCGCGAAGAAATCTTGGCGGGCGAATTGGCCAAGGCCACCCGGCAATTGCTTCGCCAAAAGCGCCACGCCACCCCACATCCTGTCAGCGACCGCCCCGAACCCGCTGACACGCCACCGACCGGCCTGACCGCCACACGCACCGAGTCCGTTGATGAAAAGCATACACTCGAGCGCGAAGTTGTCCGCGTCCTGGTCCAGCACGGCGACAAACACATCGAATCCGAAGGCAAAAGCGTCGCCGCTTTTATGGTGGAAAAACTGGGCGTCTTTTTCGAAGACTTCAAGGAGGAGCCGGAGCCCTTGCGCCAAATGGTCTTACTGGCTCGAGACCGTGTCAAACGCAAC
>Ga0256832_1003274_pt1 | contig 11031 bp, 8 predicted proteins | sample 134614metaG_FD_190534 | JGI IMG/M metagenome (GOLD analysis project Ga0256832, IMG submission 190534) | Hydrothermal vent microbial communities from Lau Basin, Pacific Ocean - 134-614 | ecosystem: Environmental > Aquatic > Marine > Hydrothermal vents | place: Pacific Ocean: Lau Basin | collected...
GAGTTACTTCTACAATGGAAAAAGGTTTTTTCAGATTTTGGCATTTGGATTCAATGGAAACAAATATCCTGGGAGAAACAACAAAATCAACATACATTATACAAAAAAATATCATTGTTACAGACAGCGAATTGCCACAGTTTACCGTTGATAATATTGGCAAGGATACTTTAGTTTTGGAAACAAAAATAAATAAGTATCGATTTTCGTTCACTCTGATTAAAAGCAATAAATAATGAAAGCAAAGAGTAATATTTTGAAAGGGCTGATATTTTTTGTATCTTTATTATACTCGATTTCTATCCATGCATTGAGCGTCAGCATAACCAATGCACAATTTCAATACAACAATAACAAATATCTCGAAGTATATATACAGGTAATCGGCAAAACCGCAACTTTTGTCAATATCGATTCCAATACTATGAAAGCTGCCGTCAACTTCACTTTTTTAATCAAAAAAAACGGTAAAATAGTTAATTTTGATAAATATTCCCTCCAAAGCCCTGTTTCAAATTTTAATAAAGATTTTATTGACATCAAAAGATTCAAAATCGATACAGGAGCTTACACATTAGAAGTAACTGCCGTTGATGCCAATGACGAGACAAATGTATTCAATTTCAAAAAGGATATAACGATAGACCTGAGCACAGATAAAATTTGCATATCCGATATCCAGCTTTTAGCTAAAGTAAAAAAAAGCGATGATAATAAAAATCCATTTGTCAAAAACGGATATTATTTGGAGCCTGCCCTATCCTATTTTCTTCCTCAAAAGGTAGAATCATTAGGTATTTATTTTGAAGTTTATAATCTAAACACATCAATGGATAAACGCTCTATCAAACTTTTGCTCAATAAGGGTTATAAATCAAACAATATAAAGACTATATTCACTAAAAATATTGAAGCAAAACCTGCAAAGCTAATTCCTGTTTTGACTAATATCGATATAAACGGTTTGCCTTCGGGTAATTATCATATCGAAGTTAGAATAATAAGTAGCTATGGAAAAATAATCAGTACCAGATATGTTAATTTCCAACGAAGCAACCCCGTATCAGAGTCTATAGCCAAGTCAAAAAACAAAGGATATAAAAATTCATTCGTAAAAAATATTAAATCCGATAGTCTGTATTATTCTTTAAGAGCATTATCGCCAATAGCTACCGGAGATAATTCAGTTTCCTTGGATGAGGTTATAAAGAATAAAAATGACAGAAAAGCCAGATTCTTCCTATGGAAATTTTGGAGTGAAAAAAATGAGAACAATCCCGAATATGCATATAGCGAATACATGAAATATGCAAGAGCTGTCGATAAAACATTTAGAGCACAAGTTGGATATGGCTTTGAAACAGATAGAGGTATCATATATTTGAGATACGGCAAACCTTCACAAATTATAACTCAAAAAAGTGAACCAAATGCCCCACCCTATGAAGTTTGGTTTTATGATATCATAGAACAAGGACATCAGAGAAATATCAAGTTTTTATTCTACATGCCTTCTTTGGCTAATAATGACTACCAATTGCTTCACTCCAATTGCAGAGGCGAAAAAAGTGATCCGGGCTGGATATATAAACTGTACAGCAAAAGGACAGATGCCAATAGCCAAAACAATAAACAAGCTCAATTGTCGGCTTATTACGAAAAATTGAAAAATAGTTTTGATAATAATGCCGTTAGAATTTGGGAAGAATTGAAATAAGCCGGATAGGAAACATTTATTTTTATTAAAGAACCGAAAAGACAAAACAAAAAATATGATAAAGAAATCTATAATACTTTTTGTATTTACAATTATTGCCCTTGGACAGATAGGCGCACAAACAGGAACGATTAGAGGCAATGTTTTTGACAAAGAAACAGGTGAGCCGATTATATATGGTAATATTGTTTTACCGGATGGCAATAAATACACTACCACGGATTTAGATGGTTTTTTCACTTTGAATAAGATACCTGTAGGAAAACACATCTTAAAAATATCTTATATAGGATACAAATCTTATGAATTGGAATTTGAAATCAAAAAAGCCGGTAGTATCATTTACAAGAAAATTTTTATAGAAACAGAGGGCATAAAATTAAAATCCGTTGATATTACCGCTCAAAAAAGCAGAAGAAAATCAGAAACAAGGATATCCAAACTCGAAATTTCCCAAAAACAACTAAAGGCAATGCCTTCCATAGGTGGAGAAGCGGATATCATCCAATATCTTCAAGTAGTACCCGGTATCATTTCTACCGGCGACCAAGGAGGACAACTCTATATCAGAGGAGGCTCCCCCGTACAAAACAAAATCACACTTGATGGGCTCACCATTGTCAACCCTTTCCATTCAATCGGGTCTTTTTCAGTGTTTGAAACCGAAGCAGTAAAAAATGTAGATGTATTGACAGGTGGTTTTAATGCAGAAAACGGAGGAAGAATTTCAGCCATCGTAAACATAAAAACCAAAGATGGAAACAAAAAAAGATTAGGAGGATTTGTATCTGCTAATCCTTTTTTGGTCAAGTCGATGATCGAGGGCCCAATTGTCAAATTAAGCGAAAAAAGCGGCTTCAATGCCTCTTTTCTTCTAACCGGAAAGAAATCTATCATTGAGAAATCAGCATCTATATTATACCCTTATGTGTCAGGTAAAGACTCTACAGGTTTACCATACAATTTTGAAGATTTATACGGTAAGTTGTCACTCAATCTCGGTAATGGTAGCAAGATAAATCTATTTGGATTCAACTTCAAAGACAATTATAATAACCCACAGATAACATCCCTTGGCTGGAACAATAAAGGAGGAGGAATGAATTTCAGGATAATTCCCGGTTCAAGCAGCCTCATCATAGATGCTATATTCGGATATTCCAAATACTCTACTGAAACAATCGGTCTGGATAAAAAAAGAAGATTTAGTCAATTAAAAGACTTTACATCAATATTTAATTTCTCATATTTTGGAGATAATTACAAGATAGAATACGGCTTTGAAGTAAATACAATACATACCAATTTTGTTTTTGACAATATATTTGACCAAAGGATAAAAGAATTTCAAAACACAACCAATATAAGTACTTTTATGAAGTACCGTAAAACTTGGGGAAATTTGATTATCGAACCCGGTGTAAGATTGAATTATTACGCATCATTGGGAGATATGAAATTGGAACCCAGATTTAGCTTCAAATACAATATCAACGATGATTTCAGGCTAAAAGGATCCGCAGGAAAATACACACAAAATATCATCAGCACATCAAATGACAAGGATGTGGTCAATTATTTCATTGGTTTTATTTCCAGCCCTGAAGAAGATGTTTATTCATTTGTTGACAAAAAGAATACCAAAAACAAATTGCAAAGTGCTATTCATGGAATTTTTGGATTGGAATATGACATTCTTGACAATTTAGAGTTTAATTTCGAGACATATTTTAAGGACTTCACGCAATTGGTAGTGATAAACAGAAATAAAAGAAAAATAGAAGCCCCCAACTATGTAGTCGAAACAGGCAAAGCGTATGGTTTTGATTTTTCAACAAAATATGAGCTTAAAAACCTATATCTATGGTTGACTTATTCTTTGGGATTTGTAGATAGGAATGACGGCGAGCAAATCTACCCTACCGTATTTGACAGGAGACACAATGTTAATGTATTGGCAAATTATAATTTTGGGAAAGATTATTCATGGCAATTGGGAGTCAGATGGAATTTCGGCTCGGGATTCCCATTTACAAAAACTCAAGGATTCTACAATCAACTGTTCTTCAAAGATGGTGTTGATTCTGATTATAAAACAGAAAATCCCGATAATATAGGTGTAGTATATTCGCCAATCAGAAATGGAGGGAGACTACCCTACTTCCATAGATTGGATTTGTCACTTCAAAAAACCGTAAAATTCTCAAAACATCTAAATGCAGAAATAACAGCCAGTATTATAAATGTCTATAACAGAAAAAATATATTTTATTTCGACAGAATAAATTACAAAAGAGTAAACCAATTGCCGTTCTTACCTGCTCTTGGAATTAAATTTGGATTTTGATCCTCAATTTTTTAAAACAAAAGTGAAATGCAAAAAATATTAATCCTTATATCTATCGTCTTATTATCGATACAATGTACATCAAAAAAAGAAGAAATGAATTCTAAGCCTGATACCGGATTAAGCAATAATCCATTGCTAAAAAAATGGAAAACTCCTTTTGGAACTGCTCCATTTGATAAGATAAAAAGCGAAGATTATCTGCCTGCAATCGAATTCGGAATGCAAGAACACGATAAGGAAATAAAAAATATTGTCAATAATAAAGACAAACCGACATTTGATAATACAATTATTGCATTAGAAAAAAGCGGTAGTACTTTGAAAAAAGTCACTCATCTGTTCGACGCTGTAGAATCAGCCAATACGGATGATGTATTGAAAGCTACTTCTAAAAAAATCAGACCTGAATTGTCAGCACATTATGACAAAATCAATATGAATAAAAAATTATTTGACAGAGTGAATACAGTGTATGAGCAAAAAGACAAATTTGATTTATCCGGTGAAGACAAAAAATTATTGGAAGAAACTTATAAATCATTTGTAAGATCAGGGATCAATCTGGACGATAAAAAACAGAGCAGGCTAAAGAAAATCAATAAAAGATTAGCTGAATTGTCTCAAAAATTCGGAGACAATCTATTGGAAGAAACCAATAATTTTGACCTGTATGTCACTGACAAAAAAGACTTGGGAAATATGCCAAATAATTTTGTTGAAGCAGCAGCTGAAGAGGCTAAGAAGAGAGGGCATAAAACCGGTTGGTCATTCACCCTTCAAAGACCGAGTTTCTATCCATTTCTCGATTACTCCACAAATCGCGATCTCAGAGAAAAGATATTTCAAGGATATGCAAACAGAGGCAACAACAACAATGAGTTTGACAATAAGAAAGTACTTGAAGAAATGGTCAATCTCAGGATAGAAAAAGCTCATATTCTCGGCTATGAAACTTATGCGGATTTTGTACTTTCCGATAATATGGCGGAGAATCCCGGCAATGTATATAATCTGCTTAAACAAGTATGGAAACCGGCTCTGAATACGGCAAAACACGATAGAGATTTACTTGCCTCTATGATGAAAAAAGATGGAGTCAAAGGAAAATTCCGGGCCAGTGATTGGAGGTATTATGTAAGACAAACAAGGAGCATAAAATACAATTTTGATGAAGATCAAACAAGACCTTATTTCGAGGTAAATGCAGTTAGAAACGGAGCATTCGAATTGGCTAACAAACTCTTTGGCTTAAGTTTCAAGAGACGTAATGATATAAGCACTTGGCACAAAGACCAGCAAGTTTTTGAAGTATTGGACGAGGCTGGTAAGCATATAGGTATTATATACATGGACTTCTTTGCAAGACCGAGTAAAAAAGGAGGAGCATGGATGAATGAACTTAGAATGCAATCAAATATCGACAGTTTCGTCACACCGATTGTGACCAATAATTTCAATTTTCCCGCACCGACTAAAGATAGTCCTTCATTATTGAGTTTTACTCAAGCCCAAACCGTTTTTCATGAATTCGGACACGGATTGCACGGATTATTGTCAAATGTCAAATATGGATCACTGTCAGGAACAAATGTACCGCGTGACTTTGTAGAATTTCCTTCTCAAGTGATTGAAAATTGGATGAGCGAGCCCGATGTTTTGAAATTGTACGCCAAGCATTACAAGACCGGAGAAGTAATTCCGGCTGCAATGATAAAAAAAATGAATGCTGCCAATGGTTTTGACGTAGGATTTAGAACTGTCGAATACTTGGCAGCTGCTTTCTTGGATATGGATTGGCATACCCTGAAAGACAAGCCAAAAGAAAAAACCATAGAGTTTGAAAACAACTCCATGAAAAATATAGCTTTAATCGATGAAATAATTCCGAGATATAGAAGTACATATTATGCCCATATATTCTCCGGTGGCTATTCTGCCGGATATTATAGCTATTTGTGGTCGGAGATATTGGATGCTGATGCCTTTGAAGCATTTAAGGAAACAGGTGATGTCTTAAACCCTGAGGTAGCAAAAAGATATAAAAAATTGATTAGTTCGGGAGGCACAAAATCAGGCATGGATTTGTACAAAGAATTCAGAGGTAGAGAACCTAAAATAGATGCACTACTGAAAAGAAAAGGATTTAAATAGAATTTCTAGACTTTGTTAAAGTAAAACCTTATGGCTTACTTTGCATCGCAGAAGAAAAAACCTAAGAATAATTGCAGATTTAGAGCCGAAACGGCTTCTTGCTGAGGCTACAAGGACTGGAGAAGTGTGATTGAGCCAAGAAATATTCAAATAAATATCGAATACTGATTAACGAACTCTGATTTTTGAAGTGAGTAACAGACACTTAGATTAGATATTTATGGCATTACCTCAAGGACTATGATTTGGTTCAATTGCGGACTAAACATACTAAAATTATTGTCAGATACCAAGACTAATGTTTTGTGACCGTTGTTGAGTGTTTTTCCAAAACAAATTCCTTCAATATTATCGACAATACCTTTTGTTAATTTGCTTCTTATTGTTTCGAAATCGAATAGTAGTGTTTTTTTTGCTGCAATAAATTTAGCTTTTTTCAAAGAGAGAATCCCTTTTATATCAGTAGCTCCATTTGCATCCACTTTATATATTCTGACAGTATTGCCTCCGTCTTTATAACCTGAAGCATAAGCTCTTTCAATAAATAAAAAAGTATTGTCATCAATTGATAGTATTTCAGGCAAACCGTTCACTCTAAATTTTCCTTTTGGTTTAGAATCCTTTGGAATTGGATTTAAATAATAAGCAAATTGGTAATCTACTTCACCGGTATTCTTATTTATTTTTGATATTCTGACCGGAGAATTTGTTTCTAATAATTTTGGTTCTTCACCGTCTTCTTTTAGAGGTAACTCCATTCCTACCCAGAAAAAACCCGTATCAACACTCATAGAGAGACATTCAAAAGTTCCATTTTGTCTTGGTCCTTTTGTCTTGTCAAGCTTGACCTTAAATATATCCGGAGTATCATATTTTCTGATGGACATTCCTGTCCTATCTATTTCAAAAACTGCAGGGCTCACTCCTTTTCTTACCGCTCCTTCACTTGTCCAAAAGAAATGATTTCTATATTTATCATATCTTATTGACTCCGGATCGATATATTTTTCTTCTGTTTTTATTACAGTCATGCCGGAAATATCCACGGAGGAAAATCCTTTTTGGGAATACTTCAAATCCAATTCATAAAATCGCACCGGTCTTTTTTTGTCATCTGAAATAGTATAGTATTTCCCATTGGCATAGTCAATACCTGATAATCCCCCTACAATAGTACTATCAAAATATGTTTGCGTGGGAATAACGTATTCGTCAATAAACTTAAGTGAGCTAATCCCGGTTGTTTCTCCTTTTTGAGGATTATTTAATTTTTTGTTGACACAGCACCCCGAAAAGAAAGCTATAAAAATCATAAAAACCGGATATACTATATAGTTTCTAAAAGAAAAATACTTATTCATAGAGTTAGTTTTTTTTGTAAATATAAGAAATTGTAATTTAACATAGCACAATAAAAAATATTTTCACTATATTCGACAAAAATTTTACAGATATGAAATACTTTATGCTTATACTATTAACTGTAACCATTTCTTTATCTTGCAGTAAAGATTATGACAAGTCCATTAGTGACTATCTGGATTCTCACGGCTTAACGGCTGAAAAACACGAATCAGGAATATATTATATAATTGACAAAAAAGGAAATGACGAACATCCTACCATAAACAATACAGTAACCATGAACTATAAGGGCTATTATTTGGATGACGAAAAATTTGATTCATCTTATGACCGGGGCAAGCCATTAATACATAAACTAAACGGACTTATCCGTGGCTGGCAAATAGGTGTCCCTCTGTTTGGCAAAGGAGGAAAGGGAAAACTTATAATTCCACCAAATTTCGGTTACGGTAGCAATCCCCCAAATGGAGTAAGATCCGATGCTGTATTGATCTTTGATATAGAGCTTATAGATTTCAAATAATCTCATAATCTAAAATTAGCGATATTCAAGTACAAATATCTTTAACTCTTAATGCTTTTGTGTATTCAAATTGCAAGTGCACAACTGTCAATTGGGATATCTATTGGAGGTATCGGCTATCATCCAAAAGCAAACTCCAAATCCAAATTTTATAATATCCCTCTTCGTCTTTTACTTTTCATCCTTAGTGTCAAGTCAAGTGTAATGATTCGGGTAAGTCTTGCCTGGAGCACTAGGGGGATAAGGTTAAAATCGGTATCCCAGACCCAAATAATCCCGCCATTGCAAAATATTACGAACCTGAAGTCGTTTCAACTACAGACTATTATCCCTTTGGTATGCGTATAACCGGCAGAAGTGTCGATTCGGACAAATACCGCTATGGCTTCAATGGAAAAGAAAAAGATGAGGATGGAGAATTTGGCTCTTTGACTCATTATGACTATGGGTTTAGAATCTATAATCCGGGGATTGGGAAGTTCTTGAGTGTGGATCCGCTGACTAGTTCGTATGCAATGCTTACACCATATCAGTTTGCGAGTAATCGACCTATTGATGGAATTGATCTGGATGGGCTGGAGCATACAGGAATGGAAATTTGGATGGATCAATATTATACTTCTGAAGCATATCTTAAAAAAACTGATGAAGAGCGATTGCAGATTGAAAAGGGGCGAGCTGCAATGGGAGCAATGGCTTTAGGTGGTCTAGTTGTTGGGGTAGGTACTTATTTAACAGGAGGGAGAGCATATCCTTATTTAAAAGACGTAGGTGTTCAAATTCTTAGTTGGATGATGAATCCATCTAACCAAGTGATAATAGGAGAAGGAGGGGCATTAGTGGCAGCAGCAATAGACCCAGATCCTAACGCTCAATATACAACTGGATTTGCAGATGAATTTGGGAATATGGTTGGTCAAGGAATTAGATTTATATTTAAATCTAAAGGGGGGAATAAAATTCCAACTGGAACAGCTAATTTAGTAGATGAAGTATTAGAATTAGATTTTGATATTCCTGAAAAATTGAAAGGACAGGGAATTGGAAAAGAAATGTTTAATCAGGCACTTGAAAAATTTGGGAATAAAGTTAAAAAAATAAAAGGTTTATGGACATACAATGAAAAAGGAGATATGAGTGATAATTTAAAAACTTTTCTGGATAATGTAGATTACCTCGGAGGCACTATGAAAGCTGAAGAAGCTGCATTTAGTACTTTTACGGGGAAATTAGCTAAGAAAAATGGATTTTCACAAGTAAAAATAATTACAAACGATATAGATGAAGTGGAAGTTTTATTTACTAAATCCACAAAGTAAATTATGAATGAAAACTATTTATATAAAATTGAAGGGATAAAGAACAAAGGAATTTCTATTTCTATAGATACGGAATATTACATATTGTATGGTCTTTGCCTTCCAGATAAATTATTTGAAAAATTTAAAAATAAAAGTAATTTCATAGTAACTGGTGTGGACTTGGATATAATGATTAAACGGGTAAAATTTTATATACAATTCTATCAAGAAATTGATTTTTCTTTGTCACTTAATCCTACTATGGAATTTCTGGAGGATATCACAGAACTAAAAAGAAAGCTAAATAGCAGAATAACAAAGGAGAGGAATTTAAAAAGATTAATATCTTTATATGTAATTCTCGAGGGAGCTAGAATTAATTTTATAGATGTTGTTTTTGAATTTATAAAACAGAGTGAATTATAGACCTTCGTTAAAGTAATTTGTATCTACGTCATTAATAAAAGCATAAAAAATCCTTTGTTAGATCAGAGGCTTTTTTTACTCACAAAATAGCTTGAATTTTTCTTTTAGCGATAAAAGCATCAATAACGGAAAATATATGCAATTTATCATCTTCATCGAATTTAGAGACTTCGAGGATGCGTTTGCGGGTAGTTTTGTCCATTTCCACATCTACCTTTCCGGTTAGATAATCCAAAGACACATCAAGGATATCTGCGAAGAACTGAAAAGCTGCATTCAAGACAATGAATGCAGTATATTAACTCAAATTAATAATTGTAAAAGAAAAATCAATAACTTTGTAAAATGGAAGAAAATAAACCGGTAATACCAGACGAGGTTGTAATGACCAAGATATATGAGATACGTAACCAAAAAGTAATGCTGGATTATGATTTATCTGAATTATATGGAGTAGAAACCAAAGTATTAAAACAAGCAGTACGAAGAAATATTAAACGTTTTCCAAAAGATTTTATGTTTGAGCTTACAAAAGAGGAGTTCACAAACTTGAGGTCACAAATTGTGACCTCAAAATCAGGAGGTACAAGATATATGCCAATGGCATTTACTGAACACGGTGTTTTAATGCTGTCGAGCATTCTAAGAAGTGACAGAGCAATAGAAATGAATATCCAAATAATGCGGATATTTACCAAGATGAAAGAGGTGTTATTAACACATAAAGATATCCTGTTAAAAATGGAGCAAATGGAATATTTACAGGAAAGGCAAGGAGAAGATATAGAGGTTATATTCAAATATCTGGAAAAATTATTAAAAAAGGATAAAGAGAAAGAAACCCAAGAGAAACGTAAACGAATTGGTTACAAAAGAGATTAGTTTTTTCAATTGAAACTTTTTTCAGTTGAAAATAAAAAGAGTATTAAATCGTTAGTTTTTTATTAAGATGAGAAGTCATCTTTTAAATTAATTGAAGTGTGGAAGTTGGTGTAAGGAAAAGTGAATTTTGAGTAAAATATCGTACAGAGGTTTTTGAGTGTGGATCCACTGACTAGGAGCTATCCTGAACTTACGCCTTATCAGTTTGCGAGTAATCGACCTATCGATGGAATTGATTTAGATGGGCTGGAATATATGGATTCTGATGAAACCCATTATTATATTAATATAGGTCAGGTATGGATTAAACCTGTGA
>Ga0256832_1003275_pt1 | contig 11030 bp, 9 predicted proteins | sample 134614metaG_FD_190534 | JGI IMG/M metagenome (GOLD analysis project Ga0256832, IMG submission 190534) | Hydrothermal vent microbial communities from Lau Basin, Pacific Ocean - 134-614 | ecosystem: Environmental > Aquatic > Marine > Hydrothermal vents | place: Pacific Ocean: Lau Basin | collected...
GGTGAAGATATGATAAATGTTGCCATTTTAACTGTTCGTTACTTTGGTGGCATAAAGCTTGGTGTAGGTGGTATGGCTAGAGCTTACGCTTCGGCTGTTAAAGAGGTTTTAAATCAAGCCAATATTGTAAAATATGAAAAAGAGTTTAGCTATGAGTTTGACTCTAGCTATAGTGATGTTCAAAAGAGAGAGTATATTTTAAATAAGTTAGGTATTACTAAAGTAGAGCGAGAATTTTTAGCCAATAGAGTGGCTTGGGTCATTCAAGCAAATGAGAAAAAATTAAATCAATTTAAAGAAGAGATATGCAAGAGATAGTAGATATAATAGTAAATTTTGCCCGAGAGTTTGGGTATTTGGGCATTTTTATAATGATGTTTTTAGAGAGTACATTTTTTCCTTTTCCAAGTGAAGTAGCTATGATACCTGCTGGGTATTTAGCTTCAAAAGGAGATATGAGTTTGACTTTAGCCATTGTTATTGGGACATTAGGCTCTTTGGCTGGAGCGTTGTTTAACTACTACTTGGCTAAAAAATATGGACGAAAAGGGGTGCTAAGATTTGGTAAGTACTTCTTCTTTACAGAAGAGAAGCTTCAGAAGATGGAGAGATTTTTTGTAGAGCATGGCTCATTTTCTACCTTTGTGGCACGGCTTATTCCAGGGGTGCGTCAGTTTGTCTCACTTCCTGCTGGACTCTCTGCTATGAATCTTAAAAAGTTTATGCTTCACACTACTCTTGGGGCTGGAATATGGGTTATTGTTTTAGCACTTTTAGGTTACTTTATTGGTGGAAATGAAGAGCTTATTAAAAGCTATCTTCATGAGATAGTTTTAGGAACACTCTTTTTGATTATGATAGGAACAATAGCCTATGTTTATAGATATAAAAGAGCAAAAAAGATATAATAATCCACACAATTAATATTACTTGTTTCCATAAGAATATTGGGAATAAGTCTACTTAGGTTATATAAAAAAAGGAAAAATATTATGAAAGAGTTTTTAGCACAAGCGAAAGCCTCAACACAGATTATTGCAACTTTAGATGGAAAAACAAAAAATAGAATCTTAAATGAGATGGCAGATGCATTGTTGCAGAATAAGAGAGTTATAGTAAATGCCAATGCTAAAGATATGGAAGCAGGAAAGAAGGCAAATTTGAACTCAGCTCTTCTTGATAGATTGTTGTTAGATGAGACTAGAGTAGAAGCTATGGCTAACTCTCTACGAGAGATAGCTGTACTAAAAGAGCCTGTAGGAAGAGTTTTAGAGGGGTGGGTAAACGATGATAACTTACGTATTGAGAAGGTCTCTGTACCTATTGGTGTAATAGGGGTCATCTATGAGTCTCGACCAAATGTTACCTCTGATGTAGCTGGTTTATGTTTTAAGAGTGGTAATGTTGCTATTTTAAAAGGTGGAAAAGAGGCAGAAAATTCAAATAGTGCTATTGCTAAGGTACTGCAAGAGGTTTTAGTTAAAAATGAGTTGCCAAAAGAGATTATTTCACTTCTTCCTGATGCAACAAGAGAGGGTGTAGCTAAGCTTATTAAAGAAGATGAGTATGTTGATTTAATAGTTCCTCGTGGTGGAGAGGCACTTATTAGATTTATCTCTAAAAATGCCTCAGTACCTGTGGTAAAACATGATAAAGGGCTTTGTCATACCTATATTCATAGAGATGCGAGTCATATTAAAGCCTTAAGTATTGCTATTAATGCAAAGTGTCAAAGACCAGGTGTTTGTAATGCTATGGAGACTCTTCTTCTTGATAAAGAGATAGCTAAAGTTCTGCTTCCTGGACTATATAAAGCATTTGTTGATAGAGGAACAAAACTTAAAGGGTGTGCTGTAACAAGAGAGTTTATATTTGTAGAACCTGCTACAGAGGTAGATTACAATACTGAGTATTTGGCAAATATTTTAAATATTAAAGTAGTCTCTGGTATAGAGGAGGCTATTGCGCATATTAGCAAGTATGGTTCAGGTCACTCTGAAGCGATTATTACTGAAAACTACTCAGCTGCTGAAAAATTTATGAATGCTGTTGATGCTGCTTGTGTATATGTTAATGCAAGTACACGTTTTACAGATGGTGGAGTGTTTGGTTTTGGAGCAGAGGTTGGAATTTCAACTAATAAACTTCATGCAAGAGGACCAATGGGAATTAATGAGCTAACAACATATAAGTTTAAGATTTATGGGAATGGACAGATAAGATAGTAGAAATCTTTAATGAAATATATTTTAATATTGTTACTCATAGTCTCATCATTGAGTTCTAAAAATAATAAAGCAATATTGGTTCCTATTATCTTTGAAGGAAATAAAATTGTCTCTACCTCCGATTTAGAGGAGGTAATTGGTGCAAAAAAGCCTCCATTTTATGTCTTTTGGAAAGATAGACTTCCAAAAGTTAATATTAAAATGTATGATAAGCTAGAAGAGACCTTTAGACTTTTTTATAAAAATGAGGGATTTTATGATGCCAATATTAGTACCTATAGAGATAGAGAAGCTATTAAGGTTATTATAGAAGAGAATAGACCTATTATAATTGAAGATATTATTATAGATAGCGATTTGGATTTAAGTGAAGATATTACTTTGATTAAAGGAGAGCGTTTTAGAGCTAAAGACTTTACAGAGACAAAAAGAAATATTCATAAACGACTCCTTACAGAGGGGTACTGTAGTCCTGAACTATCTACTAAAGCCTATTTAGATTTAGAAAAGTATAAAGCTTTTATAAAGATAGACTTAGAAAAGAGGAAGCTGTGTCATTTTGGAAAAGTTACTATAAAGACTAAATCTAAAACTATGGACGATGATATTATTCTTTCACGTTTGCAATTTGAAGAGGGAGATGTCTTTAATATTGAAAAGATAAAAGATAGCTATGAAGCACTATATAGTTTAGAGTCTTTTGACCAATTAAATTTAGATTATAGCAGAAAGCTTTACAATAGAAAGCCTGTGGATATTACCTATAAAGAGGTATCTAAAAAGATACATACTAGAATGGGTTTAGGGTATGCTACCGATTTAAAGTTTCAAGGTAGATTCTATTGGGAGTATCGAAACTATCATGGAAATGGTAAGAAGTTAGTCTTTGATACACTTCTCTCTAAAGACCAAAAGAGAGTTGAGAGTAGACTTTTTGTACCCTATGTCTACTCTATAAAAGGTTACCATTTAGACTTTTTAAATTCAGTTGGTTACTCTGAAGAGAGAGATATTCATAACTTTGATGAACATGTTGTTTTTGATAAGCTATATCTTATTCATAAAAGTTCGCAGTGGCATAATAGTATTGGATTGGGTGTTGAGCAGAGAGATATTTTTAATGCAAATCAGATTCTTGATAAACACTTTTTTCTTATATACCCTTTTGTTAAACTTATTTATGACAGAAGAGACTCCAAACTAAATCCTAAAAATGGTTTCTACTTTGCACACAATATGGAGTATGGACTCCAATATAGTTCAGATAGTACATCATATTTAAAATATGAAGATGAGTTAAGATTTATCTACACTCCTAGTTGGAATATCACGCTATCTTCTGTTGGTCGAATTGGTGCTATTGAGCTATATAAAAATAGTATGCCTGAGTCAAAAAAGTTTTTTGCAGGTGGAGCTTTTACCAATAGAGCTTATGGTTATGATAGATTAGGAATTACAGAGTCCCCAACTAAAGATAGTGAGCTTGGTGGATTTACCTTTGCAAATTTAAGTTTAGAGGTCAATTTCCCTATTTATAAAAAATTTAGAGGAGCACTCTTTAATGACAATACAATGATTTCAGATAATCAAGGTATTTGGGAGTTTACAAATAGAGTTATAAGCTCTGCAGGAGTTGGTTTTCGTTATGAGACCCCTATTGGCCCTTTTAAGATTGATTTAGGAATGAATATACATGATAAATCTCAACGAGCAGTACACTTTCAGGTAGGTCAATCGTTTTGATACGTCTTTTTTATTGGTTTCTAGTATTATTAGAGATAGTTTTAATTGTTTCTGTACTTTGTCTATTTATTGCTACTGACTCACGAACTGTAACAATTATTGCTAAGCAGATACTCCCCTCAACTAAATTTACCTATAAATCAATTAGTGGAAACCTTTTTGAAGGTTTAAGAGTACAAGGACTATCTTATGATAATCATCAACTTTTTCATAAAGCTACAATTCATTGGAATCCTATTAGTCTACTCTATCATAAAGTCTCTTTAACTAGAGTAGAGGTAGAGGGATTGGAGCTTGATGCTGTTATAGGAATGGTAAAGGAGTTAGAGACTAACTCAACAAAAAGTAGTAGTCCCTCTTTTGACTATACGCTCTCTTTGAGCAATATTCATGTCGATATTAATCCATATATTTTTGAAGGGGTAAAGTTCTCATCTTTTCTATTTGAGAGTAGAGAGATGGAGGTTGACAAAGATTTCATTATAGATAGTAAGGGGATAAATCTCGCTTTTGATTCTGATATTGCTAATCTTAAGTTAAAAGGAGAGATAGTAAAGGGTAGACTCTTGTTAGATAGTCTATCTTTAAAAAATATTTCAACTGTTACAATTACAAAGTTGGCAAAAAGAGTATCAAAAAATCATAAAGATAAATCTATTATTAAAAAAGACTCTAAAGATATTTTTAACCCTTTTAAAGAGATTAGAGTAAAAGAGGCATTTGTTTCCCTAAAGCCTGTTACTTATGGAGAGATATATATTAAAAGACTCTCTTTACAACTATATAATGGAGTTATTGACCCCTATAGAGGCTATGAGTATAGATTTAAAAAGCTAAGAGTAAAAGGGCAGACCAATTTAGGAAATATTGACTATAGAGGTTATGCAAGAGAGTCGACTATATATGCAAAAGGAGATATTAAATTAAAAAAGAGACTCTTTACCAAATATAAGCTTCCTATAAACTATAGAGGATTGAAACGACTTTCAAGTAGTTTGAAGCTAAACCATCACGGTATTTGGATAGAGATAGACCATCGTCTAAAAAAACTACTATCTAATAGTAAAAACTTCAATATAAACATCTCAAAAGCATACCATAAAATATCATATATTTATGGAAAAGATTTAGAGGTACAAAGTAAAATTTATGGCTCAAATAGCTATGCTAAAAAGATGAATCTTGAACTTAAGAGTATTATTAGTTTTAAAAGAGGTAAAACTACATATGATGGTAATATGACATTAGATGAACTTCAGCAGGTTCCAGATGTAGTATCTAATTACCTTTTAACTAACCTAAAAGTGGAGTTTAAGGGGGATAAAAAGGGGTTAAAAGCAGAAGTTAGCTCTGAGCTACTCAAAGGAGATTTAGAGCTTAAAAGCTATAAATCTCTCAATATAAATCTAGTAAGTAAAAAGAGAAATATTCTTTTAGGTAAACTTCTTCCATCTATTAAAAGTTATCAAAATGAGACTTTAGATTTAAAAGCTACAGCACTATTACCTTTTAAAAATATAGAAAAATCAAAAATTAGTTTAGATATTGGCTCTGCTCTAATAAATTTAAATGCTAAAACGGTACTAAAAATGCCATATCAGATAGATTTTAAACTCCAACTACCAAAAAATTCAAAATTAAAAGATATTGATAAAAATATAAATTTTTCACGGTTAAGTAATCTATTTGGAAAGATTACCTTAGATAAAAATCACTTAAAAGCAGAGATAGATAATAAAAATGATTTGAGTATAAAATTTAGTTATGATACTAAAAAATATAGACTCTTAAAAGCAAATATTCTTTTAGATGATATGCCTATTTATCTCTCAACCAATTTAAGTGGAGCTATTCGTGTGGAGAGCCACATTGCTAATATTCAAAAGAGTTTTAGAGTTTTAAAACAATATTATAAATTTGAAGCTCCTACTATTCAAGGTTCAGTAGATATACTATTAACTCAAAAGAGAAACAACTCTATCTCTTGCCATATAGAGAGCAAAAATATTAAATATCTCTCAGATAAAGGGGTAAATCTCTCTCTCTTCAATATCTACAATATAAGTAGTAAATTTAATATTGATAAAGATTTTAATATAGTCTTAGAGAGGTATCATTTTAATATAGATAAAAATGAGTATATTTATGACTTCTTTTCTAATAAAAACTCTTATCTATATTTTAAAAATGGAAATATTAAAATAAAAAAACTTTGGGTTAATGATGTTGTTTTGATAAATGGTAATTATGAATTAGAGAAGAGAAAAGGTCTCTTTTATGTTAAAGCAACTCCTTACCATTTTAAAAATAAAAACTTTGACCTTCTACTAAATGTTAATATTAAAGCAAAAATTTTAGAAGATAAGTTTGATGTATCAGGAAATGTAGATATATTGGGAAATAGTATTAGATATGAACTTCCTACTACTGGAATTATTGAAGATTCAGATATTATTATTGTTCAAGATATGTTAAAAGATAGTGAAGCACCTTTTCAAAACTTAAAACTCTACCTTAAAGTAAATAGCTCTAAACCATTATATTATATAGGAGATGGTATAGAGGTGAGTTTTTTAAGTGATATAAGTATTGTAAAAGATTATAAACAGCACATGCTTATTACAGGAATGTCAACCATAAAAGATGGATACTATGAGCTTGAGGGGAAACACTTTACTTTAGATGAGAGTCATCTCTACTTTGCAGGAGATGTAAGAAAACCTCTACTTGATATTAAAGCAGACTATGTAAAAGACCAATATACAATTCATATATTTATATCTGGTACATCAGATGAACCAATTATTAACTTTAACTCTGACCCATATTTAAGTCAACAGGAGATTCTTTCACTTATTCTTTTTGATGAGACAGGAACCAATAATGGAAAAGGAACAGAGGCTTATACTCTTCTTGGTGGAACATTTGCAAAAGGGCTTATGAAGAGTTTAGGAATAAATATTAATCACTTTATACTAGGAGCAGATGAACAGAACCAACTTATGTTAGAGGTAGGGGGTAAAATATCTAAAAATATCTCGCTTCTTTACTTAAATAGAGATGGAGCTAATGGTGTAAAAGTAAGAGTAGAGCATGGTAAAAAATTTGAGACTGATATTATTGTTATGCCTCCTAATACATCAAGTATTGAGTTTCTTTATAAGAGTGACCACTAATCTCTTTTGTTTGTCTCTTGAATATAGGTATATATAGCCTTAACCTCTTCATCTGTTAGATAGTACATAGGCATAATCTTATGACGTTTAGTTCGATTATTCTCTTTGTACTCATTGTTTAAACTTGCCTTTAAATCTTCAAAAGAGTAATCACGAATATCAACACCTCTTAAAATTTTCGGGTTTTTGTATTTGTCATAATATTTAGCAATCTTCTGTCCTCCTCTTCCTGCTACACCATGACACTGCTGACAGGAGATACCACGTGGATTTTTATAGAGCATTCTCCCATACTCAACAGTAGATAAAAAGCTCTCTTGTTCTTTAAAGTTTTGGTTATTCTCTTGGTTAGCAAAAATAAAAATAGGTATAAAAAGTAGCAATAGTTGTTTCATATTTGATTAACTCACTAAAATAGATTTTTCGATATAATACCGAAAAATTAGCTTAAAGTGAAAATATGCAACTTATTGATGGAAAATCATTATCTAAAAAAGTTCAAGATTATGTTAAATCTGAAGTAGAAGTTTTAAAAAGAGAGAATGGGATAGTCCCTGGGTTAGCTGTTATAATTGTAGGTGATGACCCTGCAAGTCATGCCTATGTCAATATGAAAGAGAAGGCGTGTAAAAATGTAGGTTTCTACTCTATTGCCCATAAGATGCCCCAGACTATTACTCAAGATGAGATTATTGAGATTATTACTATGATGAATAATAATCCTCATATTCATGGTATTTTAGTTCAACTACCTCTCCCCCCACAGATAGACACAAATAGAATTTTAGAAGTAATTGACCCTAAAAAAGATGTAGACGGATTTCATGCTTACAATGTTGGGCGTATGGTCTCTAACCTAGAGAGCTTTGTTGCTTGTACTCCTCTTGGAGTTATGAAGATGTTTGAAGAGTATAACATTGAGTTAGAGGGGCAAGATGTAGTTGTTGTAGGTGCTAGTAATATTGTCGGTAAACCAATGGCAGCACTACTTCTTAATAAAAATGCAACAGTAACTATAACACATATCTATACTAAAGATTTAAAAGCTCATACCTCAAAAGCAGATATAGTTATTGTGGGTGTTGGTGTACCAAATCTTATTAAGGAAGATATGGTAAAAGAGGGAGCCATTGTTATAGATATTGGAATTAACCGTTTAGATGATGGTCGTTTAGTTGGAGATGTAGACTTTGAAGCTGTAGCTCCTAAATGCTCCTATATTACTCCTGTTCCAGGGGGGGTTGGTCCTATGACTATTGCGATGCTTCTTCAAAATACTCTTAAATCGGCTCAACAATTTTCACAAATAAAAGAGGATAATTAATGGAATTTTTACGTAAACTACACCGTTTTAGTAACTCTTGGACAGGTACTGTTGTTATTGTCCTCTTTCTTATCTTTTTTGTAATTCAGTCATTTGTTATTCCCTCTGGTTCTATGAAGAGAACGTTACAGGTAGGAGATTTTCTTTTTGCTAAAAAATTCTCTTATGGTATCCCTCTTCCTGTAATTCCTTGGTTTAATATAAGATTAGTTCCAGACTTTAATGGTAATGGTCACCTAATAGAAGGAGCAAAACCAAAGCGAGGAGATATTGTTATTTTCCTCTACCCTGGGGATAATAAGACTCACTATGTAAAACGGTGTGTAGCAACAGGTGGTGACGAGATAGTCTACCAAGACAAACACCTCTATATTCACTTTGCAGAGGGTGATGAGTATATTAAAAAGAACTATAAACCAGAGAAGATAAAACACTTTAGGGATAAATTATGGGTAGATAATCCATATATAGATAGATATCCTGGAATTCAATATGCTCCTGAGAGAAGCGATGCTTTTTCATCTTTACTTACAATATATGAAGGGCTTGTCCCACGTTATAAAATAAGTATGTCGCCTATATATGTTGAAGAGTTAGGAGATGTTCTCTATCGTAGTCCAACAGGTCACCCAATGAATGCCTTTTATAAAAAAGTTGAAGAGGGTCACTACTATATGGTTGGAGACAATCGAGATAACTCAGCAGATAGCCGTTTTTGGGGTTCTGTTCCTTATAAAAATATTATTGGAAAACCTTGGTTTATCTACTTCTCTTGGGACAATAAAACAAAGAGTGTACGTTGGGATAGAGTAGGTACTTTTGTAGATGATTTACAGTATAAAGAGCCAAGATATTAAGGAGTCAAGATGAGATTTTATATAGCAACTGACCATGCAGGGTACGCCTTAAAAGAGTTTACAAAAAATTGCGTAAGAGAGTTGGGGCATGAGATTATTGATTTGGGTCCAGATAATGCTGACAGAGTTGACTACCCTGATTTTGCTAAAAAGTGTGCCGAAGCTGTAGTAGCAGATGAGGGTAGTTTTGGTATTTTAATATGTGGTACAGGCATAGGCATCTCTATAGCTGCCAACAAAGTAAAAGGTATTCGTGCTGCACTTTGCCACGATGCCTATACAGCTAGTGCTACTAGAGCTCATAATGATGCAAATATTTTATGTTTTGGTGAGCGTGTTGTTGGAAAAGGTGTAGTAGAGAGTATGATAGAGGCTTTTTGTAATACTGAGTTTGAGGGTGGACGACATGTTAACCGTGTAGCTAAGATAGAGGGTTGCTCTTTAGGAGCAAATTTAGAATAAATATAAATTCCGATATACATTCCCAACTAGGAATTGTCGGCTTTAGCCACGCCAAATGAGAGCTAAAATAGCCTAAAAATAGCTATTTTTTCTCAAAACTTGATTTTATTTGGGGCTAAAGCCTCTGTTTCCTAGATTCTTTCACACTCTCGGATATTGGGAATATGAAAAGAATTCTTTTATTATTGTTCTATAACTCTACCATTAGTAGCTTGAACAGGACGGTTATTATTCATACCTATCTCTTTGTGCATAGCTGCAATCTGCTCTTTTGATGCTGTTTGTGGTTGTTTAAGTACAAACCAATTAACCTGCTCACTACATGGTGGAGTAGTTAGTGAGCCCATAAAGTGGTAGTAGTCTCTCTTTGGAGGCATAACAACATCTAAATAGTCTTTGTCAAACTCCAATTTTGCCTCTTTGTTTTTCTCTAATGGAAAACTCTTAATAATTTTGTTTAGTGTTGGGTTTTCTGTTCCCTCTTTAAACATCACAGCAATTACTGCTAATTTGCCATCTTTTGTAGCATGAACAAAGTGTGCCTCTAGTGGGAATGACTTTCCATTTATATGATTTTCACTTGGTGTATGGAAGTGAAACTGCTTTAACTCATACGCTTCACCATTAATAGTTAGTGTATCTCCACCTTTAATATTTACTTGAACTGTATGTCCATTATTAATAATACTCTTTGAGCCTTGTGGGTAGTTAATGCTAAGAGGAGCTAACTCTACATCTTTAGTAGCTACAACATCAATTGGTGATTGCTCTTTCCCTTCTGAACACATATGGAATTTATTATCTAGACTACCCCAATGCTCAGGTGCTACATCTCCTGAGTACCCCCAGTGTTTATGATGAGTAGTAGCGTGTTTAGTATTTGTAGTTGCCTCTTCTTTTACCGTTGGTTGCTCTGCACAAGCTGTAAGCAAGATAGACGCTAAAGCTATGTTTGTTAAAGTTGTGATTTTTCTCATTAATACTCCTTGATATTATAATGTTAAATTAATTTTATCAGAAATTTTTCTTATAATAAAGTTTTATATAAAAAAAATATATGGTAAAGTCTATTATGTGTAAAAAAGTTAATTAAGATTAAAATAGTCTGATTAATTTTAAAACACCCTAAAAGCACATTTCGGCTATAATCGCGGTAATAAAAAATCACTATAATTAATGGAAATAACATATGAGCGAAACCAAAAAGAATGTATATACCCCAAAAGAGATAGAAGAGCGT
>Ga0256832_1003276_pt1 | contig 11028 bp, 18 predicted proteins | sample 134614metaG_FD_190534 | JGI IMG/M metagenome (GOLD analysis project Ga0256832, IMG submission 190534) | Hydrothermal vent microbial communities from Lau Basin, Pacific Ocean - 134-614 | ecosystem: Environmental > Aquatic > Marine > Hydrothermal vents | place: Pacific Ocean: Lau Basin | collected...
GACACTAACGAAAATTTTTGGTGCCATCATCGATGGTCCCTGCCTTGTCCCTGTTCCGTCCCTAATCGAGCCATATATTCATAATAGCCCAAAACAAAAAAGGCCTGACCGTAGTCAAGCCTTTTTATCTGTTTGGCTGGGGAACCAGGATTCGAACCTGGATTGACGGAGTCAGAGTCCGCAACATTTTAGATTCATGCGGATTAACTGAACTTTATAACCCTTTACAAATCCTACAGTTACGCCCATACTTGGTTTCACCCGGCTACACAAAAATATATGAAAATACCTGTTTTGTGTAGCCCCGGTGTAGCCCCGGAGGTAACTGCAGTGAATAGGCTCAATTTCACAAAGGCCAAACTCGACGCCCTGCCCCTGCCCAAACCTGGCACCCGCGTTGTGTACCACGACGCCGATGGCCCGCATTCGGTACGCGGCCTGCAGGTGCGGATCACCGCCAATGGAACAAAAACGTTCGTCGTCTTCAAACGGGTGAACGGTGGCCGGCCCGAACGGGTGACCCTGGGCCGGTATCCTGACATGAGCATTGCCCAGGCCCGCCAGAAGGCGATCAGGGTCATTGCCGATCTTGCCGACGGCAATTCCATCAATGCCCGCAAGCGGGAGGTTCGCCAGAAGGCTCGTTCCCTGACCCTGGCCGAAGCCCTGCAGGAATACGTCGAGCAAAAACGCCGGCGCAAGGATGGTTTGCCGCTCAAGGAGCGCACCCGCCGCGACTACCTGAAAATGGTCGCCCCCGGGCGGCAACGGGCAGATGGCACGAAGAACGCCGACGGCGAGCTTTACAAATTGGCCGGCAAGCCCATTCGCCAAATAACGGCCGAGGACATTCGAGCCGTGCACCGTGCGGCCCTCGCCCGCGGCGAACGCCGGGCAGCCTACGCCATGCAGGTGCTGCGGGCGGTGCTGAACTGGCATGGGGTCGAAGTGGCTGATTCACCCTTCGACAGACACACGCCCGAAAAACTCCGTGTCAACATTCCTCAGAGCCGGCCGGCCGGGCGTTCCATTCCACCCGAGCGGATTGGCGACTGGTGGCGGGCAGTCAATGATCTGCCGACGACGCCGACCGTGGACTACCTGCGGTTTTTGTTGCTGACCGGCTGCCGACCTTCGGAGCCCTTGAAGGTGACGGTCCGTGACTGCGATCTGCTGGGCGGCCGGGTAACGATTCGGGACACGAAAAACCGCCGGGATCACGTCGTTGCCCTGTCCGAACCGGCGCTGGCCATCGTCAAACGTCAAATCCAGGACAAGCCGGCTGACGCGCCCCTGTTCTCGGTTCGCAATCCGCGCAAGACCGTGCAGGCCATTACTGCAGCCACGGGCATCGAGTTCGCACCCAAGGATCTGCGTGCCACGTTCGCATCCATCGCCGAAGTTCTGACGTCCGCCTATACACTCAAGCGCATGATGAACCACACGCAGGCCGGCGACGTTACCGGCCTGCATTACGTGCACAAGGGTGAAAGCCAGTTGCGGGCCGGCTGGCAGGCGGTGGCCGACTGGATCCAGGAGCAGGCGGCAGAAAATGTGGTGGTGTTGCAGCAGGAACCCGGCGCATGAATCCATGGTGGACAGATCTGATCCGTCGCGCCCGCAGCGGCGATCCCGTGGCCGGACAAGCGATGCTCGCCTGCCTGGCCGATTATGACGAGGCCGGCGTAAACGTACCGCTGCCGCTGCGTGAATACCGGGGCCGGGTATTGCGAAACATTGCCCGCGGGCGCGACGCCAACCGCGAACTCGGCACCCCCTCCGGCAACCGGCTTCGCGACATTGCCATCGCACGCCGGGTCTTCGAGCTGCGTCAGGCCGGCTATCCTCGACGGTCCAGCCGTCGGCGCCAGGGGGTGTTCGAAAAGATCGGCGCCGAGTTTCATCTGTCCGCAGCCAGCATCCGGCAAATCTACGACGGGGCCAAAAAACGGCCGGGATGCCGTTGGCTGGCCGAAGCCGAGTATTTCCCCACCACCCCGGTGAAAGATGAAAACCTCATGCGCCTGGCTCGCCGCATGCTCGACACGGAAATGACAGTCGCCTTCGCCCATCTGTATGACGCCCTGCATGGGGGGTAGGATCTCGGATTTTCTCCCCTAACATCTGCGTCCACGGTCGTTATTCTGGATGCACGAGGTCGCTGAATGGTTCAGCGGCATTTCTGCATACGGAGTCCTACGATGACCGAAAACACCGAGCTGCTCTCTTCCGCCGAAGCGGCACGTTACTTGGGAATCCAGCCGCACACGTTGAGCGTGTGGCGTTGCGAGAAACGCTATCAACTGCCCTACCTGAAAATCGGGTCGCGGGTGTTCTACGCCAAAGCGGACCTGGATCGATGGCTTGAAAGCCGCCGGCGGGAAGGCTGATGGCGGGCGAGAAGAACCCCCTGGCCGCGGGCACGGCCGAGGGGGCTGATGAAACGACTGCACACGCCAATCATAGCATGCTCGCGCATGCGCAGCGCTATGCCGAGCACGGTTTACGGGTTCTGCCGCTGCATGCGATCCGGGACGGCCGCTGCACCTGTGGCAAGACCGATTGCCGATCTGCCGGCAAGCATCCCCGCACGCAGCACGGGGTAAAGGACGCATCTTCCGATGCCGCAACAATCCGTGATTGGTGGACGCGCTGGCCCGATGCCAACATCGGCGTGGCCCTGGACGATCTCGTTGTCGTCGACGTCGACCCCCGCAATGGCGGGGAAGTCCCTGATGGTTTGCCTGCGACCGTCACAGCCCGGACGGGCAGCGGTGGCTGGCATTTCATCTACCGGGCCGCACCCGGAAAGCAATACGCGGGTCGGCTCTGCCAGGGCGTCGACCTCAAGTCCGGGGGCCGCGCCTACATCGTCGTTGCACCCTCCGTGCATGCCAGCGGCCAGACGTACCGCTGGCAGACCGCGCCGTGGGAGACGGACCCTGCACCGGCGCCCGACTGGCTTCCCGAAGCGACGAACGCGCAGGCGGTGCAACTCTCCATCGTCACCTGCGAAGAAATCCCGGAAAAGTTCTGGCTCGATTTGCAGCGCCATTCCAAGCTGCGGCAACGCTGGAACGGTGATGCTGCCGGACTGAAAGACACTTCGGGGAGCGGCAAAGACATGAGCGTAGCCGTGTTGCTCGCCAAGCTGAACTACACCGACGGCGAAATTGCAGCAGTACTGCGCAGCTTTTCGCATGGCAAGGTTGAGAAATCCGATAAATACCTGGCCCACACCATTGGCAAGGCCCGGCAACTGACCGATGATTCGGGATTCGAGAAATTGCGACAGGCCCTCGTTGAGGGCGAAACGGATTCACGCGCAAGCGCCCTCTGCAAACCGTCCAAAGACTTGTGCCTGCTCAGTGCAGCCGAAATCCTGCACCGGGCTGGCCCCATCCGCTGGCTGGTCAAAAACTATTTCGAGCGTGACGCGCTCGTGCAAATCTTCGGTCCGCCAGCATCGTACAAGTCGTTTCTCGCCATCGACATTGCCGTGTCGGTCGCCAGCGGCCGGGACTGGCATGGGTATTCGGTGAAACAGGGACCTGTGATCTATCTTGCCGGCGAAGGCCACAACGGGGTGGCCCGGCGACTGCAGGCCGTGTGTCAGGAACGGGACATTGATCCGGAAACTCTGCCGCTGAACTTTTCAGATGCCGCAATCGGGCTCATCGACCCCGAAAACGTCAGCAGGCTGCGTCAGGCCATCGAGGCGCTTGAGACGCCGCCGCAGCTCATCGTGGTTGACACCCTGGCGCGAAACTTCGGGCCCGGCGACGAAAACTCTACCGTAGACATGAATCGGTTTGTGGCCGCCATCGACGCGCTGCGTGGCGAGGCCACGGTGATCGTCATTCACCATTCGGGGCACACCAACGTCGAACGGGAGCGTGGTTCGAGTGCTCTGCGTGGTGCGCTCGATGCCAACTACCGGGTCGACTACAAGCCTCACCCCGTGCCTGTCGTGCAACTCACTGCGCTGAAAATGAAGGACGCGAGATTGCCCGATCCGCTCTTCCTCGAACCCCGGACCGTGAATCTGCCCTTCGAGGACGAAGTCGGTCAGCCGGCAACCTCGGTGGTGCTGAAGATTGGCGAAACGATGCAGGCGGAACGGCTGCAGGCGATGCGGGAACTGTATCCCGCTCTGTGGCGCGGGAACCGCGGCGAATATCTCGATTCGTTGCTGGTAGCAATCCACGACGAACCGGGCATTAAACAGAGCGCCCTGGAAAAGAAACTGGGAATCGCGAAATCCAGTCTGAGCAAAATGTTGGGCACCCTCCGGGACAAAAAGCTGCTCGATGATACAGAAAATCGGCTGACCGAGGCCGGGGTGGAGCTGGCGGCACTGTTGGTGGGTCGGCAGCGGCCGGACATTGCCCTGCGCCATTTTGTAGGCGGAACACAAGCGGAACAAAATGGGTGAAAAGCGGAACACGGTGTTCCGGCAAAGCGGAACACAACCGGAACACAACGGGCAAACCCCGTGGAAACCCGCGCCACGCTTGGGTTTCAGCGTTCCGGCAAAGCGGAACACAAGCGGAACGCTGTTCCGGATAAAGCGGAACAACTTTTGTTCCGGTAAAGCGGAACACAAGCGGAACACCGATGGCGGATCGGGCTGAAAGCTAGGCAGCATGCGGCTTTCGGTGTTCCGGCAAAGCGGAACACAACCGGAACGAGGTGTTTGTTCCGGGGGGCCCCCTTAAGGGGGCCCCGGAACACCCGCGTAACACCCGGGACGAATAACACCCCGACCTGTGAAAATTGCAGGGGCGTGTTCAAAACGACGGTGTGACAAAAGGAGCAAGCAAGTCGTGCCGAGACCGAAAACTCATTTTCTGGCACCGCGGACCCAGCTTCGCGAAATCCTCGACGAGGACACCGCCCGGCGCATGTTGCAGTCCGGGTCCTGGGTCGCAGCCCGGCCGCCAAGTCCGAACCAGAACGCACGCTATCAGCGTGTGTACAACGCGAACCGCCGCGCCCAGGGTATGCGCAAGCTGCAGGCCTGGGTGCCGCAAGAGGTTTACGACCGCCTGCAGCGGCTCAAGGCCGGGCGCACGCTGGCCCAGCTCATCGCGGATCTCGTTGAAGAACGTAAGGACTGTGAATAATGAGAAAAGTCTGTACAGACAATCGCCGACCGGCATCCGCCTTCCGTGCCCCTCGAAACGCCCGGAAACCACTGCTGCGGATTCGCAGTCCGCAGATGAACACCTGTGAAGCCCTGTATGTTCAAGTATTTGCGGCCTTGCCCGGCATCGGGGCTACGCCGGGGCTACAGAAGGGCGAAATGGGCCGATTTTTACCTCGGAAAACCCCCTGAAAAACGGTGAATGACAATGGAAAAACTCGCCGCTGGATCTACCAACGAACTCGACTGGGCCGTGAGGACCCTGCCCGAGGACGTGCAGCAGACCTACTTCGCCATCGTGGCCCCCGAGCTGGCCCGGTATCGGGCCGCACAGGCCAAGGCCACCCGGCAGCGCTCCAGACAGATCAGGGCCGGCATCCTCCGCGCCTACCGGGACTATCGAGCCCTCATCGACAGGCTGCCGCCCCACAGCCGGACCCGAGTGCTCCACCAGAAACTGCGAGCCCGGTGGCGGGACTATGGTCTCGCGCAAGCGCCGGGCTTGAAGACGGTCCGGGCGACGCTCCAGGAACACGCACAAAAAAGGGCCAACCGGCGATAGGCCCTTTTTGCTGTGCCATGCTTTTTTCCGAACGAAACAAACGGAGTCCTTCCATGGCAAAAACCGAAACCGCTGCCGCACACGACGAAACGCCGATCCGCGAAGTCCGGCCGCTGCCTGCCACCTCTGTGGCGATTGCAGAAGCCCGGCGGGTGACCCACCACCTCGTTTTGCCGGCCGGCATGACGCTCGACGATCTTCAGCTCCCCGAAATCTGGATCAACCTGGCGTCCAAACTTCACCGCCATGATCTGATCGAGGTGACCGACGAAGCCGGCAGCATGTGGGCGCTTATGCTCGTGCGTGAGGTCGGTCCCGAGCATGCCCGGATCGAGCCGTTGCTGGGCCGGGAACTCGCGCCGTTGTACGAGTCCATCGACGACCTCCCGTTGCACCACCGGGTGCACTACCTCGGGCCGAAGCGTCGTTGGGGCGTGCTGCATGACAAGCGGATCATCAAGCACGGTTTCACGACAAAAACCGATGCTGCCAACTGGGCGAAGGCGGTGATCACATGACCACTTTTGCCGACGAAATCCTCGACCAGTTGCAGGCCGTCGCCATTGCCCACGGCACCCTGCGTACGTCGGACAAGGCCCTGGCCGAAGTCGTGGCGAATGCCCTGGACGCCCCGGAGCGCGTCGCCGAGATCCGCCGGCACCTGCACAGCATGCCGTTGCGAACTGCGCTCCACGCCCGTGACGTGCTGCTGTTCTTCGGATTCGATGGCCTGGTGCGGCTGGTCGATGCGCAACCTGTTTCCGACAAGGCGGCCCGCTTGCGCGTAGCGCACCAGCCCGGTCCCGATACTTGCCGATTTTGTTTGATGACGGAAAAACGCTCCCTGCAGCCCGAACTCATGCCTGAGTTGGATGACAGGGGGCAGCGGGTTCCGGGTTCGTTCCTGCACGAGGCCTGCATGCCGGCCTGGAACCGGCTGCGCCAGCAGGCGACACGGAAACAGGCATGAGTTTCGCTGCACCGGGCAACCAGCATCGGGGCCGCGCCAACCCCACCCCGGTGCAGCACCCTAATCGGGGACAATGACGATGGAAGACTTTGACTTCGACGACGACAACCTGCCGGCTCCTGCAGCTTCTGTAGCGGCGCCTGAACCCTGGCAGCCGCAATCCGCACCGGAACTGACTGACGCGGCGCCTGCGGCCCTGTTCGGTGGGGCTTTGGTTGTGCCGCCCGAGAAGCAGCATCAGGTACAGGAAGCTGTGGCCAATTTCACAGGCCAGTTGCAGGGTGTCGCTTCGCAGCAGGCCGTGGACGTTGTCGGCGCCTGGCTGCAACGGATAATCACCAACGGCCATCCTTCAGCGAATGTCACGCCTCGACACGGTTATCGGGTCGATGCCGAGTTGCAACGCGACCCCCTCGTTGTTGATTTTCTGAATCACGCACATGCTGCCGGCGTGTCCGAGTCAGATGTGCAACGCCTGTTGAACTGGTATCAAACCAACTACCTCAGCGGTCAACCATCGGCAGGCACCGAACTGTCGGACGAACAGATTGCCGCCATCGACGAGCGTGACCGGCAAGCCATGCAGCAATGGGTGGAAGAACATTGGGGGGATGCTGCACGCGACAATCTGCGATTGATCAACAGTTACCTCGACAGCCTGCCCGCCGCAGATCGGGAGCGGCTCGAGAACCTGGAACGTCCCGATGGCGGACTGTGGTTGAACAGTCCCGAAGCAATGGAGCAGTTGTTGTTCGAGGCTCGCATGCACGACCACGACAACCCGGTGGCCGAGGAAATCGAACGCATCGAAACAGTCATGCGCGAGAACCCGAAGCAATACTTCGCCGACGAGAAAATGCAGGCCCGGCTTCGCGACCTTTACCGACGGAGGGACGGCGCATGAACCTGGAAGAACGCCTGGCTCAGTTCGAAACCAGGTTGCTTGTGCGCTTTCTGAGGGACAACGCCAAACGCCGCACTTCGGTGATGTTCGAGACCCGCGATGGTCGGCGGTTCAAAGTCATTGTTGAGAGGGTGTCCTCATGAGCAGACTGAAACTGATGGAGCGCCAGGCCGCCTATGCACGACTTCGTGCCAAGGAAAAATCCATGTCGGCGCTTGACCGCACACCGCTGCAACAGCCAAAACCAAAGCAGCGAGAAACGGACCAGGCCGACCTTGGAAAACTGCTTGCCAAGATCATCGCCAAAGAGCTGATCAAGGCCGAATCCGCAGAGGCAGAGCCAGTATCGTTGCCCGGCACCAACATTCTAGCCAAGCGGAAACGAATCGAGGACGGGCGCAACCGCCGCGTCGATGCGCTCGCCACAGAAGTCCAACAGCTCAAGCAACGCCTCACACAGCTCCAGGTCGAGAGTTCGCCACCATCGACTCCACCCCCTGTGACAACGACTGCAAGGGAAATCCAGGTCGAACGCGACGGCGCCGGCGTGATGCGTTTCGTCAGCGTCGGCAGCCGGCGTTTCAAGGTCGAACGTGGAGCCGATGGCCTGATTATTCGATTGGTGCCTGAAGGGGATAGCAATGCAGATTGAGATCACCGGGCTGCCGCCGCAACCCAGCCCCGACACCGCCGCCGCTGCGCTCGAGGCGGTGCTTGCCGCACTGCGCGAAGCCGGCGCTCGCCCCGCCGCGGTCCCGAAACTGCGCGTGCAACTCGAGCGCGACAATGCCAACAACATCACGGCCATCACCGCGAGGTCCGTGCCATGAGCGTGCGATTGCCGGAAACACGTCCCCCGCGCCGGATCGTGCTGGGTCCGGTCGCCCGCCAGCGGGTGCAGATGAACGTCCTCGAGGTGGTCGAGGCGGTCACCCTGGCCGCTCGGGCAAAGCACGATGCGCTTGAAGCGAAAAAGGGGAGGCGCTGACGTGGCCCGGCCCAAGGGTTCAAAGAACAAAGTCACCGACGCGATGAAACGCGACATTCTCGCGGTGTATCGCAAGCTCGGTGGCCGCAAGTTCCTTGCCGAGTGGGCCGAAGAAAATCCCGGCGACTTCGTGCGGCAATGCCTCGGCCGGGTGATGCCACCTGCGCCCAAGGCCGAGCCACCGCCCGAAGGCTCGCCGCCGGCACAACTGCCAAACTTCGAGGTGGCCCGGCGCATTGCCTTCACGCTGGCCTCTGCCGAGGTCGAACTGCGCCGTGAGTCCGAGCCCGAACCCAAGCCCATCGAAGTCGAGCCCGAACCCGAACCCGTCAGCGTGCCATCGACCCCCTACCCACCCGTCCCACCTGTGGACGAAGCCCCGCCAATCGAAGAAGAGGAAACCCTCGAGAACCGGATCGGCTCGGCCGCCGAGCAGGGCCTGGCCACACGCAACCATGAGCCGGCCCCGACCCGGACCGTGCAGGACGTGCTACGCGAGCAGCGTAAGCGCCGCGGTCTGCTCTAGAACAACTCGAGCTGCAGGTCCTCGTCCTGCAACGGGCAGGCATCGGTGATGACGTCGGTTTTCAAGTCCAGCGCCGGGCACCGGATCGGTCGGCCGGGCTCCCACACGGGCACTTCCAGCTCCGGGTGGCGTTGCAGGATCGCCCAGCGGCGTTTCCGAAACCGGACCAGATCCTTGTAGACCTCTCCGAGCCCGTGGCACCGTGGGCAGGCACGCCAACCCAAATTGCCATACGTCCCCTGCAAGCCTGTGCCGTTGCACTGCGGGCAGGTGACGATCAGGCTTCGCAGTTCTTTCAGGATTTCCGGGGTGACGTGCTTGAGGCCGTAGAGCGCCTGCTGGCGGGCACGCACGGCCAGACCACCAACCGGACGAGCAAAGCGTGAGAATTCCATCGCGATTTCCTCCAGCCCCGTGAACACCGACGCGAGGCCGGCCCGGGGCATGGAGCACTGGCGCACGCTTTAGCAGAATTTGTAACGCGCCCTGCAAGTTGTGAAATTAAATCGGCGCTGAGAGGAATGTAGGGGGTTGAGAGGGAGGAATCAAGGTTAAATTTTGTGAGTAAAAGAAAAACCCCGCTGTAGTAGCGGGGTCATTGTTTTACATCAGGCTTCATTGACCAGATCAATGCACTTGTGCATCATCCTTAACAGTGGTTTAGGCAGACTTATTTTAAGCTGCCTCATTATCATGATTTCCCGTTTCGCGACTTTCTTCTTTTTCTTGCTCCTCGAGTCTTGCGGACATAACCTCGTTAAAGATACGCTTTTTCTCGCAATCTACAAATCGTTGTAAAATTTGCTTTGCGAGTGTTTGGTATCCAATACCATTATTCACTGCTCCAATCATCTTCAAATCTTCTATCAATGATTTTTGAAGGCGAATCGAGATCAACTTCGTGCCAGCAGCCTCATCAATGGCTTCTGCGGTTTTAGCGTCAACCACCTCAACCGAAGCTTCATCTGCGCCCAGTTCTCTTTCATCCCATGCTTCATCGGATGACTTGATGGTCTGATTGCTCATATTTTGTTCCTCTTTGCTCCCGATTTGATAAGTTGGAATCATAGGGTCTTAATCAGATTCCTTACCGTATTTGTTGTAAATACGTTTTTCTTCTTCGTTAGGGGGGTATGTAGTACGTATGTACACATCACCATTTCTCTCGATGAAAACGACCTTTAATTTTCGGCCATAATTGTTTTCGGATATAAACCACTTTGTAGGTGGATCCGAAGCGTGCTCTTCACGAGTATCTATGAGATAGTTGCCATTCCTGTTTGCAAAGCATTGCTCGACCTCTTCAATAGTAACGTTATGTACTTGTGCAAGCTTTGTACGAATTTTTTCAGAAATCTTAATTGCCATTTACGCAACTACTAATTAGGACCGTATAAAGTTTGAATAATTCCTGTGTATATACAGATTGTATATACAATATCGTCAATTTGACAGAAATTTTTAGTAAATTTTCAAATTAGCCAGAATCGAAATGCTGGAATTTCACGGTTCCTTACATCCCCACATGTAGCCCCGGTGTAGCCCCGGTGTAGCCCCGGAAACAAAAAAGGGTCACGTTTTCGCGTAACCCTTTGTTTTTATTGGCTGGGGAACCAGGATTCGAACCTGGATTGACGGAGTCAGAGTCCGCTGTCCTGCCGTTAGACGATTCCCCAATCAATCAGTATCGAGTTCCTAGGAACTAGGAACGAGAAACATCTTGTTCCTGCCCATTTTCGAAATGTTGAATCAGGCCGTAAAGCATTTTTGCGATTTCTCTGGCCGATTTTTCTAACCGTTTCCCTGTCTCGGGATCAATAAAACCGGCTTTACGCCCAATCAGGAGTTGGGTCCAAAGTTCACCACAGGAACCTTTTGCCACTACAAGAAACTGGATTCGACTGCGCCCATTCCCGCGCTCATATCCTTCCG
>Ga0256832_1003277_pt1 | contig 11025 bp, 10 predicted proteins | sample 134614metaG_FD_190534 | JGI IMG/M metagenome (GOLD analysis project Ga0256832, IMG submission 190534) | Hydrothermal vent microbial communities from Lau Basin, Pacific Ocean - 134-614 | ecosystem: Environmental > Aquatic > Marine > Hydrothermal vents | place: Pacific Ocean: Lau Basin | collected...
CTCCTTTGCTCGCTATACGCGGGATTACATCCCCTTTCGTCTCCTCTATGGAGTATTCTATCTTCTCCTGAAGGATTATTTCACCCGCATCTATGCGCTCGTTCATTATGATGATGCTCACTCCCAGGGGATATCCATCCATCATTGCCCTTTCGATGGGCGCGGCTCCCCTGTACATGGGAAGGAGGGAGGGGTGTATGTTCAAAGGGGCAATCTTCGGAAGCTGAAGGGTTTTCTTTCTCAATATCTTTCCATAGTCAGCTACCACTATGAATTGGGGCCTTTCCCGAAAGTCTATTTCCTCCGGCCGTTCCGCCTGGAGCACTTCTATTCCTAATTTCTCTGCCTCTATCTTTATCTCCGGGGGCTTTAACTTCCTGCCCCTTCCCTTTGGTCTGTCGGGAATGGTTATTACCTTATCGATTTTCAGCCCCATTTTTATCAATTCCCTGAATATCTCCAGACCCACGCTGCCGCTTGAGAAGTAATAAACGCCCGACAGTTCTTTCATAAGTAAGAACGGGAAATTTTAAGGGTCAGAAGTATAAAATTTTCTCTCCATGAAAGAGTTCGACCGTCTGTGGGAAATCATAAAGAGACTCAGAAGAGAATGCCCCTGGGACAGGGAGCAGACCAACGAATCCCTGAAGTACAAGTTGATAGAGGAAGCCTACGAACTGGTGGATGCAATAGACAGGAAGGACTGGGATTTGTTCACCTCCGAGGCGGGGGATGTACTTCTGGTAACCCTGATGCAGATAAGGATTGCGGAGGAGAATGGAAAAACTTCCCTGAAGGAGGTTCTCGACAGGCTTATAAACAAATTGATAGAGAGGCATCCCCACGTCTTTGGCGATGCGGATTTCAAAGATACTAAAAGCGTTCTGAAGAACTGGGAAAAGAGCAAGGGGAAGAAGGTGTTCGAAGATGTGAATTTCTCCATGCCTGCCCTGTATCTCGCATATAGAATTGGCGAAAAGGCTGCCCGTCTGGGATTCGACTGGAAGAGCGTGGATGGAGTCGTGGAGAAAGTGTGCGAGGAGGCAAGGGAGCTTGCCCGCGAAAGAGATAAAAAGAGGGTGGAAGAAGAGCTGGGGGACCTTCTCTTCTCCATAGTGAATCTGGCGAGGCATCTGGGGATCAATCCGGAGGATGCCCTCCGGAAAGCCAACATGAAATTCGTCGAAAGATTCCGCCGTCTGATGGAAGAGGTGGAAAAGGAGGGCAGGAATCTGGAGGATATGAGTCTGGAAGAAATGGACGAAATCTGGGAGAGGATAAAATGATGACCTTCCTGCTGTCCTTCATTCCCGTATTCGAGAAACAGTTCAGGGAGGAGCTCAGTCCGTATAACTACTTCTACGGGAGCAAAATTATCCTGAACATGGCGGATGGTCATAGCTACACTCTGAATAGACGGGGAAAGATCCTGGAAAAATCCAGATACTGGCAGATTCCCTACAGGGGTTCCATATACGAGTTCGAGGGTGGAGCATCCGCGGAGGAGGAATGCAGCTCCATCGCCAGACTATCCCCCGACGAGCATTATCTGATGGCTATATACGGCTGTGTGAAGGAGGGGTATAATGTGGAGGTGTATGGTACTGATATACGGGAATCCGGCATAATTGTGGAGGGTGCCCTTACCAACAGGGCTGCTTTCGTTTTCGTGGATGGTGTTCTGAAGATATACAGTCTGAAGAATTCCTCCCCACTCAAGGAGTACGATGACCTCTCAACGTATGGAGTGGGGAAGGTGGTGTGCGACAGGGAATTCTGTCTCTATTCCGACCTCTACAGCAATCTCGTGCTCATCGATTCGGATGGTGAGATAATGGCGAAGATGGAAAAGGACCCTGATAGGGGAAGGAACTGGAAATCCGTATATCCACTTGCCATTAATGGAAAATATGCTCTGGTGGGGTACGAGGATGTGAAGAGGGGTGCTGTCGTTGCATTGATAGATCTGGAGAATTTCGATATCAGATGGCGCAGGGAAATCATATACGTCGAGGGGGACAACACTGCGTGTTTCATGGATGACAGGGTCGTTATATCTTCCGGTGACGAGGTTTACGATGTTTCCCTCGCGGGTAAAATCAACTATATTCACATATTCCCTTCCATGTGGGTCATTTGCGATGGAAATTATGTTCTTACGGGGGGTGCTGGCAGGGGACGAAGGGTCAGACTATTGAAAGTCAAATAGAAAATGGTAAATTCAATTGTATGTCTGTTCTCTGCAGATTATTTTTATCCGGGTTAAAATTTTCAGCATCATGAGCATTACCGGGTTATTAAAGATTATAGATATACTTTACCTGATTTTGGGATTGGTGGTTTTTTTGCTGTACAGGGACTTTTTGATATACCTCGTTCTGGTGGGAGGAGTGTATTTCCTTCTTTCTGCTTTGTATAAGGCTTATTCCATTGGCTTCGATACTCTCAGGGGAAAATTCTGGGTTATACTCAGTGGATTCGGCCTGCTGGGTCCTGGACTCTTTCTTCATTCGTATATCCTGTCCACCACAGGAAGACTTTTTCTCCTCATTGCTGTTCTGTTTATGTTGCTTGGAATTATCAAACAGGGTTTCAAATTCAGGGGTCTGAAGCTTTTTGTCTATCTACTGGTTGCAATCATAGTGATTGCCATTACATTTCTGGCTGTAAAAGGCACTGGATACTCTATATTGGTCGTCTGGATTATCGATATTCTTATCTTTCTGATAATCCTTGCCAACTTCCTGGCATTTCTCGGGGGTGAGATGGGTCGTCGATGGTCCGGGGCGCTTCTGGCTGTGTTATTTTACCTCATTGGTGATTTGCTCTATTTCTATGGCCTGGAGTATGTTTCTTTTGCATCCTATATTCTCACCTTTTTCCTTACGAATTTACTGGCTCATGTGGAAGACTGAGAGGGGGCTGACCCCTCTCTATTCTTTTTCCCCGGGGGTTCGTGCACTATAAACTTCTCGGCATGCGAGCTGTTATCGCACTTGGAGGAAATGCTCTTCGTAGAAAGGGGGAGCCCTTTACTCTGGAAACGCACGAGAGAAACGCGCGGATTGCCATGGAATCCCTTTATCGCTTTGCCCATGAGAATCAGGTGGTAATCACCCATGGGAATGGACCCCAGGTGGGGGAGGAGTTCTTCAGAAATGTATTCACATCGGGCAGTGTGTTTACCATGACTCTGGACTTCCTGAATGCCGAAACGCAGGGATGGATAGGATACCTGCTGGAGAAGAATCTCAGAAATGTGTTTTCAGAAAAGGGGATTAATAAATCCGTTGCCACCCTCATTACCCTGGTGAAGGTGGACCCTTCGGACCCCGCATTCCAGAACCCCACGAAGTATGTGGGTAGATTCTTTTCCAGGGAAGAAGCAGAGGAGCTTTCCCGAAAGTATGGATGGACCTTTAAGGAGGATAAGGGACGGGGGTACAGGGTGGTGGTTCCATCCCCCTATCCCATAGAGGTGTTGAATGCGGATGCCGTTCAGACCCTGCTCGATTCCAGTTTCGTGGTTATAGCCGCGGGTGGAGGGGGAGTTCCCGTGGTGGAAGAAAACGGGTCGATTCGAGGGGTGGAAGCAGTAATCGATAAGGACCTTGCATCCTCCAGACTTGCTCTCCAGATAGGGGCTGACATGCTGATAATTCTGACGGAGGTGGACAGGGTTTATCTGAACTTCGGCACTCCTGATGAGACTCCCCTCGAAAGGGTTTCCGTGGAGGAATTGAAGAAATACATGGAGGAGGGGCATTTTCCGCCGGGGAGTATGGGACCCAAGGTTCAGGCTGTTATAGAGTTCTTAGAGAATGGTGGTAAGGAGGCCATAATAACCTCTCTGGACAGGTTCGAGGAGGCTCTGGAGGGAAAGACCGGAACCCGTATAGTCCCCTGAAAGGTGGTCTATTTAATCAGGATAAAATCCACCGGTGTGGAGGAATATGTTCCCTCCTGGAATACGAATGTTTTAAAGTCCCTGCCAAAGGTTCTTTTTACTTTATCCGCATATTCGGGTCTGATTATTGCCTTTCTGATGCCCGCCTTTACGGATATGGCCACCTGCTTGATGGTTATGGAGTCGGGTGGGAGTGTTATTCCGGCGCTCTTCATGTCCTTCTGATTCAGTATGGCGGGCAGTGTTATGGAGACCAGCTTCTCCCTGTCCATGGGTAGATTCTTCAGGAACTCCTCTCCTGATGTGGCATGAACGGTAATTAACTGGAAGAGGTGCTCCATGTCCTTAAGGAATTCCAAATCCGGTGATAGTATGGATGTATGGAGCATAAGGACCTTATTCTCTGGTATCTCCTCGACGCATTCTTTATCGCATTTCAGGAGGGCGGGGCAATCCATCCAGAATCCATCCACATCCTCCATATGTATTATGCGGGGGGAGAACCTTTTCAGAATGAGCGGCATGGAACGAATTTTAAAGTTCTATCTAAAAGTGTACCTGTAAACCCTGTGCCTCTTGTAGGGCTTCACCCCGAGCCGCTTCAAATCCTTCTGCATATCGGTTGCTGTCTCAGCAATCTGCGTCAGTTCTGCATCGTAGAAATTTCTCCTCCGTACAGTCCTTTCCATCTCCGTATATAGCAGGACGTTTGCCCCCTTCTTCTGGTATTTTGGATGGACTCCGGCTCCATTCAGGGAGATGGTCTTCGTCCTCTTCAGGGTCCAGATAATATCCAGTATATTCCAGGGGTAAAGATGCCCCTTTGCCCTCTGAAGGGCAGCGGAAACATCCGGGAAACCCAGGAGAAATCCCATTACCTCGTCTCCGTTTACTATCAGTTTCATCAGTTCCGGGACCACCACCCACTTGAGGTTATTCGCCAGGAATTTGATTTCGTTATCCGTAAGGGGATAGAATTCCCAGTTGTTGATGAAAGTCTCGTTGTATGCATGACCCAGCTTAATAGCCCAGTAATGGACTTCCCTTCTCGATTTCAGAGAAACCACTTTCAGACCAAGTCTTTCCTTCAGTCTATCTGCTATCCGGTATAGGGTATCCGGCAGGTGAAACTCCTCTGCTGTGGTATAAAAGGACAGGAAATCCACCTCTTTCTCGAAGCCCATCTGTTCCAGGATTTCGGGATAGTATGCATAGTTATAGTTCATCATGGTCATCATCTGTCTGAACTGAAAACCCTCCACCAGAATTCCGTATCCGTCGAATGCACCTAATCCCTTTGGACCCACAAGAGTGTTCAATCCCCTCTTTCCAGCCCAGTCGATGGCTATATCGAATAGCTTTTCGAATACTTCCCTGTCCTTTACTGCATCGAAGAAATAGAAAGAAGCCTGCTTCACTCCATGATAATCGTTGAATCTTTTGTTTTCCAGAACAGCAATTCTCCCCACAACCTCCTTTTCCCTCTTCACAATGAAGAAATCCGCATCGGAATGCTCGTAAAAAGGGTGTCTGTTCTTATCCATATAGGTGAGCATATCATTTATAAACCATGGAACCCAGTTTTTGCAGTTTCTGTAAAGGTGGAATGGGAACTTGATGAAAGACATCTTCTGAGGTTTATTAACCACTTTAATTACTTCGAGCATTCGAAAAGTATAGAGGGCGCTATCCCACTGCTATGGATTCCTCCGGATGGTAGAATTCCAGACCCCTCTTTATCTCCGCGCTTTCGAACAGATTTCTATCCTGCAGAATCTTCTTTGCATCGTTCCGGGCAGAGACTATAATCTTCCTGTGCTCTGCACTGGTTAAATCCGCGAACCTGAACTGGGTCAGCCCATGCTGTCTCTTTCCAAGAAGCTCCCCAGGACCCCTGAGCTTCAGGTCTATTTCAGACAGTTTGAATCCATCCGAATACTCCACCATCGCCTGAATCCTGACCTTCGCATCCTCGGAGAGTTTATACTCCGGTGGTGTCATGAGTATGCAGTAGGCTGTCTCTTTGCTCCTCATAATCCTTCCCCTCAGCTGGTGCAGCTGGGATAAGCCGAACCTCTCTGCATGCTCTATCACCATGATTGTGGCATTGGGGACGTCTATTCCCACCTCTATAACTGTGGTTGCCACCAGTATATCGATTTCCCTGTTTCTGAACTTCTTCATCACCTCCTGCCTCTCCTCCCTGCTCATCCTGCCGTGGACCATCCCCACCCTTATATCCGAAGGTTTTATCTTCTCCAGAAAGTCGTAGATTTCGGAAACAGCCTTTACCTCCAGTTTTTCACTATGCTCCACCAGTGGAGCCACCACATAAGCCTGCTTTCCCTTCTTTACCTGCTGAAATAACCACTGATAAACCTTTCCCCTGTCCTTCTCCTGAACCCATCTGGTGATGACCTTTCCCTTGTGGGGCTTCTCATCGATTATGGAGACATCCAGGTCCCCGTATATGGTCAGGGCGAGGGTCCTGGGTATGGGGGTTGCGGTCATTACGAGGAAGTGGGGTGTAAGCTCCCGTCCCTTCTTCAATAGCTTTGCCCTCTGACTTACGCCGAACCTGTGCTGCTCATCTATTATGGCGACGCCCAGATTCCTGAATTCCACATCCTCCGTTATCAGGGCATGGGTGCCTATGGCGATGTTCACAAGTCCCATCTTTATCCCGTGCCTTATGGAAAGCTTCTGACGGGAGGGCATCTCGCTTATGAGAAGCTCCACATTTACGGGCAAATCCTTCGTGAATTCGCTTATTACCATGTAGAGCTGCTCTGCCAGAATCTCCGTTGGAGCCATTATGGCTGCCTGATAGCCATTCTCCACCGCAAGCAGGGCTGTATATGCTGAAACTATAGTCTTTCCGCTTCCCACATCCCCCTGGAGGAGGCGATGCATGGGAGTACCCCTCGCCATGTCTTCCTCTATTTCCCTTATAACTCTCTTCTGCGCGTCCGTCAGTTCGAATGGCAGATTGTTCAGGAAGGCATCTGTCAGGGTCCCCTTCTTCACGATTTTCGGAGCCTTCAGTTTCCTGTACGTGGCGAACCGGAATAGATTCAAGAAGAAGAATAGCATCTCCTCGTACGCCAGCGCCTGGCGGGCGGTTTCTCCTTCCTTAACGGTTCCGGGCATGTGGAGCATCCTCAGGAGGGTCAGTTTATCGGGAATATTACGCTTTTTCTTTATCTCTGCGGGAAGGAATTCCATCTTCTCCTTCACAACGGGCGATATTTCCTTCAATACATCTCTTATGAGCTTCCTTATAAATCCCTGCTGTATTCCCTCCGTGGATGGATAAACCGGAATCACCCCCATCATGGATGAGGAGGAGACATCCGAAATAAACTCGTATTCGGGAAAGAGGATTCTCCACATCCCCCCATACCTGTAAATCCTCCCCGCTGCAATCACCTTATCCCCCTCCTTGAAGTTCTTTAAGACGAATGGAACCTTCCTCCATACAAGATTCACGAATTGTCCCGTATGCACCTTCAGCGTGACGAACTGCTCGTTCCCGTCCTCCCCCTTTGATATGACTGTTCCGACCACCACAACCTCTTCCCCTGCCTCCAGCCTGGAAGAGAGGCGGCTCCTGTCCAGATACCTCCTGGGGGGAAAGAGAATCAGGTCCTTTACTGTGTGGATTCCCAGCCTCGAGAGTTTTGAGGCTCTCCGGGGTCCCACCCCCTTGATGTATTTGACGGGCGTGTCCAGGTCTATGGGCATTCGGGAGAAATTTTAATTCAGGATGATTCGTCGATTTTCCAGACCCATTTCAAGATGTGATGGATTTTTAACTATATTCCGGCGGAAATTCCAGGCATATAAGCTAAATAAGCGATTATTTTCAGAAATATGGGATTAATGTGGCTTAGAATAACAGAACCAGCGCGCTATTCCATCCGGGGGAGGAGCTATTGATGAAGGCGGCAAAATTCATCCCTTAAATCTATATGTTTTTCGATTTATGCGTTAAGGAGAAATGGATAGTTGAAGACCTCGATGAATACATGCTGGTTGGCATGAAAAATGGGGACTTTGACAGAAGAGGTTATTCGTGGTTCACTCGAAAGGAAATGGCTTTCCAAATTCCCCTGTGAAAACGAATTCCTTAAGTTCTTTTCGGGGTTTTTGATTGAAATCCTCCAGCGGATATCCGCATGCGAAAGCCATCAAAGGTTCGTAATCCTCCGGTATGTTGAACAATTCCCTTGCCACATCCGGCTTGAAGCCGCCCATGCCCCTGCACATGAGCCCCATTTCCGCCGCCTGCAGATTCAGAAATCCCCAGAATGTTCCACAGTCGAATTGCCTGGCGCTGTTGGGCTTTCCACTGTGTCTGTATCGGGTGTATGCTATCATAATGGCGAGCAGGGGGGCATCCTTTGCCCAGTTCTGATTATAGGGAATCAGTGTTTCCAGAATCTTCCGATGGGTTTCGTCGAAATTCAGTCCCAGAATGAGATTCCATGGCTGCTCGTTGTATGAAGAGGGCGCTCTCCTTGCAGTATCGAGCAGGGTCTTTACCGTTTTCATGTCCAGAAGCCTTTTCCTGTCGTATCTCTGCGCACTCCACCTTCGAAGTGCAAGTTCCCTAACACTCATTATCACCTCCCGGAATTAAAAGCGAAGGGGGCTCCGCCCCCCACGATTCCTATATGCTGTATCTGAATATGGCTCCGACGCCCTTGTATATGGCTTTTCTGAGCTCCTCGAAATGGGCTATCTCTATGTGTCCTCCCGTGGATATGACCTGCTCTATCAGGGTGTCCACTATGTCCTTTACGGGCCACTTCTCGTCTTCCTCGAAGAGACACTCTTCCTCTCCAAATGAGATATAACCGGAGGGATAGCACACGAACCCCTCCTTCTGGTAATCCTTGTCCACTATGAGGAGCTTAATGTTTGCCATGAGGGCGTTTTCAATAATCTTCTTCAGATTGTTTACCGCCCCCATTCCCTTGCTCAGGGCGAATTCCAGTTCCTCCAGTTTGTTCCTCTCATCTCTGTAGTCCAGCTCCTCTATCTTTCTCAAAAGTGTTTCCACTATCTGGTTCTTGCTGGGATTGGAGGGGAGTTTAAGTATGGCTCTCAGTCTCTGTTTTACGTAGGAGTGGAGGTAGTCCAGAAGCATGTGATCCAGCTTATCGGGTCCGGCTATGTATATGTTATCGACAGGGGTTCTCTTATAGACCTCGAATATTTCGCTGGATACGATTCTCAGAATTTTCCTGTCCCTTTCCTCGATGATGTTCTCCAGATTCTGCCCCCCGATTGTCCTGCTTATGGTAATTCCAGCCTTCAGGCTGGTCTTATAGACCCCCTCCTGAATTTCCTTTCCCTCGATGGATATCTCCTCTCCCAGCTGTTTGAAGCCCTCCTGTATGCTCGCGATGTAGAACCTTATCCACTTCCTGGAAAAATGCACTATAAGGTTGCGTCCGAATTCGGATTCTATCTCCAGAGCTGCCCGTATGTATGGGGTTCTGTCTATCTCCAGCATTTCCCTGTATATGAATGGGAGTTTCTTTACCTCGAAGTATCCCTCCTTCGCGTTGCTGAAGATACCAATTCCCCATACGGGAAGGCCATTGTCGCTTTCAAGATTCGCCGGGTCGAATACGAAGTCCCTTATCCTGTTGAAATCCTCCTGGAACTGCTCAATGTCTATACCGTGCTTCCTCCTGAATTCCTCCTCTGCCTTTATCAAATCCTTCAGCTTTATTTCGTATCTCGGAGGTTTATCGCCTCTGTCCTCCGGTTTCGTTGATAGATAGACCGAAACGTAGTAATTCATGGAGAAATTTTAATGGAGAGACCGTAATTGCATAAAACACGAAATGGACAGAAAGACCGGAGGTAAAACCCCGTAGCATCTCCATTTTCGACAGGGATTTTTCCGTTGGAACTATGGGGAGGATTGAGATTCATGGTCAGGTTAAGATATGGAATTTCTATAATGGTTGGAAGGCAGAATACAGTTTCGGGGGTGCCGGACAGGATGGAAGTTTACGAAAGTGCTTATTAAAGGGGGAAATTAAGGGTTCATATCGTTGGATTGGATCCTCCACAACCCACTATACCATGTGGTTTGCTGTAAGTGCTGAAGTGTATATCCACAGGAAAACTGCTGTAGAGGCTCTTCGCACTCGTTTTAGCATTGTCATCCATTAATTTGATTGCGTTTCTGCTCCTTCCCGATGACGATAAGTAATTCAGTTCAACCTTCGCCTCTGGAAGGTGTGTCAGGTACGGGTGTAAATCTGATTTTAACGGTCTAAAGTGGTTTTCCGTGAATCCTCACCCTGTAAACTTTACACATGTCCGATAGCAGATACGATGCTTCTGCGATAAAAATCGTAAAGGGGCTGGAGGCTGTCCGAAAGCGCCCCGCCATGTACATAGGGGACATAGGCAAGAGGGGCCTGCACCATCTCGTATTCGAACTGGTGGACAATGCAATAGACGAAGCCCTCGCTGGATACGCCAGCAGAGTGGTGGTTACCATTCATGAGGATGGCAGTGTTTCGGTGGAGGATAATGGAAGGGGAATACCGGTCGATGTTCACCCAGAGACAGGAACTTCTGCTCTCGATGTGGTCTTCACCACCCTCCATGCCGGTGGTAAATTCGATAAGAAGGCTTATAAGATTTCCGGTGGTCTTCATGGAGTTGGTGCATCTGTGGTTAATGCCCTTTCAGAGTGGCTGGAGGTTAGGGTTAAAAGGGATGGCAAGATTTATTATGTCCGCTACGAGAGGGGTGTGAAGGTAAAGGGGCTTGATGTAATAGGGGAGACGGACGAAACCGGCACTTATGTCCGCTTCAAGCCAGACCCGCAGATATTCAGGACAACGGAATTCGATTATGATTATCTGGCGGAGAAGCTCAGGGACACCGCATTTCTCGTTCCTCAGGTCAGAATAGAGCTCATAGATGAACGGACTGGAAGGCACGATGTATTCCATTATGAAAATGGTCTTGTTGATTTCATAGCCTACCTGAACGAAGCCAGGACTCAGATTACACCCACATTTTACATGAAGGATTCCACGCCTCCAGATGAGGAGGAATTCGTGGAGGTGGAGATAGCCCTCGCA
>Ga0256832_1003278_pt1 | contig 11025 bp, 21 predicted proteins | sample 134614metaG_FD_190534 | JGI IMG/M metagenome (GOLD analysis project Ga0256832, IMG submission 190534) | Hydrothermal vent microbial communities from Lau Basin, Pacific Ocean - 134-614 | ecosystem: Environmental > Aquatic > Marine > Hydrothermal vents | place: Pacific Ocean: Lau Basin | collected...
AGCCTTTGTACTTTTAACTTTAGCCTTTAGCCTTTAGCCTTTTAAATTTAGCCTTTAGCCTACTGACGAACTACGTTGTCAGCATCTTCGATTTAGCCTTTGTACTTTTAACCTTAGCCTTTAGCCTTTTAAATTTAGCCTTTAAACTTTCAGACCACTCCAGCCGTTGCCGGATGTAGCCTTTTTACAATGTATTCGTTCTTATCCAAAGCAGCCTCAATAAAGGAATGATCCGACAATATATCTACACCCGTTCTGCGAATGGCAACCGAATGCTCAAAATGGGCAGACGGCAGTCGGTCTTTAGTCACATAGGTCCATCCGTCTTTGGAGGTTTCGACGTATTTCTTCCCCATATTAATCATTGGCTCAATCGCAATGGTCAAGCCCGGTTTTATTCTCAATCCTCTACCTCTCTTGCCATAGTTAGGTACTTCGGGTGCTTCGTGCAGCTCCCTCCCAACACCGTGTCCTACCAACTCACGCACAACGCCATAGTTGTGTTTGCGTTCCGTATAATCCTGAATGGCAAAACCTATATCTCCAATTCTATTTCCCACTCTTGCCGCTTTTATTCCTTTGTAAAGGGATTCATACGTCACTCGCAACAACTTCATTACCTCTTCACTTACGTTTCCAATCGGGAAGGTATAAGCGGCATCACCATTGAAGCCATTCAAAACCACCCCGCAATCGACCGACACGATATCTCCATCTTTAAAGACTAACTCCTTATTGGGAATACCATGTACCACCTGCTCATTTGGTGAGACGCATAAAGACGCAGGAAAATTATTGTATCCTTTAAATCCGGGAACGCCTCCGTGGTCGCGAATGAACGCCTCGGCTGCATCATCGATCTCCTTCCCCGTCATTCCGGGGCGAAGCATACTACCGACTAGAGCCAAAGTCTTTGAGACAACCAAATTTGCTTGCCGCAACAACTCTATTTCTTCGTCAGTTTTATAATAAATCATTTTCTTTCTTCCCATGATGGAACCTACATATTCGTTCCGATGCCTTGTAATTTGCTACTTCTACCCTGAATCTTACCCGACTTCACCAATCCGTCATAACGACGCATCAATAAATAACTCTCAATCTGCTGTAAGGTATCCAATACTACTCCGACAAGGATAATAATAGAGGTTCCTCCGAAAAATTGTGCAAACCCTGAATTAATTCCAAAAGCACGGGCAAAAGCCGGCAAGATGGCAATCAATGCCAAAAAGACAGCCCCGGGCAATGTAATTCTACTTGTTACCGCATCGATAAAGTCTGCAGTTGCCTTCCCCGGTTTAACTCCGGGAATGAAAGCATTTTGTCTTTTAAGGTAATCGGCATAGTTGGTTGGATTGACCATCAACGCCGTGTAAATATACGTAAAAATTACAATGATAAAGAAGTAAATCGCATTGTATGGAATAGAAGTGTAATCATTCAACGACCGCATCAAATAACTCGAATTAACAGTACTGTCCGCACCGGCAAAATAACCCACCAATGCCGCTGGGATAAACATAATTGCCTGAGCAAAGATAATAGGCATCACTCCCGCCGCATTTACTTTTACCGGAATGTAATCGCGGTTTCCAGCCGCAGGCATTGCTGTTGCTCCTCTTCCGACCATTCTTTTTGGGTACTGTACCGGAATCCTACGAACACCGGTAACGATAAGTACTGTCGCTAAAATAGCAGCAAACAAAAATGCAATTTCCAAAGCAAACGATAATAGGGAACCCGCCTCCATTTTAGAGGTGAACTCGAACCCAAATACAGCAGGTAAACGCGCAATAATACCGATAGTAATCAACAAAGAGATACCGTTTCCAATTCCTTTATCTGTAATCCTTTCACCCAGCCACATAGCAAAAATCACTCCTGTGGAAAGTACAATAATATTGGACAACCAAAATACAAACTCAGGTACGGAACCATCAACAGCACCCATACCCTTTAGGTATGCCAGATAACTACCGCCTTGTACCAAAGTAATTGCTACTGTTAGCAATCTTGTAATCTGAGTCAGTTTCTTACGGCCTGATTCTCCCTCTTTTTGCTGCAGCTTCTGAAAATACGGCACGGCAAACCCCAGCAACTGGATAATGATGGACGCGGTAATATAAGGCATAATACCAAGCGCAAAAATGGCACCTTTATTAAAGGCACCTCCGGTAAACATATTAATCAACCCCAAAAGACTATTAGAATTGGCATTGCTTTTTGTTGCTGCTGCCAATATGACCGGATCAACGCCGGGTAAAACCACCCAAGAACCAAAGCGATACACAAAAATCAAACCCAGTGTAAATAGGATTCTATTTCGCAATTCTGTAATCTTCCAGATATTTTTTATAGTCTCAATAAATTTCATTGTACTTAAAAATTACATCCCCTGTGTAGGGGGGTAAAAAAATAACCCGACGATTAAATCAGGTTGACCACACCGCCCTGTGCTTCAATAGCTGCTTTGGCAGAATCAGAACAAGCGTGCAAAGTCACATCAATCTTCGTTGTCAGTTCACCGCCACCCAAGACCTTCACCTTATCGTTCTTTTTGATGATATTGTGTTTGATAAGAGCCTCTATAGTAATTTCAGAAATTTTTGCTTTTTCCGCAATAGCCTGTAAACGGTCTAAATTAATAGGCACATACTCCACGCGATTCGGACTTTTAAACCCACGCTTAGGCAAACGCTGCTGGATAGGCATTTGCCCCCCTTCAAAGTTACGCTTACGCGACCACCCTGAACGAGACTTAGCGCCTTTATGACCACGAGTAGCAGTACCTCCCTTTCCGGAGCCCTGTCCTCTTGCTATTCTCTTTCCTTTTTTGACCGAACCTTTAGCCGGCTTTAGATTATGGAGTTCCATCTTCTAATATTTTATATACTACCTTTGAATAAATCCCCGCGAGGGATTATTTTACTTCTTCAACTTTCACTAAGTGACTAACTTTAGCAATCATCCCCTGAATTTGGGGTGTTACCGTATGCACTCTCGACTGGGATATTTTCCTCAACCCGAGGGCAATCAGTGTGTCCTTTTGACGTCTTGAACGATCAATCGAACTCTTCACTTGTGTAATTTTTACCTTCTTAGTCATTTTGCTATCAATTTGTGCTAAAAAGAATTAGCCTTTAAATAATTTCTCCATCGTGATGTTGCGCTCACGAGCCACCTGATAAGGGCTTCTCAATAGCGATAGCGCATTAATAGTCGCCTTCACCACGTTGTGTGGATTAGATGACCCCTGGGATTTTGCCAACACGTTATGGATGCCGGCAATTTCCAACACTGCTCTCATGGCACCTCCGGCTATAACCCCTGTACCACTGGATGCCGGCTTGATTAACACCTTACCTGCACCATACTTTCCCTTCTGCTCATGCGGGATGGTCCCGTTAAAAATCGGAACGGTAATCATGTTTTTCTTAGCGTCGTCGGCAGCTTTGGATATTGCTTCAGAGACGTCACGGGCTTTACCCAATCCATGTCCGACCTTACCATTACCATCACCAACCACAACAATTGCTGCGAAGCTAAAAGTACGACCACCCTTGGTAACTTTTGCTACCCTGTTAAGTGTTACTAATTTTTCTTTGATTTCAGACTCTACTCCTTTAGCATCACGTCTGGAATCTCGTCTATCGTTATTTTTTGCCATTTTTATGATGTATTATGGTTTTAAAATTTCAATCCGCCTTCGCGCGCTCCGTCTGCCAATGCCTTCACTCTACCGTGATAAACATAACCCGAACGGTCAAACACAACGCTCTCAATATTATTTTCTTTTGCACGCTCGGCAAGTATTTTACCAACTTGTGCTGACTGAGCCACCTTATTGCCCGGCTCAACGCTCTTTTCTCTTGAAGAAGCCGCAACAAGTGTCACACCTGCTACATCATCAATCAATTGGCAATAGATTTCTTTATTACTTTTATAAACACTCAATCGAGGTCTTGATGCAGTACCTTTCACCTTTTTGCGAATGCGGTATCTGACTTTCTGCCTTTGTATCCTTTTCGAAGACTTCATGTCTCAAATTTATTTCCGACTTTAGTGAAGGATAAAACAACCATCCCAAAGTCCATTAAAAAATTATCAATTTGATATAATACTTTACGGTGAACCGGCTTACTTACCAACCGTTTTACCTTGCTTTCTACGCAACTCTTCTCCGACGAACTTGATACCCTTTCCTTTGTAAGGCTCCGGCTTACGGAAGGCTCTAATCTTAGCTGCGATTTGCCCCACCAATTGCTTGTCGATACTTTCAAGACGAATAACCGGTGCCTTACCTTTTGCGGTTTCAGTACTCACCTTGACTTCGTCGGGAACGACAAAATAAATAGGGTGGGAATATCCCAACGTCAATTCTAACAACTGACCTGTGTTGGAAGCACGGTATCCGACTCCGACTACTTCCATCTCTTTCACAAAACCATTAGACACCCCTTCGACCATATTGGCAATCAAAGAGCGATATAATCCGTGAAAAGAACGGTGTCTTTTAGACTCTGTCGGGCGGGTAACGGTCAATTCCCCATTCTCTATTTCGATACCTAAATCCGGATTTACCTGTTGTTGTAATTCCCCTTTAGGTCCTTTTACTTTAACTAAATTGCCCTTACTTACGGTAATCTCGACTCCTGCCGGGATTGATATGGGCGCTTTTCCTATTCTAGACATAACTACCTAATTTTTTGGAAATTCAACAATTAGTAAACAAAACAAAGCACTTCACCACCTACGTTCAGCTCACGTGCCTTTTTATCAGTCATTATCCCCTTAGAAGTAGAGATTAATGCAATACCAAGTCCGTTAATCACTCTTGGCAACTCATCAACGCTTGCGTACTTTCGCAAACCCGGCTTACTTACTCTAATCAATTTACGGATAACCGGGTCGGTAGAATTAGGAAGATACTTCAAGGCTATCTTAATAATGCCTTGTTTTCCCTTTCCGACACCGTCTTCGAATTTGTACTTTAGTATATAACCCTGATCGTATAAGATTTCGGTTATACTCTTCTTCATCTTAGAAGCGGGCATTTCCACAATTTTGTGTCCTGCCATTTGCGCATTTCTGATGCGCGTAAGATAATCAGCAATTGGATCTGTTACTGCCATTTGAATTGTTGTTCACCTGCCGGTTTTCAAAAAAGAGATTTTCTTTTTATGAACCTGACAAATTAAAAAATAAATTATTAAGCCTACCAGCTGGCTTTTGTTATTCCCGGTATCTTTCCTTGATTTGCCATCTCGCGAAACTTGACACGGCAAATACCGAACTTTCTCATATATCCTTTAGGCCGGCCAGTCAACTGGCACCTATTGTGCAGGCGGATGGGATTGGAGTTACGCGGTAACTTATCCAACTCTTCCCATCGTCCTTCTTTCTTTAATTGTTTGCGCAAGTCGGCATACTTATCTACCATTTTCTGGCGCTTAACTTCTCTTGCTATGAGTGATTTTCTAGCCATTAGTCGTTATTTTTAACTTCTTTGATTCTTAAAAGGCATTCCCATCAACTTCAACAAAGCCAAGGCTTCGGCATCCGTTTTAGCGGTTGTAACAAAGGTGATATCCATTCCTGTAATGTTACTTACCTTGTCTATGTCAATCTCCGGGAAGATGATCTGCTCGGTAATCCCCATTGAGTAATTACCCCGCCCATCAAAGCTCTTATCGTTAATACCTCTGAAGTCACGAACCCTCGGGAGTGCAACAGAAATAAGCCTTTCCATAAATTCGTACATACGGTCATGTCTCAGCGTAACGCGGGCTCCAACGACCATACCTTCTCGTAATTTAAAGTTGGAGACTGATTTTTTAGCTTTGGTAGGCACTGCCTTCTGACCGGTAATAATGGTCATTTCTTTCAATGCGTTCTCAGCTAACTTTTTGTCTTGCGTAGCTCCTCCAACGCCCTGATTGACAGAGATCTTAACCAATCGAGGCACCTCCATGACGCTTTTGTATTGGAATTGCTCCATCAAAGCCGGAATCACTTCCTCTTTATATTTTACCTTGAGTTGTGGTTGATACTTCATTACTTAATTATTTCTCCGGATTTTTTTGAATATCTTACAATCTTGCCATCTACGACTTTGCGCCCTACACGTGTTGGTTCTCCTGTTTTAGGATCGACGATCATCAAGTTAGAAAGCTGAATAGGCGCGGGCAAATCAATGATTCCCCCGGGATTATCTTGTGTTGGCTTTTGGTGCTTTTTGCGAATATTCACACCATCAACAATAGCAGTTCCCTTCTTTGGGAATACTTCCAATACTTCTCTGGTAGTATCTTTGCTCTTGTAGGCACCTGCGATAACGACGACCATATCGCCTTTTTTTATTTTCAACTTAGGTGCAAATCTATGTGTCTTTGCCATTTCTGAATATTTTACTATTGCTATGCAATTAATGCTTTATAATACCTCGGGTGCCAATGAGATAATTTTCATGTAATCTCTATCTCGAAGCTCCCTTGCAACAGGACCGAAAATACGAGTTCCCCTTGGCTCTTCAGCAGCGTTTAGTAATACAACTGCGTTATCGTCGAACCTAATATACGACCCGTCCCTACGCCTAATTTCTTTTTTGGTACGGACGACAACGGCTTTGGATACCGTTCCTTTTTTCACTCCTCCCGGAGCGGCTTTTTTGACCGTTACGACAATCATATCTCCGATGGAGGCATAACGCCGCTTCGATCCACCAAGCACGCGAATGCAAAGCACTTCTTTGGCTCCACTGTTATCCGCTACTTTTAGCCTACTTTCTTGCTGTATCATGACCTGTTAATATTTTAGTAATCTGTCAAAACAAATTCACAACTCTTGAGGCAAACAAACCGTATAAGTCGTTTAAAATGAACTACTTAATCATTCGCTTCGTTTAACAAACTATGAATTTATTATTTGCCAATGCCTTAAAACAGAATAAATTTAATCCTACGGCCACCAGAGCAAAACTACCGATGGCTGAATATAAAAACAATGAGCTTATTACTTAGCTTTTTCGAGTACTTCGACCAATCTCCAACGCTTTCGCTTACTTAGAGGACGACACTCCATTATCCGCACCTTATCGCCAATATTGCACTCGTTTTTCTCATCGTGCGCAATGAATTTCTTACTCTTTTTAACGAACTTACCATAGATGGGGTGGCGCAACTGTCTCTGAACGACGACTGCGATACTCTTGTCCATCTTATTGCTGGAAACGATTCCAACTCGCTGCTTTCTAAGCTTTCTTTCTTGTGACATTCTTATTATTTTTTACGCCTTCTAGCTCTAATTTTTGAACGTTTAGCTAACACCGCTTCGGAAGCGTCAGCCAATTCCCTTCGTCGAATTTCAGTATTCAACCGAGCAATATCCCTTCGAACTTCTCTCAATGCCATAGGATTTTCCAATCCGGTAACTGCATGATCAAACTTCAACTTTTGGTACTTCTTTTCAGTACCCTCCAATTCTGCAACCAGCTCGTCGTTGCTGTATTCCTGAAGTTCTTTAAATTTTTCTGATGCCATTGTACTATTATTATAAATAATCGACTTTCAATATTTTATGCTTGGTAATCTGTACGGACTACCACCTTTGTCAAAACGGGCAATTTTTGTGCAGCCAAACGGAACCCTTCTCTTGCTACTTCCTCTGAAACACCATCCATTTCAAACATAATTTTACCCGGTTTGATTTGAGCTACGTAATGGTCTAAGGCTCCCTTACCTTTACCCATCCGTACCTCAAGCGGCTTGGAAGTAATCGGCTTGTCGGGAAAGACCCGAATCCATACTTTTCCTTCCCTTTTCATATAACGAGTCATCGCAATACGGGCAGCCTCTATTTGTCGGCTAGTCAATCGCCCTCTGGTAACGGCTTTGAGTCCGAAAGACCCAAAATCAACGGTACTTCCTCTGTGAGCAAGCCCCTTATTTCTACCTTTTTGCTGCTTGCGATACTTTGTTCTTTTCGGCTGTAACATTTCGAAAAATTTTCTGTTTTTCTAAAAAATACTGCTCATTTTTTGGCAGTTTTTGAAAAAGTTTGGCAAAGGTACATCTATTTAAGGAAAATACCTAACCATATTATTAATTTCTTCCTCCTCTTTTTCCACCTCCACGTCTGTCATCGCGTCGTCCACCACGTCTATCGTCGCGTCGTCCGCCACCTCTTCGACCGCCTCGGTCTTTGCCTGCACCAAAACCTGCATTGAGGTTTAAGTCGCGCTTACCAAGTACTTCACCATTACAAATCCACACTTTAATACCAATCTTTCCATACACGGTCAACGCCTCCTGCAATCCGTAATCGATATCTGCTCTAAAGGTGTGTAGAGGAGTACGCCCATCTTTGTATTCTTCCGAACGTGCCATTTCCGCACCGTTCAATCGACCTGAGATACGCACTTTGATACCTTCGGCACCTGCCCTCATTGTTGCCTGAATAGCCATTTTGATGGCACGACGATAGTTAATTCTCGCCTCCAACTGCTTGGCGATAGATTCTCCAACAATATTGGCATCTAACTCGGGCTTACGGATTTCAAAAATATTAATTTGAACTTCCTTTCCTGTCAGTTGCTTGATTTCCTCCCTAATTCGATCAACTTCTTGACCTCCTTTACCGATAATAATACCGGGGCGGGAAGTGTGGATAGTAAGTGTAATTCTCTTTAGAGAACGTTCAATCACCACTCGGGAGATTCCACCTTTGTAAATACGTGCTTTAAGGTAGTTGCGGATTTTTTCATCCTCTACTACATTCTGTGCGTAATCTTTATCGGCATACCAGTTGGATTCCCACCCTCTGATGATACCTAAACGATTGCCTATTGGATTTGTCTTTTGACCCATATCAATGGTATATTCTAAGTTAGATTATTATTATTTTATATTTCTTCTGCTTCGACTAGTTCCTCGTCATCGCTGGTAGTCACCTCAAGCGGAATCTTATTCTCGACAACAATTGTCACATGACAAGTGTGCTTTCGGATTCTGTGAGCTCGACCATGCGGGGCCGGACGGAAACGCTTCAGCATCGGACCTGCATCGCAGAATGCCGTTGAGATGACTAAATCGTAATCATCGGCACTCTCTTTATGGTCTAGCTTATGCTCCCAGTTAGCTATGGCAGAAAGGACTAATTTCTTTAACCAAACTGCAGCTTCTTTCTTCGTGAATTCTAATAAATCAAGGGCATCGTCTGCCTTTTTCCCACGAATCATATCAACCACCAAGCGCATTTTCCGCGCTGACATTGGTACATTTTTTAATTTCGCTACTGCTTCCATGTCTAATTATATTCTAATACAGAAGGAATAATTCTGTGTTTGTTTATTGTTTGTAACTACTTATCGCCCTACTCTTTTCCATCTAAGAACGAGGGTGGAAGGTAGTTACTATTATTTTTTCTTACCTCCGTGGCCTCTAAAGTTACGAGTAGGAGAAAACTCTCCCAACTTGTGTCCCACCATATTTTCAGTAATGAATACCGGCACAAAAGTTTTACCGTTGTGTACCGCAATTGTCAGCCCTACCATGTCGGGAATAATCATTGAAGACCTCGACCATGTTTTGATGACTGTTTTCTTCTTGGACTCCTTAGCCCTCATTATTTTATCGACCAACTTATGGAATACGTAAGGTCCTTTTTTTACTGATCTAGCCATTTATCTATCTTTTATTTTTTGACTTTCGTTTCGAAATAATCAATTTGTTAGATGCCTTCTTCGGGTTACGCGTCTTCTGACCTTTAGCCATAATACCCGTTCTGGAGCGTGGGTGCCCTCCTGATGAGCGGCCTTCACCACCACCCATTGGGTGATCGACCGGATTCATCGCGACCCCTCTTACTCTCGACCTTCGGCCTAACCAACGCTTACGACCTGCCTTTCCAAGGACTTGTAATGAGTGGTCGGCATTGGAAGTTGTACCGATGGTTGCTTTACAGGTCAAAAGGATTCGTCGAACTTCGCCTGAAGGCAATTTAACCACGGCATATTTTCCTTCAATTCCCATCAGTGTACCGTTTGTACCTGCACTTCGAGCCAAAGCTGCACCTTTGCCCGGCGTCATTTCGATGGCGTGAATTGTCGAGCCCAATGGAATTTCGTCAAGGTACATTGAATTTCCAGGAAGGGGCTCTACACCTCTACCTGATTCGATGGTATCCCCAACCTTCAGTCCTTGCGGAGCGATGATATATCTTTTCTCACCGTCGGTATATTCAACAAGTGCAATGAATGCAGTACGGTTTGGATCGTATTCGATAGTAGAAACGACCGCCTTCATACCTTCTTTATTTCTCTTGAAATCAATCACCCGGTAGCGTCTTTTATGTCCACCACCCCGGTTTCTCATGGTCATTTTACCATCATGGTTACGTCCTCCAGTCTTTTTCAGAGGGCGAACCAAACTTTTTTCGGGCTTGTTGGTAGTAATCTCCGAATAGTCGATTCCTACTCTTTGCCTCAATCCCGGCGTTACCGGTTTGTACTTTTTAAGTGCCATTTTTATTAGATTTATCGGATACTGTCAAAAACTTTGCGGGTTTCTCACCCCTTTACTTTTCCTGACTCCGTGTTCTTTTTTAGATTTCGCCGTAAAAATCAATTTCCTCTCCTTCCGGAATCGTTACGATTGCCTTTTTGTAAGCCGAAACTTTCCCCTTAAGCAGACCCGATTTCGTCATTCTACTTTTTAATTTAGCGGGCATAATCATAGTGTTAACAGCGAGCACCTTCACATCATACATCTCTTCCACCGCTTTTTTCACCTCGGCTTTTTTTGCTTTTCGATTCACCACGAAGGAATACCTATTAAGGTTTTCAGAAAGCATCTCGGCTTTCTCGGTGATAATCGGCTTAACTAGTACTGTCTTAATCATTTTAGACTATATTTAGTCCTCTATAAAGAGGGATTTAAGCATAAATTTCTTTAATCTGTTTGACGGCTCCTTCCACCAATACCAACTTGCTAGCGTTTATAATTTCGTAAGTATTCAAATCTGCAGCAC
>Ga0256832_1003279_pt1 | contig 11020 bp, 11 predicted proteins | sample 134614metaG_FD_190534 | JGI IMG/M metagenome (GOLD analysis project Ga0256832, IMG submission 190534) | Hydrothermal vent microbial communities from Lau Basin, Pacific Ocean - 134-614 | ecosystem: Environmental > Aquatic > Marine > Hydrothermal vents | place: Pacific Ocean: Lau Basin | collected...
GTTTGTTGAAACCTTTCAAACTCAATCAAGTACTTCGTTAACTACGTATTCAATTGTAAGAATCCGATATGAGAAACTCATATTTTTATTGATAAATAAAATGATACCATAATACAAAAAACCTAAATTAATATATGGTGAAATTGCATATCTATCACATCCTAAAAGTTATGGAGATTGGTATGATCCTGTCATATATATGCAAAGAATTTCAGTATTTGGAAAATTCACCCATATATTTTGGATTATCATTTGTTTTTTTATCCATTTGATAGTTTGTTCTACAAGTTCTGATATTTTATCCTGTTCATTGGAACTCCCCATATTTTTTTAATAATTTTATTCTACTTTAGCAATAAATATATTCCCGGATATTTATTTTATTTTACTTACTGACATCTTTGTATTAATTTTGAGGTTTTAATACACTAAATAAAATACCACTTTTTTCGTTATAAAATATTGATTTTTATATAGTCTTTTTAACTTTGAAAAAGTGCTGAAAACAGGAAAGAAGAGAAAAGTATTTACTTTATTACATACATAGTGCTGGAAAGAAAATACATCAAATTCGAAAATGATTTTTATCTACCATCCTTAAGATAAATAATACTTTTTCAAGATCTGTTGGATTTGGGATATTATAAAATTTCATTAAATATTGAGAAGCATCCGTAATGTCAATATTGCCGTAATAATTATCTCTAACAAAATGCAGATATTTCATTAATTGAAATGCATCAAACCACCGGAAAAACCTTTTTTTGAATGATTGGTAATCCTTAGTATGCTTTTTTATTTCATTATATCTTTTTTTGAAATTCTTCATATTTAGAAATTCCATAACTGGTTTCTCAATAAGTTGTATGTTTTCATAATCCAAATAAATAGCTTCCAGATTTAAAAGCAATGAATTTAATGATTCAAATGACCTATAACTATATGTTTGAAGTAATTTTCCTGATTGAATAATCTTATTCATAGCTTTGCCTGTACCAAAAGGTACTCTTTCCGAAATCCTGGCTGAAGGAAATACTTTTGTACTATTTATTTCAGTAAAAAATCCTGTTTTAATGAATTTATGAAGAAAATAAAAATCTTCTCCTGCCTGCCTTTTATTCATTCCGAATGCCTCTTTATATGCAAATGCTCTTACTGCCATAGCACTGCCGATAGTATAAAAAGCAAATGGTAATTTTAGTATTCTTTGCATATTGATATAATATCTTAGATGCAATTCGTATTGAATAATAGCATTTTTTTCTGCAGGTGATGTATCCTCATTTAGATCATGTTCAAAATATATACTGTATGCTTTGATCTTATCTTTGGTAATAGCTGCATTTATCAGTTCTTCTAAATAATTTGTTTCCACAACAGTATCTCCGTCAAGATTTACAATCAATCCTTGAGGGTTATTTATTTTGTCAAATCTTTTAACTGCTTCATCCATACCGGTTTTTCGTGCAATTCCGGGGCCTGCTATGTTCTTGTCTATATTTTTGATATATACCGGAAGGAATTTAAGTTTTGGAGTTGAAATTTTTTGACTAAAGTCTTTTAACTCCATATATTGTCTTTGATGAAAATTTGAAATTTCCTTTGATACTGATTCACTTTCATTTATTACAATGATAACTTCGACAGAACCATTATGAAATGTGTTCTCGAGAAGAGAATCAATAGTTTTAGTGAGAAATACTTCATGAAATGCAGGAATGACAACTGAAACTTTTAGATCATTGTCAACCGTTTCAGTAATCAAAGGATGATCAAATTCAAAATTGTTATACTTTCGCATTAAGTTTTCTAAGTTTTTTATCCAAATCAAGAACCTGTTGAATCAGAAAATGTCTTTCGTCATTATAAATAATAAAATCAGCCAATTTCATTTTATCTTCTTCGGGCATTTGGTTGTTTACTCTCGCTAAAACACTTTCCTTGTCAATATTATCTCTCAGCATTACCCTTTTAATCCTGATATCCAAAGGAGCTGAAACCAAAATATTTAAATCAAGATCTTTGTATCTTCCTGTTTCAAATAACAATGCGGCTTCTTTGATTAAATAAGGAGCTTTTTGCTCATTCACCCAATTATCAAAATCTCTTTTTACAGCAGGATGTACTGCTTTATTAAGCTCTTCCAGTTTTCTTTTGTTTTTGAAAGCAATATCCGCAATATATTTCCTGTTTAATTCACCATTTTTAAGATAACTTTTTTCACCAAATACGGATACTATATTTTTTACTAAATCCTTATCGTTGACCATTAGATATTTTGCTCTGTCATCAGCATAATATACGGGAATTCCCAATATCTCAAAGATTTTGCAAACAGTGGTTTTTCCACTTCCTATTCCTCCTGTTATACCTGTCTTTAACATGATCTAATAAAGTATGTTGTCTAATTCATGAATATTTCGGATTACATAATCGGCATATTTTTCATTTTTATCTCTTATCTTGTTCGGATTGTACCAACAAGTATCAAATCCATAATTTTTTCCTCCGTAAATATCAGCAACGATATTGTCACCTACCACTATATATTTTGATTTATCCAAAGCTCCAGTCGCTTTATGAACGTGTTCAAAATATTCTTTGTTCGGTTTTGATTTACCTATTTCACCTGAAATAAATATATTGTCAAATTTGGATTTATGCTCACACTTTTCAAACCTCGGTCTTTGTACTTCTTTCATCCCGTTTGTTATGATAGCAAGATTGATATTACCATACAGTTTTTCCAGATATGTGTCGGTATCTTCTATCAATTTTGAATTTTCTACAAGCTGTTCTATAAACTTATTATTGAATTCATTCAAATCTACACTATTGTATCCCAATTCGTCAAAAAGCTTTTTAAACCTCAGTGTTTTTATTTCTTCATGTGATATCTTGTTCTCATCGTAAGCAGTCCATATTTCATTGTTCAAATTTGTAAAAACAGAGAAAATTTCATCATTAAATTCTAAGCCATAATGTTTAAAACAATTTCCCAAAGCTTTTTTCTGAGAATATGTAAAATCAAATAATGTATTATCAGCATCAAATAATATCCATTTATACTTCATATAATAATTTTTGTAATTTAACCTGGAAGCCGCATAAAATAAATTAGTCTTTTTATACTATATTTGCCCGGTTTGTGAATGGTAAGTAATAGTAAACCTCCGATTATCGCAAGATTTTTCATGAAATTTATCATCTGTACCCGCTGAATATCAGGAGGATCGTTCCAAAAAGAATAAACAATAAATGTTGTTGGAACAAGATAGACCAATAATAAAAATGCACCAAATCTGGAATAATACCCCATTAAAACTAATGTAGCACCAATGATAAGAAATACGATCACGCTACCCAATAAAAAATCCTGTTTCCATGTCAAACCGTAAATAGACATCGTTCTTTTGGTGTCATCAAAATATAAAAACGAATCAAATGCTTCATAATAGAACATTATGGCAATGAATATTCTTGCTGTCAAGTCTATGCTGTTTTTCATCCTTCGGTTTGTGTTTGTGCATACAAAATTACATTAAATATTCAAAGTATCATAATTAGTGTCATATAGAAAATGCTTTAAATCGTGAATTGATCTTTTTTATGAGGATTGTGCTAATCTAAATTATCTATTTTATTGCATAAGCTATGCAGAAATAATTATTTTTTTTACATTTGACTCTTTGTTTACTAAATTGAATTTTCTCAGGTTGTGTGTTTTTTCAGTCAAAATGATTTTACCTGAGTAAATACTACTAAATTAATACTTATTAAATGAAAATATTAAAAAGGATTGTATTCGTTGTTCTGTTTTTACTCCCGTTTTATTTGAATTCTCAAGTTGGAATAGAGCTTATGGGGAATAAAAATGTATATAAAAGTTGGAATGATGTGATTTATAACTATTCGGGTAAAGAAAGTAAAATTTTTAAGTATTCTTATGGTGGAGGCATTAATTATTGGTTTCGTGTAAAAAATTACAGGTTGGAATTTACTCCCGGTATTTATTATATGTTTTCTAAATTCAAATTTCCTGATTCCGAATGCAAATTTGAATATGATTCTCATGTAGCGGGAGCAGAATTTGATATGAATGTATATATGTTTGATTTTATATCAAGAAATTATAAAAGGGATTGTCCTACATTTTCTCATGACGGGGAATGGTTTAGAAAAAGCTTTTTTATTCAAGTTTCGCCCGGGTTGTTTGGAGCATATAGATCTGTTAAGAATTCAGTTGACAACATAGATGACATGCATATTGCAGGTAAATTTGATTTTGGTTTTGGACTGGATATGAAAATCACCGATCATTTAATAGTTGCTCCTGTTATTAAATATGGTTTATATATAGGTGAAAAATGGACAGGATTTTCAGAATTTCATGCTGAAAGATCATATAATGATATTACACAGGGAAATTATGTAAATTTGGTTTTAAATTTTTATTTGAAATAATTATGAAAAGAAAAGATTTTAATAAAATGGCATTATTGGGAGCAGCTGCAGGCTTTGTATCCTGCAATGTTACTTCTGAAATCCAACATTCGGATAAAACAGAAAAAATCAGGAATAAGGAACATATCCAAAAGAAGCCTTTGATAAAACCTGAAAAATTAAAAGAAGGTGATACTATTGGTTTAATCGCTCCGGGTAGTCCGTTTTCTGCAGAAGCTTATGAAAGAGCATTAACAAATATTACCCAATTGGGTTTTAAATATAAAAATGCTAAAAATCTTTTTCTAAAATACGGATATTTGGCAGGAGATGATAAAAGTAGAATTGAGGATATACATCAAATGTTTGCAGATCCTGAAGTTGATGCTATATGGTGCGTTAGAGGTGGGTATGGCACAACAAGATTATTGTATGATTTGGATTATGAGCTAATACAAAATAATCCTAAAATTTTGCTGGGATATAGCGATATTACAGCATTGTTGCAGGCAATCCATAAGATGACGGGCTTGGTGACATTTCACGGTCCGGTTGCTTCTACGGAAATGACGGATTATATAGAAGAAAGCTTTCGTTCTGTTTTGATGAGTACGGAGAAAAACATCAAACTTAATAATAAAATATCAGAGAGTGATTCTGACGAATTTAAACCTGAAATAATAGTTAACGGTCACATGAAAGGACAGTTGGCAGGAGGTAATTTGTCTTTGTTGTCTGCTATGGCAGGCACTTCATATCAATTGGATGCAACCGATAAATTGATTTTTATTGAAGATATTGGGGAAAAACCGTATAGAATAGACAGGATGTTGACTCAATTGCGTCAAACTGCCAATTTAAAAGAAGCAAATGGTATAATTCTTGGAGTATTTAATGATTGTAATGCTAAACCTGACGAAAAAAATACTTTAAGTCTTAAGGAAACTTTAATTGATAGATTGGGTTATCTGGATATTCCTGTTTTTTACGGGTTTTCATTTGGGCATATTGATGAAATGTGTACAATACCTGTTGGCATTGAAGGTGCATTCGTAATGAATAAACAAGAGTTGGTTTTGTTTGAAAATGCAGTGGTTTAAATTTAAAGTCGCTGTTGAGATAAAACTATTTTGAATTATATTAAAATACTTAAATATGAAATTATCATCTAAGATTTATGACTTGGAATTGAAGCATACTTTTGCAATTTCACGCGGTGCACACGATATACAACGTACTTTGATCGTGAAATTGGAGCAGGATGGCAAAGTGGGATATGGTGAAGCTGTTGAAGATCCTTACTATGGTTTTACTGTTGAAGGAATGCAGGAAAAACTGGAAGAATTGAGACCTGTTATTGAAAATTATCATCTTGAAAACCCGGAAGATTTTTGGGATATGCTCAATAAAGAATTGGACGATCAAAGATTTTTACATTGCGCTATTGATATTGCAGCTAATGATTTATATGGAATATTGCAGGGGAAACCTTTATATGAAATTTGGGGATTGAAAACAGATAAGATTCCTATGACTAATTATACAATCGGTCTGGATAGTCTGGATGTGATGAAAGAAAAGCTTTTGGAATTTCCATGGCCTTTATATAAAGTTAAATTGGGAACTAAAAATGATATTGAAATAATCAGGGAATTGAGAAAAATCACGGATTCCGTTTTTAGGGTTGATGCCAATACAGGTTGGGGAGTAGAAGAAACAATCGAAAATTCAAAAGCACTGAAAGAGCTTGGAGTTGAATTTATAGAACAACCGATGCCTTATGATCGATGGGAAGATATGGAAATCGTTTATCAAAACAGTGTGTTGCCTTTGATGGCTGATGAGTCTTGCAGAACAGAAGAGGATGTTCCCAAATGTGTAAACAGGTTTACAGGTATCAATGTGAAATTGGTTAAAGCAGGTGGCATTACTCCTGCAAGGAGAATGTTGATTGAAGGGAAGAAACTGGGATTGAAAACCATGGTGGGATGTATGACGGAATCATCTGTCGGTATTGCAGCTGTAGGGCAATTGCTTCCATATCTGGATTATGTGGATATGGACGGGGCATTATTATTGAAAAACGATATCGGTTATGCTCATGATATTACAGATGGAGTGATTACATTATCCGGCAGACCCGGAACAGGTGTCGTGTTAAATGAACCGTTTTAATAAAGAATTGAATTGAGTTATTTAAATTTTACCGGAACAGCTTATTTAGGGTTACCTGAAAATTCAGCCTTTATGGATTTGATAAATAAAGGAATTAAAAAATACGGTATTAATTTCGGAGGCTCCAGGTTGAATAATGCTGTACCTGATATTTATGATAAAGCTGAAGATTTTTTTTCCAAAAAACTTTATTGTGAAGATACCCTGATTGCTTCTTCAGGTACGCTTACGGGTATTTTATTGGCAAATTACTTGAAAAAAGGCAATTTTGACATCTTTGTTTCCGAAGATCTTCACCCCGCTTTGAAATACAATTTTAGATCTTATTCATCTTTTGAAGAGCTTGAAGAATTGTTATCATCAATAAAAAATAAAAAAGAAAAAACACTGAATGCCGTTTTGTTGAATACCATAAATCCTGTTACTCTTAAAGCGATTGATGCAGATGTTCTGTCAAAATTCCATGATAGTGATAATATTGTTTTTGTTTTTGACGATTCCCATGGCATTGGAATTAATGGTAATAACAATTGGGGTATAGCAGAAATTGCAAAAGAAATTGGTTTGAAATTTATTGTTTTATCTTCACTGGCAAAAGCTTTTTCCATGGAAGGAGGAATTATTGCAGGAGAAAAAAGAATAATTGACAATATTAAAAAAGAATCGTTGTGGGGTGGGGCTTCTCCACCTCCTCCATTTTACTTTTTTGCTTTTATCAAAGGTGAAAATATATTTAAAGCTCAGCTACAAAAATTAAAAAGAAATATAAATTACTTTACAGATAAATTGAAAAATAAAAATGATTTCAAGTTTTTACCTGATTTTCCCGTTATTTTGAATACAGGGAAACCTGTGTATGATCACCTGCTTAAAAAAGAAATAAAAATTTCAGCATTTAGTTATCCTACAAAAAACGACCCTCTCACCGAGAGGATCGTTATTAATGCAAATCATTCATTTAATGATTTAGATCTTTTATTAAAATATATCTAAAATCCGGCTCCTCCTCCCATATTTTGAAGAGCATCCATACTCATTTCTTTATAACCTGTTTTGTCAAAGTCAAATACTGATTTATCAAAATCCTTTTTGAACTCTGTTGCTTTTGTAGTCATTGAAAATTGACCCGGTATGGAAACAGTATATTCTAAAGGAAATCCACCGATTTCAGAATTATCCATTCCCTGGGAAACGATACCATTCGTTTTGATATCTTCGGTTACCCAGAAAGTCATTGCTCCGTTGTTTTGATCAGGACTTTTTATTTCAACCAAATGAGTTTTATATCCCAATATTTCTTTTGTTTGGTCTTTATGATGAATATATTCAACATCCTTTTCTTTATTTTCTTTTTTCATTTTTTCTACCTCGTCTTTTGGCATTTTAACAAGGATCTTCCGTCCCATCATTTCCATATACATTTCGGAATTATTATCTTTATCCATAATTATTTTCATAGTACTCATTCCGCCCATACTGTTTATTTTTGTTAAAGCACGGTCTTTTTCAAAATATAATTTAGTAGTAGTGGCTTTGACCATGTCTTTAACCATTTTCATTTGTGGATCATCAGGATTATCCGCTTTGAAATCAGTGATTTCAAATTTCACATAACCTGAATCCTGTGCTAAAGTTTTATTAGTAAATAATGCTATAAATACCAATAAGATTAAAATTGTTTTTTTCATTTTAAAGATTTTAAAGTTAATTAGATTTAATGATCTTAAATGTTTTATAATTTCTTTCAGAGGATATTTTAATAAAATATACTCCATTTCTTAACATATTTAGTTTGATTTTATTATTTCCTTTGTATAATTTATTTTTTATTAACAATGAACCTACTGTATTATAAATGGAATAATTGATAGTTTTACCGGGATTATCGTTTATATCTATTATTATTTCATCTTCAAAAGGATTAGGATAAATATCTATTTTACTTTTTGAAAATGGATTTTTTGTACTTAAACCATTTTTTACCTTTAAATCGGTATTCCAAAATTCCAATCCTCCACGCTTTGTTCCTACAAGCATTTCCAAATATCCATCCCCGTCAATATCCGCCACAGCCGGTGCCGAATTACTTCCAACATCAATATCCATATATTCTTCATTTTCAGGATTCAAATTATCATAAACATGATTGGAAAAATCTTTGTATAAATTAATAAATCCGGCTTTATACCCTACAAATAAAAATTCGTCATCATCGTCTTTATATACTGACAAATGCGCATTTGAAATATTGGTGGAAAAATTGCTAAGAATTATTTTTCCAAAAAAAGGAGTGTTTGGAGCGGTAAAAGGATCATTAATAAAATCAGGATTGTCTTTTTCTCCTTTATTTTCATAATAAACAATGCTACCATAATACTCCAAAGGGGTATGATAATCATTGCCACATCCTACCAAAATATCCCCGAGTCCATCTTTGTTCATATCAAAAATCAATGGAGATGAATAGCTGAATATATTAATTCCCTTATAATCCATAATAGCTTGGTCAAATTTATACTCCTTGTTTTTACCTGCTATGTTTTTATAATATATTAATGTACCGTTATTATTTCCAATCAATAAATCATTATCACCGTCACCGTCAAGATCACCAAATGCCGGAACAAAATAATTAAGATCGAATTCACTACTTATTTTAGATGTATTCAAATAGTCATTGTCTTCCAATACAAAAGAGGGATTTGTTTGCGTACCGTTATTTCTGAAATAAATAAGTCTTGAAGCTTCTATCTTGGAGTTCCCGACTGCAGGTCCTGTCCCGATTACAATATCCATTAAACTGTCTGCATTGACATCTGTAAATACAGGAACCGAGTTTATTCCGAAATCGAGCATTTCATCAATCAAAAAATTGTTTCTAATATATTTGAATTTTACTGAATCACCTGTTCCTACATTTTTATAATAATGGACATTCTCTACATTTTGAGGTGGATTCAGCTCATCATATTCTGTATTTGGCGCTACGATTAAATCTTTTTTTCCATCCCGATCGATGTCTATGTAAAAAGCTGCAACAAAGACATCCAAATTGACAGGAATATCATATTGGGGAAAATCTCTTTCTTTTAAATTCATCCAGGCATTTGATTTGTTACCTCCATTTTTCATAAAAATCAAAGAATTGTAACCTACATCACCCAGTAACAAATCGTAATCCTGATCATTGTCAACATCTATCACCAAACTTGTAGACCCCGAATGCCTGTTGGACAATCCATCCCATTTTGCACATCTGTACGGATCATCGCTCAATAATATTTCTTCCGACTTTGGATGTTCGGCAAATCTTCCCCAGCATCTCCTTGTTTGGATCAATTTAAAACTATCAAGAGGTATATTATTTTCATTGCATATATTTTTAAACATACTCATACTTGTGCCATCTGTAAAGCTTAAAATGTCCATATCTCCATCAAAGTCAATGTCCTCAATTACAGGAATATCAGTATCATTGCAAATCACTCTAAGCGTTAATCCGTTATCATGTTTAGCTGATAAAACATTTTCATCAAAATATGGATTAATATGTTTTTTAAAATACAGTTTTCCATTTTCTCTAATCCCTTTATAGACAAATATCCCGTTTTTATCAAATGAAGTAAAAAGATCCTCTATCCCGTCTTGGTTATAATCTTTTAATACCATCCAGTTCTCAATTTCAGGAAAGATACTATTGTAAGAAGGAGCAAAATGATAGTTTGCAGGTATATTACCATCATTAAGAAAACACATAAGTTTATCTCCGACTCTCTCAAATACGATGAGATCTTTAAATCCGTCAAGATTTATATCCATCTCATTAAACTGAGGAGAATTCAAACCTCCTGTAAATGGATTGGTAAGAGTTTTTCCATCTATTGTGACCGGGCATGTGAATCCTGGTGAAACTTGGGCGATATTAAAATTAAGGAAAAGAAAGTAAGCAATTAATGAAAGAATGGTTTTCATGTGTTTAAATTTTTTTTAATAATAAGATGTAAAAAAATTCTGCACCCATCCGCTTGCCAAAGTATTTTGTACGTCGGACAGGTGGAACCGCTTCGTTCCCTGCTCGCCGTATAAACACTTTAGCAGGCGAGTCGCAAGAATTTCATTAATCATTCAATTGTGTACATTTTATAATTATTAAAATTCATACTCGTTTCATGACGTATTTATTTGTTATTAAGTAATATATAACTGCTCAGGTAAGATGGTTTTTCTCAGCCAAAATGATTCTATCTGAGTAGTTACAGTAACATAAACATCCAAAATTAAGCCAAATTTTAATTAAATTATAATAATATTGTTAAATATTGTGTTAATTATTCAGAAAATATTGCAAATAGTATTAATATATTTAATATTTTTGAATAAATTTTCGTTTTGTAACTACTCA
>Ga0256832_1003280_pt1 | contig 11019 bp, 10 predicted proteins | sample 134614metaG_FD_190534 | JGI IMG/M metagenome (GOLD analysis project Ga0256832, IMG submission 190534) | Hydrothermal vent microbial communities from Lau Basin, Pacific Ocean - 134-614 | ecosystem: Environmental > Aquatic > Marine > Hydrothermal vents | place: Pacific Ocean: Lau Basin | collected...
TTGCTAAAAAAGGTAACTTAGAAAAAAGACTTGAAACTCATGGTAGAGTTGGAATCTCTATTGATGGAAATGAAGTAACATTTTCAAAAGTAGGTGAGGCTAAAGAGAGTGCAGCTTTCTGGGGAACATACAGAGCACTGTTTGCTAATATTATTGAGGGACTTGATAAAGGTTTCCAAAAATCTTTAGAGATTAATGGTGTTGGTTACAGAGCTGCAGTTCAAGGTAAGACACTTAACTTACAACTTGGTTTCTCACATCCAATTGATTTTTCTATCCCAGAGGGGGTAGAGATTACTGTTGAGAAGAACCTTATTCATATTAAGGGTACTGACAAACAGACTATTGGTCAAGTTGCTGCTGAGATTAGAAGCTTTAGACCACCAGAGCCTTACAAAGGTAAAGGTGTTAAGTATACTGATGAAGTTATTGTCAGAAAAGCTGGAAAATCAGCAAGTTAATAGGAGCATAAGATGTTAAAAAGTATTCAAAAAAGAAAAAATAAACTTAGAATTCAACGTAAACGAAGAGTCAGAGGTAAGATTTCTGGAACAGTAGAACTTCCAAGAGTTTCTGTTTTTAAATCAAACAAACACTTTTATGCTCAAGCGATTGATGATGTTGCAGGTGTTACTCTTGCAGCAGCAGATGGTCGAAAAATGGGTCTAAAATCAAATGTTGAAGATGCTAAAAAAGTAGCTGTTGCAATGGCAGATGCTCTTAAAGCTAAAAACATCGAAACAGTTGTTTTCGATAGAAATGGTTATCTCTATCATGGTGTTGTTGCAGCATTTGCAGACGCTCTGCGAGAAGCTGGAATTAAGTTTTAAGGAGAAGATGAATGTTAGCAGAAAATATTGATAGAGAAAAGTTTGAAGAGAGAATTGTAAACATTGGTCGTGTTACTAAGGTTGTAAAGGGTGGTAGACGTTTTAGATTTACTGCTCTTGTCGTAATTGGTGACAAAAATGGTACTATTGGTTACGGTACAGGTAAAGCCAAAGAGGTTCCAGATGCAATTAAAAAAGCAGTTGATGATGCTTTTAAATCTCTTGTAAAAGTGAATATTAAGGGTACAACCATTGCTCATGATGTTCAGCAAAAAACTGGTGCAAGTCGTATTATCTTAAGACCAGCAAGTGAGGGTACAGGGACAATCGCAGGTGGTGCGATGAGACCAGTACTTGAACTTGCAGGTATTCAAGATGTTATTGCAAAATCATTGGGTTCAAATAACCCTAACAACCTTGTAAGAGCTACTGTGGATGCACTTACAAGAATTAAAGCATAATGGAGTAGATATGGGTTTACATAATTTACAACCAGCACCTGGTTCAACACGTAATAGAAAACGTGTTGGTCGTGGTCAAGGTTCAGGAAATGGTAAAACAGCTGGACGTGGTAACAAAGGTCAAAAATCAAGAACTGGTTATTCAGAAAAAAGAGGTTTTGAAGGTGGTCAAATGCCACTCTACAGAAGATTGCCAAAAATTGGTTTCTCTTCAAGAGTAATTAAACCTCATTCAATTAATGTTGATAAAAACAGAGCTGTTGCAGAGCTTTCTGAAATTACTATGGAGACTATTAAGTCTGTATATAAACTTCAAAAAACTGTAACAAAAGTTAAGCTTATTGGTACAGGTGCTAAGGATTTAGCAGCTAAAATCAAAGATGAAGCTGTTACAACGAGTGGTAACTAATTATGAGCAATGCTTTAACTCAAAAGATACTGATTACTTTTGGATTTTTATTTGCTTATAGAGTTTTAGCATACGTACCAGTTCCTGGTGTTGACACTGCCGTTATTGCCTCATTTTTTGATGGTAGTGGTGGAGGTATAGGGGGCATGGCGAACATGTTCTCTGGAGGTGCCATTCAGAGATTTTCTGTTATTTCACTAGGGATTATGCCTTATATTACAGCTTCTATTGTTATGGAGCTTATTGCTGCTACTTTCCCTGCTATTGGACAGATGAAAAAAGAGCGTGATGGTATGCAAAAGTATATGCAGATTATCCGTTATGCAACTATTTTTATTACTATTGTTCAAGGTTTTGGTGTTTCTATGGGACTTCAAGCTATGGAAGGTGCAGTGTTAATTGACCCTCTTACCTTTACTATTCTTACAACAGCTTCAATGTTGACTGGTACAATGCTATTAATGTGGATTGGTGAACGTATTACACAGAGTGGTATTGGTAATGGTATTTCACTTATTATCTTTGCTGGTATTGTTTCAGGAATTCCTGCAGCTATTTCAAATACAGTAACATCGGTAAATACAGGTGAGCTTAATTTCTTATCAGTGATTGCTATGTTGGCTATTATTTTGGCTACAATTTTTGTAATTATTTATGTTGAACTAGGAGAGAGAAGAGTACCTATCTCATATTCAAGAAAAACGATTATGCAAAATCAAGATAAGAGAGTGATGAACTACATTCCTATTAAAGTAAACCTTGCAGGTGTTATTCCTCCAATTTTTGCTTCAGCTGTTTTGATGTTCCCTATTACGATGTTAAGTTCTAGTACCAATGAGTACGCTTTAATGGTAGCAGATGCACTCAAACCAGGTGGAATTATGTTTAATATTGCAACATTTGTTTTGGTTGTATTCTTTGCATTTTTCTATGCATCGATTGTATTTAATGCAAAAGATATAGCAGACAACTTAAAACGTCAAGGTGGCTTTATTCCTGGTGTTCGTCCAGGGGAGCATACTAAAGAGTTTATTAACACTGTAGCTAGTAATTTAACAGGGTCAGGTGCATTTTACTTGGCACTTATCTCTACGCTACCATTCTTGTTGATTAACTCAATTGGTGCATCCTTTTACTTTGGTGGTGTTGCTGTACTTATTATTGTTCAAGTTGCACTTGATACAATGAGAAAAATTGAAGCACAAATCTATATGAATAAATATGATACATTAGGATCAGTAGGTCTATAATGGCAATTGCACTTCGTAAACCTAACGAATTGACCAAGTTAGCATTAGCTGGGTCAATCGTAGGTAAAACACTACAACATCTCCGAGAAAATATTACTGTTGGAATGTCTCTAAAAGAGATAGATGCTATGGGCGAAGCTTTTATTAGAGAGCATGGTGCAGAACCATCTTTTAAAGGTCTATATGGCTTCCCAGCTTCTGTTTGTACTTCGCTTAATGAAGTTTGTATACATGGTGTACCAACAGACTATCGAGTACAAGAGGGTGATATTCTTGGTTTAGATTTAGGTACTAAGATAGATGGTTACTTCGGTGATGCTGCTATTAGTATGGGAATTGGTAAAATTTCTAAAGAAGATGAAGATTTGATTGCCTGTTCAAAAGATGCACTCTATCATGCGATAGATAACATCAAGGTTGGCATGCGATTTAAAGAGTTGTCTCATATTTTAGAGACTTTTATACGAGATAGAGGATACGTACCACTTAGAGATTTTTGTGGTCATGGTATTGGTACGAAACCACATGAGGAACCAAATATTCCTAACTATGTAGATGGTAAACCAAAACAGGGTCCAAAAATTAAAAATGGTATGGTGTTTTGTTTAGAGCCAATGGTTTGTCAAAAGGGTGAAAATCCTGTTATTTTAGATGATAAATGGTCAGTGGTTTCTGAAGATGGATTACATTCATCACATTATGAGCATACGGTTGCGATTATTGACAACAAAGCAGTAATTTTAACTGAGGCTTAATGGTTTCACAATTAACAAACAATAGTTTAGTAAAACTTATCTAGATAGAGAGTATAAAGAGAGGGTTAAACCTCTTTCCAATAGAACAGTATTTTTCAAAGGAGAACAGATGGCTAAAGATGACGTAATAGAGATAGATGGTAAAGTAATAGAGGCATTACCAAATGCAACTTTTAGAGTTGAGTTAGATAATGGGCATGTTATTTTATGTCACATAGCAGGAAAAATGAGAATGCACTATATTAAGATTTTACCTGGTGATAAAGTAAAGGTTGAATTAACACCTTATAGTCTTGACAAGGGTCGAATTACCTTTAGATATAAATAGGTTATATTTCGAGAGCTTTATAAAAGCTCTCATAATTTTATTTATCTCTATCTTTGATTAATAGCTTGGCTTGTTCAATCCAATTCTCATCTTCTATTTCAATATTAAAAGGAATTTTTTCTTTTATCGTTTGAATATCTTCACTACTCCATTTTGAAATTTGTTCAAAACTATAAATACCAATATCATTAAGTTTGCTTTCTACGTTTTCCCCGATACCTTTTATATCTTGTAGGTTGTCTCTATATATTTCAATAGCCTTATTGCCCTCCTTTATATCTTTTGTCATATCTTTATTAAGAGTATCTTGAACATCAGGAACTTCTATTTCAGCTACTTTAGCTTCTGTAGGATTATTAATGTTAGGGGTGTCTGTTTCTACTTCTGGTTTTGTAACCTTGTCAAATAAGCCTTTTATACCATTAAGCAGACCTCCTGTAATAGCAGCATCTTCTACTTTATTCTCTTCTTTTATTTCAGCTTTTGGGTTAGAGACTTCTTTAGTAGTTTCTTGCTCTATTTTAGGAATTTTTACATTAGGTGTTTCAGTTTTTTCAACACTGCTCTCTTTTTCTTGTATTGGTAAAACATGAAGTTTTTCATTGTCATTTCTTAATTGAGTAGCCTCTTCTTCAAGTAGAGAATGGCTATCTGTTGCTTTGTTTAACTCTTCTGCTATTTGAGATACTTCATTTTTTTTATCTTGAACTGTTTTTTCTTGAATAGTGTTTTGTTCCTTAAAACTGTTTATCTCTTTTTCCGACTCTTTTAGTTTGAAACTATTATTATCTAGTTCTTTTTTGACTTTTGTAAGTTCATTTGTTAAAAGAATATTCTCTTGTTCAAGTTGTTCAACTATAGTATTTAAATCTTTAACTACTATAGCATGTCTTTTTATTTCTCCTTCTGCTTCACTTAACATTAACGCTTGTTCTGAAAAACTCTCTTCTGCTTGAAGTAATTTTTCTTTTAATAAAATATTGTTTTTATCCTTTTGTTTAAATAGATTGTTTAACTCTTGAACTGTCTTACTATGTGATTCTAGTTCTTTTTCTTTTTCTGTTAATTGTAAAGTTTGTGCAGCAGATGCATCTTTTACTATAGATAATTCATCTTTTAACAGAGCATTTTTTTTCTCTTCACTACTTAACAAGCTACTTAGCTCTTCTACTTCTTTTTTATGCTTTTTCTTTCCAAATACTTTTGAAATTAAATATCCAAATATAAAGCCTATTATAAGTGCTCCTAGTAAACATACCAACATTTTCATTATTAATTCAGTCATCTCTATTCTCCTTTTGTTAAGTAGATTTCTACTCGTCTATTTCGTTTATCATTTGGTTCAAAAATAAGTTTTTCTTCACCATAGCCTATAGATGCAATTTTCTTAGCATTTATTTTATGTTTAAATAGATATCTTTTGACACTATCAGCTCTTTTTTGACTTAGCATTTTATTGTATTTTGCACTTCCTCTAGCATCTGTATGTCCAGAAATATCTAAATTGACTTCTATATTTAAATCGTTAATTATCTTAATAACATTATCAAGAATTTTTTGACTAGAAGGTAAGATTCTACTACTGTTAAATTGAAAATTAATAACAGTATTCTTGAGTAAGTTATTAATTTGGGCTTGTGCCTCTTCTAATTTATTATCATCGTTAGATACTGCTGCGACAGGTTCAGTTACAGAAGGTGTTTCTGTGACAATTTCAGTTGCGACAGGTTCAGTTACAGAAGGTGTTTCTGTGACAATTTCAGTTGTGACAGGTTCAGTTACAGAAGGTGTTTCTGTGACAGTTTCAGTTACAACAGTTTCAGTTACAGAAGGTGTTGTTCCAACACTCTCCGTTATGGTAGGTTCTGTTACAGAAGATTCTGATACAGTTATCTTACTGTCAATTTGAAGTGATGGTTCAAAAGTACTTAAGAGTTTTTCTAGCTCTTTTTTCTCTTTTTCACTTTTTACTTTAGCCTTTACACTAAGTATATTTTCTTTGATACTTACAGATGCATTTGGTATATTGTTTTTTATCATGTACTCTACAAGGTTTAGAGTATTTGGGGACCAAGTCTCTTTTTTAACATTGTCTAAAAATTGAATATCATTACTACATGTTTTTTCTTGACACCATTGATTAATCTGCTTTATCATTTCACTTTGAGAAGACTCCTTAGCCAAAAGAGCATTAAACTTATAAGGTTCGGTATTTATAAAAAAGAATGACGCATCATCTTTTTTTACTACCTCCTGTTTTATAGGTACTATCTCTTCTTTTATGGGGTTATCTTTTATCAATTCATGTTTATCCTCTGTCTCCATTGCTACAGGATAGAGTTCTTCATATAGTTGATTTTTATGTGTTGCGATACAAAAGTAGGTATATAACGAACTTACACCCAATCCTAGTAGGATTAGACTTTTCCCACTCATAACTTCTCCTTTTTTAATTAAAACTATTGTTAATGCAACTGTTCTTGAGTTAACTTATGCACACCCTAAATTCTCCAATAAACTAAAAAAGTACATTTTATATTTAGAATATAATATTATTTGTACTAAAAACATTATATTGAATCTATTATAAAAAAACATTATATTTTAATTAAAAAATATTTTTTATTGAAGGATATTGTTAAAATAAGAGATATTTATATATATTGTGATTAAAGCTTCTATTTTTGCTATACTTTCACTTAATTAAAATTTAAATATAGAGTATAAAATGAGAGATTGGCTAAAAGAACTTATAAAAAAAATAAAAAAAAGTGAACAGTATCAAAAAATAGAGAAGTATTTTAATTCTCAACCCAAGAAAATTCCGTTAAAACAACAAATACTAATGGTGATTATATTTATTGTGTCCCTAGATATAGCAATGTATTTGGCATCATCTGTAAAGGGTGAAGAGACAGATTTGCAGCGTATCTCTAAAGATATGACAGAGTTAAAATATTCAGATATGAATAACTCAGCCGTTAATGAGATTTTAAAGGCTGAAAAGGTCTATTTTGTAGTTGACAAAGAACTTAATGTCAATGTGATTTTAAAAGAGGGGAACCGCTCACAAGAGATTAAAGATATTCCTATTTATAGTATTACTCGTAATATAGAGAAAGAGCTAATAGAGCATAATATCAATTACCAGTGGGTAAAACAAGAAGATATGATACCTGGTTTTGTGATTTTGTCTTTTTTAAGCTCTCATCTTTTTGAGATTCTTTTTATAGCCCTTATTATCTATATGTTGCAAAGTTCTGGGATGTTGCTTAATAGCGACAAATTTAGTGTTTATAAACCTAAAGAGATTAAGGGAGATATGGAAGATATTATCGGATATGAAGATGTAAAAGAGGAGGTTAAACACTTAGTTGATATGCTTAAAAATGTTGACCTCTATAGTAAATATGGCATTGAAGATTTCTTTAACATCATGTTCTCTGGAACCCAAGGTACAGGGAAGACCACAATGGCTGTACAGATAGCTAAAGAGCTTGAAGTTCCTATTTTAGTAACTACAGGAAATATAGAGACAGGTTTTGTGGGTGGGGGAGCAAAAGTAATAAAAAGTATCTACGCTAAAGCAACCCAACTGGCAATGGATAATAAGTTTAATACTTGTATTGTCTTTATAGATGAAGCTCAAAATTTACTTATGAAACGGGGGCAGTCACGAGAAAAATGGGCTGATGATACACCTAATGAACTTTTGACTCATTTAGAGGGTGTTAAGACCATACATGATGTCCGTATTATTACCATCGTGGCCTCTAATTTTGATGAGAGTAACATGCAATTAGACGAAGCGATGGCAGCACGTTTTAAAAAGAAAATCCACTTTAGACTCCCCAATGAAGAGGAGAGGGAAGAGCTTTTAAAACACTTTTTAAACAAAGTTGAAAACAGAGAAGAGCAAATTAATGTAGCTCGATTATCAAAAGCTTTTTCTAATACAAGTCCAAGAACGTTGCAGACCATTATTCAAGAGGCTTCACTTCTTGCTATTGCCAAAGAGGAGAAGGTTAATGATGAGCATCTTATGAAAGCGTTTGAGGTGGTTATGATAGGTAAGTCAAACAGAAAAACTACGAAGAACAGAGAGAAAGAGCGACATATTATTGCTATTCATGAGATAGGGCATTTTATGGCAGATTTTACTCAGACCATGGAAGAGAATGATTTAGATATAGAGAAGACTAAAGCAAAGATGAAAGTGATTAAAATCTCTTCTGAAAATATATCAAGAGTTAATGCATTAGGTTATGTACTCAATGAGTCAGAAGATATTATGTTAAGTTCCATTGCAGAGCTTGAAAAAGAGGTTAGAATACTTTACGGTGGGGTGGCTTCAGAAGAGTTGGTTTTTGGTAAAGAGAACATTACTACAGGTGCCTCTAATGATATAGAAAAAATTACTAGAATATTAAATCATCTATTTATAGAAACCTCAGCGTACTCTCAAAGTAAACTCAAGCTAGATGGTATAGACTTACTAAAAGATGTAGCCTATAAAGAGATGGAAGCCAAAGCAAAAGAGCTTTATAGTGAGACGTTGAGTTTACTTGAGAAAGATAAAGCGTTAATAGAGCATTTAGCAACTATACTTATAGAGCGATGGGTACTTTCTAAGGATGAGATTTTTGAGGAGATATTGGAGTATAAGAAGTAGAGTGTGTTTTCTAACGCACTTCTATTCCGAAAGGATTAATCTCTCTTCTTATCAATTTCTTCCCAATACCCCTGTATACTTTAGAACTTATTAGATACAAGTGACGAAGTCACGTAGGTCGTAGTGCCTCACTACAACATTAACTGGTATAACATAAAGCTTTTGAGTTCAATAGAGGCGTAATAAATTAAACCTCTGTCCTTCCTATTGCTAAAAACTCTTCGTCTCAATCCCCTCAAAAAACTCATTAATATCAACTTCCAAAACAATAGCAATTTTGAAAATATGTTCTAGGTTAAAGTGTTTTCCCTCTGCTAGAATTTCTGCTTTTCCTAAAAAGGTAGGAGATTGATGACCTATAGCATTGGCAAGTTTTAGTTGGGAGACTTTTTTAGATTTTCTGATTTTAACAACATTACGACTTATTAGCTCATAGAACTCTTCCCATCGTTTATCTTCATTAAAATCAATTATTTTCATTTAAATTCTTTTGCCACCCTATAGGGGTTTAAACTTTATTGAATTCTATTAATATATAATTTTATACACAACACCGTATAGGGTGTTAAAAAGGAATAAGAGATATGACAACCCTACCACAGATAGAGCATATAGAGCAGTTATTCAAGCAAAATAGTAAGTTTACAGACAAAGAGGGAAAGCTATTTGTTCCCAAAATTTTGGAGTCTATAGACAAAATAGATATAGACTTGGTCAAGCTTCTTATGGCAGATGAGAAAGCCAAAGAGCAGTTTTTTATAAAGATAGATGATGTCTATGTTCTCAATCAAAATGACCTTATAGAGTTTTTTACGATGAATGAGTACTTTAATCACTCTTACACAAGCTATACCAACAAAATAGGGCTTATAAAAAAAGATAATTTCATAAAGAAGTTTGACGATGTGGTGTTGGTATTTCCCTATAAAGATTGTGTGCTAGAGGGTGGACAGACAAAAGATGATGACAAAAAGAGTGAAGTCTTTTACAACTCTATTATAAGCCGTGATGAGATAGATAGACTTTTAGAACCTAAGGTTTTGACCAATATTAAGAAGTTTGACAAAGATGGAGAACATGAAGTAAATGAGATAACCCAAGAGGATAATCTGATTATAAAAGGTAACAACCTTTTGGCTTTGCACTCTTTAAAAAAGAGGTATGCAGGGAGAGTGAAGTTGATATATATTGACCCTCCGTACAATACAGGAAATGATAGTTTTGGGTACAACGATAGTTTTAATCACTCTACTTGGCTTACTTTTATGAAAAATAGGCTTGAAGTGGCTAGAGAGTTTTTGAGTGATGATGGGGTTATATTTATTAGTTGTGATGATAATGAACAACATTATTTAAGAGTGTTATTAGATGAGCTATTTGGAAGAAAAAATTTTATTTCAGAAGTTATAGTTCAATCAAATAAAGGTGGTAGAGATTATTTGCCTATAGCTGTTACCCATGAATATTTGATTTGTTTTTCTAAAAGTTTTGATAAATGTGAAATTAAAGAATTATCTAAAAGTACAGAACATTATAAATATGAAGATTCAACAAGTAGATACGAAATAAGAGAATTAAGAAATCGTAATCCTAAATTCAATAGGACTAATCGTCCTAATCTATATTATGCTGTATATATAAATGAATCATCAAAAGATGAAAATGGATTTTGTCTAACAAGTTTAGAAAAGGATAGTATTTACACAACAGTTACATATCCAAAAAATAGCAAAGGTTTTGATAGTTGTTGGAGATGGGGAAAAGATAAGTTTATTCAAAATAATACAAATGATTTAGATACAACTCAATTGGTTGCGAAACAAAAAAAAGATGGTGGTTGGAATATTTATGAAAAAAATAGAAAATCTACACAAAAAGTAAAATCAATTTGGAGTGAATCAGAAATGAGAACAGAGCAAGGAACAATTGATTTAAGAGCATTATTTGGAAAAGCAGTTTTTTCTCATCCAAAACCTGTTGCTTTAATTAAAAGATGTATTCAAATTACAACTAATAATAATGATATAGTTTTAGATTTTCATGCAGGAAGTGGAACAACAGCCCATGCTGTTTTAGAGCTAAATAAAGAAGATGGTTTAAATCGTAAATTCATTTTAGTTGAACAGATGGACTATATTCAAGATATTACTTGTAAAAGAGTAGAAAAAGTCATTGAAAAAAATCAACAAGGTAGCTTCATCTACGCAGAACTAAAAGATATAGACAACTTCAAAGATAGCCCTATAAATCAACTCAATAAAAATATGCAGTACCTACCCATAAGTGAACTAGAAGATGAAGAGTATGGTATCTC
>Ga0256832_1003281_pt1 | contig 11016 bp, 11 predicted proteins | sample 134614metaG_FD_190534 | JGI IMG/M metagenome (GOLD analysis project Ga0256832, IMG submission 190534) | Hydrothermal vent microbial communities from Lau Basin, Pacific Ocean - 134-614 | ecosystem: Environmental > Aquatic > Marine > Hydrothermal vents | place: Pacific Ocean: Lau Basin | collected...
GGAATCTGAGTGGCTCACGGGATACCTGTTCAAAACGAAAATGTGGGTGGCGTATGTTATCAGTTTCTAGTTACCAGGGGCGAGTATCGAGGCGTTCAATTTACCGTCATTCCGGCGGATGCCGGAGTCCAGAGAACTTGGAGAGATACTGGATTCCGGCATCCGCCGGAATGACGAAAATACTCGAATGTGGTTCAGCTAGAAACTCGCCACTCGAAACTAGAAACTAGAAACTAACAAGTTGACTTGCCGCAGTGGCTCGCATAGCGTGCGTTTTATGAGTAAATCAAGGTGTTGGGTGATGAGAACGAGTATTTTTCCCCTCCTGCTGGCTGCCCTGTTGCTACCGTTGCAGGTGCAGGCCGCCGAGGTGCGGGGTCTGTACGAGGCCGAGGTTCAGGTGTTCAGCCAGAAACGCAGTGAACGGGCCACGGCCATGGCAGCGGCGCTGGCGGAGGTGTTGGTGAAGGTCAGCGGCCGGCCGGATGCGGCGCAAGTCAAGGGTGTGGCCCAGGCAATCCGCCACCCTGCCCGGTTCCTCCAGCAATACCGCTACCGCCCTCTGGCGGAGGAGCGGCGAGAGCAGGCCGTGCAGGAGGCGGCACTGAGTGGCATCAGTCGTCCCGAGCCACAGATCGTGGTGTTCCGTTTCGACCGGGCGGCGGTGGACAAGGTGCTGCGTGACAACGGCCTGCCGGTGTGGGGGGCGACGCGCCCGGCCACCCTGGCCTGGCTGGCGGTGCAGGACGAGGGACGGCGTTACCTGTTGGGTGCGGATTCGCCGGAGCCGGTGCGTGAACTGTTGAGCCGCGAGGCCAAACGCCGCGGTCTGGCCCTGGTGCTGCCCTTGCTGGATTTGCAGGACCAGCAGGCCCTGCGCTTCGCCGACGTGTGGGGCGGGTTTCGTGATCCCATCCTGCGCGCCTCGGCCCGCTACCGCACCGAATCCATCCTGGTGGGGCGCATGTACCGCACCAGTGGCGGCGAATGGCAGGCCCAGTGGACCTTGCTGGAGGGTGAGCAGAGCCAGTCCTGGGCGGCGGCTGGCGCCCTGCCGGCGGAGGTGATCGACGAGGGGGTGAGCGGCGCCATCGAGGTGTTGGCCTCGCGTTATGCACCGGTGGCCGGTGAGCAGGTGGGACTGCTGCCGGTGACCATCGTCAATGTGCGCACCCTGCGCGACTACGCCCGGGTCAGCCGTTACCTGCAATCCCTGCAGGCGGTGGAAGCAGTGCAGGTGACACGGGTGGATGCCGATCAGGTGACCTTCGAGCTGGATGTGGAGGGTGGTCCCGAGGCCATCGCCCAGACCATTGCCCTGGGTAATGTGCTGCGGCGCTATCAGGGGATGGCGGGTTCTGATGGACATTTGCTGAGTTGGGCGCAAAGGAATACGCAAACCTACCAATTGTTGCCGTAATGAATCTGCGTCAACTGCCCAATGCCATCAGCATCGCCCGCATGTTTCTGGTGGTGCCGGTGGTGTTGTCCCTGCTGCAACTGAAATTCGGCACGGCCCTGGTGTGGATCGCCGTGGCGGGAGTCTCCGACGGCATCGACGGTTTTCTCGCCAAGCACTACGGCTGGCAGAGCCGACTGGGTTCGATCCTCGACCCGCTGGCGGACAAGCTGTTGCTGGTCTCCACCTTTATCACCCTCACCTGGTTAGGGTTGGTGCCGCTGTGGTTGCTGGTGGCCGTGCTGGCGCGGGATCTACTTATTGTTATTGGTGGTGTGGTCTTTCACATCACCCTAGGGCGCTTTGATATGCAGCCCTCACGGATCAGCAAGCTGAATACCGTGGTACAGATACTCTTTGTGCTGGCAGTGGTATTCTTTCACGGCGATTTTGCTTTGGTGCCCTGGGTGCTGGAGGCGCTGGCCTATATCACCCTGGCAACCACGGTAGTCAGCGGTATCGATTATGTCTGGGTGTGGGGGCGCAAGGCAATGAAGATTATGCGCGAGAAAAAACTGAGCCACTGAAATGCCGAATCAGACAACAATAAACGACTCACAAAAATGGTGGCTATTCGCCGTTATGCTGACGGCGGGTGTTCTGGTGTACCTGCTGGCACCGGTGCTCACGCCGTTTCTAGCCGGTGCTCTGCTGGCCTACCTGGGCGATCCTCTAGTGGATCGCATGGAAGACCGGGGGTTGCCGCGCACCCTTGCGGTGGTGGTGATCTTCCTGCTGTTATTCCTGTTGCTGGCGGGGTTGATCCTCCTGCTGGTACCTGCCCTGCAACAACAACTGGTCTCCCTGGTTAGGGCCTTGCCGCGTTACCTCGACTGGATGCAGGCCAACCTTGCACCCTGGTTACATCAGACCTTTGGCATCGATCCGGCGGCCCTGGACTGGTCGGCACTGAAGAGCGCCCTGCAAAAGAACTGGTCGCAAGTGGGCGGTGCCGCGGGCGGTATTGTGCACTGGCTGTCCTCCTCGGGCATGGCCTTGATGGCCCTGTTGGCCAACCTGGTGCTGATCCCGGTGGTGACCTTTTACCTGCTGCGAGACTGGGACCACCTGGTGGCACGGGTGCGGGAATTGTTGCCCCGTAAATGGGAGCCCACCGTAGTGCAACTGGCCAGGGAGGCGGACACAGTGCTGGGCGCCTTCCTGCGCGGCCAATTGCTGGTGATGCTGGCGCTGGCCACCATATATTCGCTGGGTTTGTGGTGGGTGGGTCTGGAGCTGGCGCTGATCATCGGCGTGGTGGCCGGCCTGGTGAGTTTCGTGCCTTATCTTGGCTTTATCATCGGCATCGTGCTGGCCGGCATTGCGGCCTACATGCAGTTCCACGAAGCCTACTATTTATTGTTAGTGGCCGCGGTGTTCGGCGTGGGCCAGGCCCTGGAAGGCATGTTGCTCACACCCCTGCTGGTGGGTGACAAGATCGGCCTGCATCCGGTAGCGGTGATCTTCGCGGTGATGGCCGGCGGCCAGTTGTTTGGTTTCGTGGGCGTAATGCTGGCCCTGCCCGCCGCGGCGGTGATCATGGTGTTGCTACGCTACGTACACCAGCGATATCAACAGAGCGAACTCTACGCTGATTCATAATTGTATTTTCCGTCATTCCGGCACACGCCGGAATCCAGACTGCTCGGTGGTTGGTAAAATGATAAACATGATTTCTACTCCTGGACTTTTCCTGTGGTAAGCGAACAAATCCCCCTGCGCTTCGCCTGGCGCGACGGCCTGTCATTCGACAATTATTGTGCGCCCGCAAATGCCGAGGCCGTGCATCATTTGCAGCAGGCCGCTGCCGGTGGCGGCGAGCAATTCCTGTTTTTGTGGGGTGGAAATAGCGTGGGAAAAAGCCATCTGTTGCAAGCGGCTTGCCAGTATGCAGCGGAGCACCAGCGCACCGTGGCTTATTTGCCCATGGCAGAGCTGGCCGAATTGTCACCGGAGATTTTTGACGGGCTGGAACAGCTGTCCCTGGTATGCATCGACGACCTGCAACGGATTGCTGGCAACGCCCGATGGGATGAGGCCCTGTTTCATTTTTACAACCGTGTGCGTGATGCCGGTGGGGTGCTGATCACCGCCGCCAATGTGACACCCGCCGCGCTCGATACCCCCCTGCCCGATTTGCGGTCGCGCCTGTGCTGGGGGCCGGTGTTACAACTGGCGGAGCTGGATGACGCGGGAAAGGTTGCCGCCTTGCAGTTGCGTGCGCAGGGGCGGGGCTTCGATCTGCCCGATGACGTGGCGCAGTTTTTGATGCGGCGCAGTGCGCGGGACATGGGCTCGTTGTTTGCCCTGCTGGATCGGTTGGATGAGGCATCACTGGTGCAGCAGAGGAAGTTGACGATTCCGTTTGTGCGTAATTTGATTTAGTTTTTTCGTTGGGGTGAGGGATAAACCCCAACACAATGTTGGTGGCTTGTTTCCCAGCCTTGATGGCGGAGATGATTTCTTGATTATCTTCGGAAGGCTGGGAGTTACTTTTCTTTGTTTGCGCAAAGAAAAGTAACCAAAAGACCATTTTGTCAGGAACAAAATGGAACGCACGAAGTGCGCCCGGAGGGGCCGCGCCAGGGATGGCGCGGATTAAAGCGCACCCGGATCCCTCGCCGCACTTCGTGCGGTTCCTTGCGCTCCTCGGTATTTTGCGCGCGGGCGTAAACTCGCTTCGCTCAAACATACGCCCGCTTCATCGCAAAATCCCTGCGGTGCTCAGCGAGGCATGACGGGAGTGAGCTGCGTCGTAGATTCTGGAATCTGGGGTTTTGACTTTCTTCCCTTCGATGCAGCCGAGCATCGCAGCCTTCATTGGAGGAAGCAAAAAATTTGTTTGAGGGAGCGAAGCGAGCGAGTTTATTTTTGCGCCAATGAAGGCGAGAAGCGCAGGGGAGTCGCGTAGCGACCAAATCGTAGGGTGTCCTTTCTTTTGGTGTCTTTTCTTTGGACAAGCAAAGAAAAGACACACGCAGCTTCCGCCGGGAAAAATTAAAACAGCTAAACAATCAGCTGCGGAACTTGCGCAGAAATATGCGTGGGGACAGACCTAAGGTCTGTTCCCGGGAATTCATACACTCAACCCTGCAACTTCACCGCCACTTCAGCCACCCGTTTCCCCAACGCCTTGCACAAACGCTTTTCCTCATCACTCAGCGGACGCTTGTTGTCATCCCCCGCAAAATGACTCGCCCCATAGGGCGTACCGCCGCTGGTGGTGTGCATCAAGTCGGTTTCGGCATAGGGCAGGCCGGTGATCAGCATGCCGTGGTGCAGCAACGGGAGCATCATGCTCAGCAGGGTGCTTTCCTGGCCACCGTGCAGGCTGGAGGTGGAGGTGAACACGGCGCCGGGTTTGCCGGCCAGGGCGCTGGAGAGCCAGAGGTCGGAGGTGGTGTCGATGAAGTATTTCAGTGGCGCGGCCATGTTGCCGAAGCGGGTGGGGCTGCCGAGGATCAGCCCGGCGCACTGACGCAGGTCGTCGTGGCTGGCGTAGGGCGGGCCTTCGGCGGGGATGTCGTCGGCGGTGGCCTCGCAGACGGTGGACACGGGGGGTATGGTACGCAGCCGGGCCTGGGCGCCGGGGGCTTGTTCGACGCCGCGGGCGATGAGCTGGGCCATCTTGGCAGTGGCGCCATGGCGGCTGTAGTAGAGCACCAGGATCTCGCTCATGGCAGGATCTCCAGTATGGTCTCGGGCGGGCGGCCGATGGCGGCGCGCTTTTTGCCGTTATGTTCGGTGATGACGATGGGGCGTTCGATGAGTCTGGGGTGATTCACCATGGCATTGATGAGTTGTTCGCGACTGAGGGTTTCATCATCGAGCTGGTTGTCCTTGTACTCGGCCTCGTGTTTGCGCATCAGCTGGCGGGGTTCGAGTTTGAGCAGGGTGAGGACTTCGTCGAGGGTCTTGGCGTCCGGTGGGGTATTGAGGTATTCAACCACCTCGGTCTCGACGCCGTGTTCATCCAGCAGCGCCAGGGTCTGCCGGGATTTGGAGCAACGTGGGTTGTGATAGAGTGTGGTGGTCATGTCGGTATCTCCTGGTATTTTCCGTTGGCGGCGATTGTAGCGTCTGTCGGCGCAGCTTGTCGCCTGCCCTATGCTGTGAAAACCTAACGCCCTGAAACCGGGCGTTGTTGACAGTGTATGGGGCCGGTGCTAGGTTGATTTCACCGTACTGTTGCGGTGTCTGCCTCGTATAGTTGCCGATTCCATATCCATGATTTCACGCCTTTTTATCCGCCATTTCAAATATCTTGTCTTGTTGTCGGCACTCATTCTGTCGGCCTGCGCCGGGGTGCCCGTGCAGGAGATGAGTAATGCCCGCCAGGCCGTGGATGCGGCGCGCAAGGCGGGGGCGGAGACCCGCGCCAGCGAGGAACTAAAGGCCGCTGAGGCCCTGTTGCAGAGTGCCGAGCAGGCCCTGGAAGAGGGCGATTACAAGAAGGCGCGCCGCGATGCCGAGGCCGCCCAGTCCCGGGCCGTGGTGGCGCAGGACAAGTCCCTCAACGAATAGGGGCGTTCTCTAGGGCCTGTTAACGCTAATGATACCACCGCGCTGGCGTCATTAGCGTCAACAGCCCTAGCCTTTGACCCCTGCGCAGCAACGGGCGACAATGCTCATCAATTTCCTTCTGCCGGCTTGATAATAACAATGAAAAAACTGGAACAATGGTTCGAAAACGGTCTGTGGGGCAGCCGCTTTATTGTACTGTTTGCGGTGATCGCCAGCCTGGCCACCGCCCTGGTAATGTTTTTCATGGCCACGGTGGATGCCTGGATGCTGGCCTCCCACATGTTCGAATATGCCTCACCGGACCTTGTGGGCCAGGAGCGGGCAGCCTTTCGCGCCACTACCGTTACCCACGTGGTGGAGATCATCGACGGCTATCTGCTGGCTACGGTGTTACTGATTTTCTCTCTGGGTCTGTATGAGTTGTTCATCAGCAGGATTGATGCTGCGGAACAATCAGAAACCGCTTCCAAGGTGATGATCATTCACAGCCTGGATGACCTGAAGGCGCGTCTGGCCAAGGTGATCCTGATGATTCTCATTGTGCGTTATTTCGAACACGCGGTGAGCATGCCCTTTTTAAACCCCATGGATCTCTTGCAACTGGCCGCGGGTATTGCGTTGATCGGGTTGGCCCTGTATCTCACCCATGAGTCGGGCAGCCACAGCCAGGATGACAACAAGGAACACTAGGGTCTGGCATCCTGATCCCTTCCCGGCGTAAGGTATAGGACGAGTATTGCGTGTCTTAAGCGTCCATTAAGCAATCATTAAGCCGGGTTTAAGAATAAGACTCTATGATCTCCCCATACAAAACGTGAATGACAAGCGATCTGTCGTTAGGTTTTGTAGGTTTTCCAATTAAACATCTATGGAGGGATTGATCATGAAAACAGTACTACGCAGTTTCATCGGTTTAGTGGTTTCATTATTTTTTGCCAGTGTCGTGCTGGCGGACAGCCCGGTGGATCTCAGTAAACCGGACAGCCATTCCGTGGAGGTCAAGGGCAAAGTCAGTCTGTACCGGGTGCAGGTGGAGGGAATGGATATGGGCATGGGGCTTAACAAGGTCCATGCCGAGGTTTTCGTCTCCCTCGACTCTCAGCCGGGTATGATTTATACCTTGGCCCTGCACAATGCCAAGGACGGCCAGAGCGCGGTAAACAAGGAGATCGCCGATACATTGCGCACGGCCTATCTGAACAAGACGCCGGTGACCTTGTATCACCAAATTCCCATCAAGCGGGAAAACAATTTCAAGATCCTGATGGTGCAATTAGACTGACGGAACGCCACGAGCCCAGGGATGGGCATAAAAAGAGCCTGCATTTGCAGGCTCTTTTGTTGTAGCAGTCAGACCGAGGGTGATGGCGCCATCACTGAAGACTGACAGGCCTTTGTTTTGCAAAACCGCTACTCTGGGAAAAGGCTCTCTTCGGCTCCGGCATGGTCAAGGTGATGGTATTCGAGCCGATAGTAATGGTGTCTCTTTGCCAAAATAGGATCCGCCGCATGTCTTTTTTTCATTCCGGGTATGAGTGGCTTTCCCGCATGGCTGCGCGTGCTACTCATGCCAATGACAGTGCAGAAGAAAAGACCCGAAAAAGCGTATTGACCATCGTTGCGGTGATTATCGCCGTACTGGCGGTGTTTTGGGGTAGCGCCTATGTCTGGTTAGGCAAGCCATTGTCCGGAGCGATTCCCCTGGCCTATGCCATTATCTCCTTTGTCAGTATTGGTTATTATTTTTTTACCAAGCGTTTTGCCTTTTTTCGCTTCAGTCAGTTGTTACTGATCTTTTTGTTGCCGTTTTTTTTGATGTGGAGCCTGGGTGGGTTTGCCCACAGTAGTGTGGTGATGGTGTGGGCCTTTTTTACACCATTGGCGGCGATGATGTTTGCCGATGTTGCCCATGCCGCCAAGTGGCTCGTAGCCTTCGTGTTCTTCACGATCCTATCCGCTGTGATTGATCCCAATCTGGCGAAGGCCATAATACCCATGAACGAAACAGCCATACGGGTCTTTTTTGTATTGAATATCGGCGTTGGTTTTGCGGCGATTTTTTTGGTGCTGAATTTTTTCGTGCGCCAGCGTGAGCAGGCCCACCAGGCTGCGTTGTTGACTAAAGATGACCTTGAGCGAAGCAATCGCCAGCTTCAGGAAAATGAAGCGACCATCCGTCAGTTGATGTTGACCGATGATTTGACCGGGGTCGCCAATCGCCGCCATCTTGATGAGCGATTGCAGTTTGAGTTGGAGCGGATGCAGCGCTATGGGCGGGGCTTCAGTGTCATCATGGCCGACCTCGATCATTTTAAACAGGTGAATGATACCTATGGCCATATCAAGGGTGACGAGGTGATCGTGACCTTTGCTGATGTATTGAAGAGTGAGCTGCGTTCGGCTGACTTCGTTGCCCGTTTTGGTGGGGAGGAGTTTATTGTGATTCTTCCTGAGACCGCAGAAACGGCAGCACAGTTGCTGGCGGATCGAGTGCGCGCATCGATGCAGGCAAAAAAGATCAAGGGGTTCCCACATTCTGTGACCGCCAGCTTTGGGGTAACAGGAGTGAAGAAGGAAGACAGCCTCGAGGGTGTTGTGCAGCGTGTGGACCGTGCCCTGTATCAGGCGAAGGAGTCGGGGCGTAATCAGGTGGTTGTGGTTTAGGGTCTGTTAACGGGTCTTAGGGATTAACTATCCACTTCAATGGGGATGCCGGCTATGTGCGCCCGCCACTGGGCCGGGCCGGTTTCATGTACCGAAGTGCCCTTGGTGTCCACCGCCACGATCACCGGCATGTTCTCCACCACGAATTCATGTATCGCCTCCATGCCCAGTTCAGGGAAGGCGATGACCTTCGATGAGCGTATGGCCTTGGACACCAGGTAGGCCGCGCCACCGGTGGCGATGAGGTACACTGCACCGTGTTTTTTGATGGAATCGATGGCCGCCGGGCCGCGCTCGGCCTTGCCCACCATGCCCATCAGGCCGGTTTTCTCCAGCAGGGGGGCGGTGAACTTGTCCATGCGCGTGGCGGTGGTGGGGCCGGCGGGGCCCACGGCTTCGTCGCGCACCGCGTTCACCGGGCCCACGTAATAGATGAAACGGTCTTTGAGGTCCACGGGCAGGGGCTCGCCCCGGTCGAGCAGGTCGATAAGCCGTTTGTGGGCCGCATCGCGGCCGGTGAGCAGGTGGCCGGAGAGCAGCAGGGTCTCGCCCGGTTGCCACTGGGCGATGTCCGCACGGGTCACGGTGTCGAGGTTCACCGGGCGCGCGGTCTCCTTGCCGGCCAGAGCGATCTCCGGCCAGTCTGCCAGTTTGGGGACGGGCAGTTGCGCCGGGCCACTGCCGTCTAACGTGAAATGGATGTGTCGGGTGGCGGCGCAATTGGGGATCATTGCCACCGGCTTGGAGGCGGCGTGGGTGGGGTAGTCGCTGACCTTGATGTCCAGCACCGTGGTCAGCCCGCCCAGCCCCTGTGCGCCGATGCCCAGGGCGTTGACCTTTTCGTACAATTCCAGGCGCAGCGCCTCGGCGCTGGTCTGCGGGCCGCTGGCCTTGAGTGCCTGAATATTGATGGGCGTCATCATGCCTTCTTTGGCGAGTAACATGGCCTTTTCCGGGGTGCCGCCGATGCCCAGGCTCAAGATACCCGGCGGGCACCAGCCGGCCCCCAGCTGGGGCACGGTGTCCAGCACCCAATCGACGACGGAGTCGCTGGGGTTGAGCACCGTAAAGCGGGCCTTGTTCTCCGAGCCGCCGCCCTTGGCGGCCACGATGACCTCCAGCCGGTCGCCGGGGACCATTTCGCTGTGGATCACCGCCGGGGTGTTGTCGCCGGTGTTGTGGCGGGCGCCGGCGGGGTCGCTCACCACCGAGGCGCGCAGCGGGTTGTCCGCATCCAGATAGGCCTGGCGCACGCCTTCGTCCACCATCTCCTGCACCGAGAGTTCGGCGTCCCAGCGCAGATCCATGCCGATCTTCAGGAACACCACCACGATGCCGGTGTCCTGGCAGATGGGCCGGTGGCCCTCGGCGCAGAGCCGCGAATTCACCAGGATCTGTGCGATGGCGTCTTTCGCGGCGGGGGATTCTTCCCGCTCGTAGGCGTGGTTGAGTGCCTCAATGAAGTCACGGGAATGGTAATAGGAGATGTGCTGGCAGGCGTCGCGGATGCTGGTGATGAGGTCGCTTTGGCGAATGGCCGGCATGAGTTTGCCCCTTAATGTTTGCGCGGCGGGTCGTCACCGGGCGGATTGGCGAGCATCACACCGAAGGCGGCGTAATTCCTCACAATATAAGCCAGTCAGGCGGTTGACACAACGCGGTGTATCACGCAGAATTACGCGCTTCTTTTCGGGGAGGGGTTCCCGAGTGGCCAAAGGGATCAGACTGTAAATCTGACGGCTCCGCCTTCGGTGGTTCGAATCCACCCCCCTCCACCAAATGAAGTCACTAGGGGCGAGTAACTAGTGACGAGGAAAAGAACCGAATAATGTTGTCGATGGCATAAGGGTGTAATTCTAGCGAGCAGTTCCTGGAAGCCAGCCCCTAGAAACTCGCAACTAATATATGCGGGTGTAGTTCAATGGTAGAACTTCAGCCTTCCAAGCTGACTATGTGGGTTCGATTCCCATCACCCGCTCCAGAAAATGCAGGGTAAAGGGAAAAGATAAAAGGGCAAAGGTGGACGTTGTTTCGAAAAGGGTTTTGTCTCTTTGCCCTTTTATTTTTGCCCTGAAGTTTCGGCTCATGTAGCTCAGGGGTAGAGCACATCCTTGGTAAGGATGAGGTCCCCGGTTCAAATCCGGGCATGAGCTCCAAATTGAAGTCGTTGTTTGAAAAGTTTTGGTAACCGTTACATTAACCGTTTGGCATAACTTAATTTAGAGTAAAGAGGGTCAGCCGATGTCCAAGGAAAAATTTGAACGAACGAAACCGCACGTCAACGTAGGCACCATTGGTCACGTTGACCACGGCAAAACCACGCTGACCGCGGCGCTGACCAAGGTCATGGCGGAAAAGCACGGCGGTGA
>Ga0256832_1003282_pt1 | contig 11016 bp, 10 predicted proteins | sample 134614metaG_FD_190534 | JGI IMG/M metagenome (GOLD analysis project Ga0256832, IMG submission 190534) | Hydrothermal vent microbial communities from Lau Basin, Pacific Ocean - 134-614 | ecosystem: Environmental > Aquatic > Marine > Hydrothermal vents | place: Pacific Ocean: Lau Basin | collected...
AGATCTTGGGCAGCTGGGTGGTCTTGCCCGAACCGGTCTCCCCGGCCACGATCACCACCTGATGCTCACGGATGGCGGCGGCGATCTCCTCGCGGCGTTGTGATACGGGCAGTTCCTCGGGATAACCGGGCGCCGGCAGCTTGTCCGCCCGCGCCTGGCGCCGGGCCACGGAGGCCTCGATCTTTGTGGCCAGTTCGGCAAGCCGTGGCGCATCGTTGCCCGCCTGTTTCAGGCGCTGGCGAAAACGGTGCTGGTCCCGGCGCAGGCAGTGGGCAATGCGCGCCTGCAGGGCTTGAGTCTCGGGCGTACTGCGGATCATGCGTCGTCGGTCTGCCCCGTTGTTTCCCCGGCCTTCACCGTCTCCCACAGGGCTTCCCAGCTTTCCAGGTCCAGGCTGTCCAGCGCCCTGCCCTGTGCCGCGGCCAGGGCCTCCATCTGCGCGAAACGCCGCTCGAACTTACGATTGGCCCGGCGCAGGGCCGTCTCCGGCTCCACGTGGGCCAGCCGCGCCAGGTTGGTCACGGCGAACAGCAGGTCGCCCATTTCCTCGGCGATGCGTGCCTGGTTTGCGCCGCTCTCGATTTCCACACGCACCTCTTCGCGCACTTCTGCCAGCTCCTCCTCCACCTTGGCGAACACCGGAGTGATCTCGGGCCAGTCGAAGCCCACCCGTGCCGCGCGGCGCTGCAGCTTCACGGCCCGGCTCAGGGCCGGTAGGGCCAGGGCGACGCCGGACAGGGCGCCGCTTGCGCCCGCCTTTGCCGCGCGCTCACGGGCCTTGCCGGCCTCCCAGGCGCGGGTCTGCGCCTCGGCATCGCTGATGCTGGCGTCGCCGGCAAACACGTGAGGATGGCGGCGCACCAGCTTGTCCACGATGCCCGCCGCCACCTGGTCGAGATCGAACCGCCCCTGCTCCTCGCCGAGCCGGGCGTAAAACACCACCTGGAACAGCAGGTCTCCCAGTTCGTCGCGCAGCTCGTCCATGTCGCCACGCTCGATGGCCTCGGCCACCTCGTAGGCCTCCTCCAGGGTGTGGGGCACGATGCTGGCGAAATCCTGTTGCAGGTCCCAGGGGCAGCCGCGGTCCGGGTCGCGCAGGGCGGCCATGATGTCACGCAGTTTATGGATGCTTTTCAAGGTGTCGCTCAAGCTGTATGTCCTTACTGTTTGATATGTGGAAGCTATTTGTTTAGGGTTTGTCGCGCGCTGGAGAGCGTCAAAAGGAAACCAAAAATTTGCGTACCTCGTCACCCTTTAGCGCGCGCCATTGGCGGACGATAGTAACCCAGGAAGGGGAGGTCTTCACGAATGATTCAGGTGGCAACAAACAGCAAACAACCGACACGCACAGGCGTGCTGTTCATTGTGCTGCTGATCGTTTTGCTGGCGATGCCGGGCATCGCCTTGGCGCAAGACCTGGATGCCCTGGCCGAGGGTCAGGCCGCCTTCAATGCCGGCGATTACGAATTGTCATTTTCCCTCTGGTCCACCCTGGCCACCCAGGGCAACACCACGGCGCAGGTCTTCGTGGGGCTTTCCTACGACAATGGCTGGGGCACCCCGCGCAGCCCGCAACTGGCCCGGGTGTGGTATCGCAAGGCGGCAAAAAAAGACAACCCCTCGGCGCAATACCTGCTGGGCCTGCATTTCATTCAGGGAACACGCACGGAACGCCGCGAGGGCTTGACGTGGCTGCGGCGTGCCGCCGCCAATGGTGACGCTGCGGCCCAGCGTTTCCTGAAAAAGGGCCAACAGCGCGGCTGGTTCAAGGACATCCCGCCAGAAAATCCCCCCGCCGCAAAGAAAAAGGCCACCGTGCAGACAGTGGCCCTGGCGCCCTCTTCACCGGGCGAGTGATCAGCGCCTGGTGCTGGCGGTCCTCAGTGGCTGCGGCAGCCGTGCGAACACGGGCGTGTCCGCAGTAAAATCCTTCTCCCGCAGATAGGCCGCCGCACGCGGATCGCCGTCCCGGCTGGCCATGCGCATCAGCGTCATGCCGCGCACCGCATTGCCCCGTTCCAGGGCCATGATGGCCTCACGGTAGGTGCAGGCGCCCGCCACGGCAGGACTCGCCGCGAACGCACCCGCCATGAGCAACAGCGCCGCGCAGGCCGTGAGCTGTTTTTGCCGTTGTGCAAACATCATGTTGCGTCCACCTCCTTCGACACTCCCTGCGTTGAGTAACGTATGGCAGGCGCAACGGGGCCTGTCAAGTTATGCAAGGACGGGAAACCCCGTGGAAAAAGCGCTAAACTCCCCGCTCCGAAAATCGCAATTCCGTTGAATCCCATGAAGCCACTGATCCTCGCCTCCACCTCCCCCTTTCGCCGCGAGCTGCTGCAACGCCTCGGCCTGCCCTTCGAGACCGCTGCGCCGGATGCGGACGAGACGCCCCTGGCGGGTGAGTCCCCCGAGGCACTGGTGGCCCGCCTCGCCGAGGCCAAGGCGCGGGTGGTGGCCCGGCAATTTCCGGATGCCCTGATCATCGGCTCGGATCAGGTGGCGGTGCTGGACGGCAACATCCTGGGCAAACCCGGCGACCATGCCAAGGCCGTGCAGCAATTGCGCGCCGCCAGCGGACGCCAGGTGGATTTTCTCACCGGCCTGTGCCTGCTGAACAGCCGGAGCGGGCGTTGCCAGGTACGGGTGGAACCCTTCTCCGTGGTGTTCCGTGCGCTCAGCGATGCGCAGATCGAGCACTACCTGCGCCACGACACGCCCTACCAGTGCGCCGGCAGTTTCAAGTCGGAAGGCCTGGGTATCGCCCTGTTCGAGAGGATGCAGGGAAACGATCCCAACGCCCTCATCGGCCTGCCACTCATCACCCTGACCGAGCTGCTGCGCAACGAGGGTGTGGATGTGCTGGCGGATCAGGCCTCCAACAACTGAAGGATCAGTGGCGTGCAGATGACATCCAATGCCTGCTGCATTTGGCTGCCGGAGATCACCATGGTGTTGGGCCGCGACATGAAGGCGCCGTCGATCAATTCCTGCAGACGGGGAAAATCATAGCGCTGGGGATCACGGAAGCGGATCACCACCTTGCACTCGTGGGGCTCCGGCACTTCCGTGGCTATGAAGGGATTGGAGGTGTCCACCACCGGCACCCGCTGGAAGTTGATGTCCGTTACCGAAAACTGGGGCACGATGAAATGGATATATTCCTGCATGCGTTCGATGATGCGTGCGGTGGTGGTGTTCTGCGAATAGCCCCTGGTGTGCATGTCACGGGTGATTTTCTGCATCCATTCCAGGTTGACCACAGGCACGATACCCAGCAACAGGTCCACGTGTTGCGCAACGTCCACACCGCTCTTCTTGTCGGCGTTGCGACGTTCCACAATGACCTTGGGGTTATGCGAAGCACTCATCTGGCGCCGCGACCAGCGATTGGCCACCACCCCGCCGTGCAGGCCCTCGTAGAACAGTAAATCGGAAGCCGCAGGAATCTCCTGCCAGTCCGTGAAACTGCCGCTGGGAGCGTCCAGTTCATCGCCGGCCTCCTGGGCAAACTCCTCACTGACGTATCGACGAAACCGGCCACTGCCATTCTCGCCATAGGACTGAAATAACTCTTCCATCAAATCGAAGCGGTTCACCTCCGGGCCGAAGGGCGTCACTACTCTTCCATCGGCTTCTGCCTGGTCCAGCATTGCTTGCATGTCATCGCGGTCATAACGCCGAAAGCATTCACCGTCGATGAAGGCGGCATTGATATTCTCGCGTTGAAAAATATGCGCGAAGGTCTTTTTGACCATGGTGGTGCCTGCGCCTGGAGCACCTGTGACCGCGACGATGGGATGTTGTTGAGACACGTCAGTTTCCCCAAATAACCAATTACAGTTAGGTCAGCGCAGTGGCGATACGGATTGGCTTGACTCTGGAACTCCCAGCACCTTGGCCATCACACCGGCCAAGGTAACACCGATACGATCGGCAAAGCGATCCAGGTAATTGGGCCGCGGGGTAAAATCGACAATATTTTCCACGCCAATAATTTCCCGCGCCACATACCCCGTACTGCCCAGGCCGTCCACCAGTCCCAGTTTTACGCCCTCCTCACCATTCCAGAACAGACCGGTGAACAATCTGGGATCCTCGGACAATCGGTCCCCTCGCCCGGCCTTTACCTGGTCAATGAACTGGCGATGCACGCTATCCAGCAGATTCTGCACATGCTTCACCTCGTCTTTTTTCAGCGGCGAGAAGGGATCCATTATTCCCTTGTGTTTGCCGGCGGTAAGCAGACGTCGTTCCACGCCCACCTTTTTCAGGGTATCTACAAAACCGAAGCCATCCATGAGCACACCGATGGAACCCACGATGCTGGCCTTGTCGGCATAGATCTCGTCTGCGGCGGCGGCGATGTAATAGCCGCCGGAGGCGCAGATATCCACCACCACAGCATACAGTTTGATCTTCGGATATTTCTTGCGCAGGCGCTTGATCTCGTCGTACACGTAACCCGCCTGTACCGGGCTGCCACCAGGGCTGTTGATGCGCAGGATCACCCCTTTGGTGTTCTTGTCCTTGAAGGCGGCACGCAGGCCTTTCACCAGGGTATCGGCATTGGCCTGGGTGTTGGCGGCGATCACTCCCTGCAGATCCACCAGGGCCGTGTGCTCACCGCGCTTGAGGGCTTCCTTGTTCCAGCTGCCAGGCAGATAAAATAGGATCACGAAGAGATAAATAAACAACAACGACTTGAAAAACACGCTCCAGCGCCGGGCGCGGCGTTGTTCGTTGATGGCGGCGAAGGCCAGGCGGTTGAGAGTGTCCTTTTCCCAATCGGATGAGTGTATCTTTGTCTCCGCCGTGGATTGCTTGTCGCTCACTGGCTTGCCCTGAGTCCAGACATCGTTCTCCTCTACGGGTGTATTGTCTGGTTTTGTTGTTTGTTCGTCGGGCTTTTCGTGATCATTCATCAGCTACACCTTCGTTATTGGCTTGCATTGTTTGTTTGCACTGTTTACCTGAAATTATTTTCTTGAGCCCCGCACTGTCTCATTACCCAGCCACTGCGGCAACTCGCAGATGTCTGACAGACAACCCAATGGGCCGCAGGCCAACAGCCGCTGCCGCTCATGCACCCCGTAATCCACCCCCAGCGCCGCGGCCCGGGCGGCATTGGCCATGTGCAGGTCGTATTCGGTATCGCCGATCATCAGGGTCTGTTGCGCCGCTGTCCCCAGCTCCTCCATGATCTCCAGCAGCATTTGCGGATGGGGCTTGGAGCGGGTTTCGTCCGCGGTACGCGAGGCCACAAAATACTGCGAAAAGCCGGTACTTTGCAAAACCCGGTCCAGCCCACGGCGTCCCTTGCCGGTGGCCACCGCCAGCAGATAGCCGGCCTCATTGAGTTGCTGCAGCACCTGTTCGGCGCCGGCAAAGGGCTCGCAGGGATCGTCGGCAAAAAAATGGTAGCGGTAGCGGTCCACCAGTACCTGTATCTGCGCCTCGTCACTCCCCGGCAACAGTTGCAGGATGGCTTCGCGCAGCCCCAGGCCGATGATGTCGCGGATCTTAGTGCGGGGCAGCGCCGGCAGGTCCAGGTCCGCCAGGGCCCGCTGCATGCTGGTGACGATATGCGCCTCGGAATCCATCAGGGTGCCGTCCCAGTCGAAGACCAGTAGTTCAAAATGCCTGTTCATGATCGTCTTTCATTAATGCCTGTTAACAGGCCCTAGGCAATGCCGCGAGCAGCGCCTCCAGTTCCTCGCCCAGGGGCGCACTGAATTCATGAACCTGCCCCCCCTCCAAAGCCTCCAGGGGAAAGGCCAGCGAGCGGGCATGCAGGAACAGCCGGCGCAGGCCATGCTCCTTCATCTGCCGGTTGAAGGCCGCGTCGCCGTATTTCTCGTCGCCGGCGATGGGATGACCGATGGAAGCGGCATGCACGCGAATCTGGTGGGTGCGCCCGGTGAGCAGTTTCACTTCCACAAGGGTGGCATCGGCAAATCGCCGCACGGGACGGAACAGGCTCACCGCGGGCTTGCCCTCCGGGTGCACGGTGACCACCCGCTCTCCGGATTTCAGGGTGTTCTTCAGCAGCGGCGCATCGACGCGGCGCTCGCCCTTTTCACCCCCGGACCACTGACCCTTGACCAGCGCCAGGTAGCGCTTGTCCATGCCCTCCCCGCGCAACAACCGGTGCAGCTCCCGCAAGACGCTGCGCCGGGTGGCGATGAGCAGGCAGCCGGAGGTCTCCCGGTCCAGGCGGTGCACCAGTTCCAGGTACGGGGCATCGGGGCGCAGCGCGCGCAGGGCCTCGATCACCCCGTAGCTCAGCCCGCTGCCACCGTGCACGGCGATACCCGAGGGCTTGTTGAGCACCAAAAAGCCCTTTTCCTCGGTGAGGATACTGGCCTCGATGCGTGCCAGCACCCGCGCCCCGGGATTCGCCGGGGAAGGCTCCTCGGCCACCCGCAGCGGCGGAATCCGCACCGCATCGCCACTCTGCAGGCGGTAACTGGCCTTGATACGCCCCTTGTTGACCCGCACCTCGCCCTTGCGCAGCATGCGGTACACCCGGCTCTTGGGCACCCCCTTGAGGCTGGCCAGCAGAAAATTATCGATTCTTTGACCCGCCCTGTCGTCGTCCACTTCGACAATTCGGGCCTTTTGGGGGGGGATTTGCGTCATGGGGGGCATCATAGCAAATACCCGGGAAGCGTGATTGTCTGCCGCCTGCCCATGTCTGGTTTGCTGATAGGCCCCAAGGCTGCTATATTTGCCGGGCTTATTGCGGGATAGTATTGATTCTCCGCCCATTTTCCCCAGCCGGGGCCTGCGCCTGAACGCGCCGGAAAGTGGCGCAGAACGGAACAAGTTTCTCGACATCCGTGTCATGACGGGTGTGTTTACCAATATTTAGTGCGCTCCCATGTCCACCTTGTGTTCATGACGAGCTGACCAATAGCAGTGCGCGTGGACTCGCGACACCGGCCCCTGACCAATCAACAAGAAAAGGCGACCGGATGCCGTCAGCGAACATCGGCACTGTCTGTTGTTTGTGATGCCCCTTTGTGCCCGCAGCCGCAAGCGGACATTGGTTGAGCGCACGGACGATTAACAAATGAAAAGAATGTTGTTTAACGCAACTCAGCCAGAAGAGTTGCGCGTTGCCATGGTAGATGGCCAACGACTCTACGATCTGGATATCGAAACCGCCGGCCGCGAACAGAAAAAGGCCAATATCTACAAAGCCAAGATCACCCGCGTCGAGCCCAGCCTCGAGGCCGCCTTTGTGGACTACGGCGCCGAGCGTCACGGTTTCCTGCCCTTAAAAGAGATCTCCCGTTCCTACTTCGATCCCAAGGCCGAAAAGACCGGCGGGCGCGTCAACATCAAGCAGGTGTTGAAAGAGGGCCAGGAACTCCTCGTGCAGGTGGAAAAAGAGGAACGCGGCAACAAGGGCGCGGCGCTCACCACCTTTATCAGCCTGGCCGGGCGCTACCTGGTGCTGATGCCCAACAATCCGCGCGCCGGTGGCGTGTCGCGGCGCATCGTCGGCGAAGAACGCAACGAGATCCGCGACGCCCTGGCGGCGCTGGAGATCCCCGAGGACATGGGGCTGATTGTGCGCACCGCCGGCGTGGGCAAGAATCCCGAAGAGCTGCAATGGGATCTCAACTACCTGCTGCAGTTGTGGGAAGCCATCGACAAGGCCGCCCAGGAACGTTCCGCGCCCTTCCTGGTGTACCAGGAAAGCGATGTGATCATTCGCGCCATCCGCGACAACCTGCGCAAGGACATCAGCGAGATCCTCATCGACGACAAGGCCATCTTCGACAAGGCCACCAAGTTCATGCAGATGGTGATGCCGCACAACCTGAACAAGCTCAAGTACTACGATGACCCGGTGCCACTCTTCACCCGCTACCAGATCGAGTCCCAGATCGAGACCGCTTTCAAACGCGAGGTGCGCTTGCCCTCGGGTGGCGCCATTGTCATCGATCACACCGAGGCGCTAATCTCCATCGACATCAACTCCGCCCGCGCCACCAAGGGTGGGGATATCGAAGAAACCGCGCTCAACACCAACCGGGAGGCCGCCGAAGAGATCGCCCGCCAGTTGCGCCTGCGCGACCTGGGTGGGCTCATCGTCATCGACTTCATCGACATGTCCGCCTCCCGCAACCAGCGCGAGGTGGAAAACACCCTGCGCGAGGCCCTGAAGATGGACCGCGCCCGGGTGCAGATCGGCCGCATCTCCCGCTTCGGCCTGCTGGAGATGTCCCGCCAACGCCTGCGCCCGTCACTGGGTGAATCGGTACAGATCGTCTGCCCGCGCTGCGAGGGCCACGGCACCATCCGTGGCACCGAATCCCTGGCCCTGTCCATCCTGCGCATCATCGAAGAAGACGCCATGAAGGAACAGACCGCACGCATCGTGGTGCAGGTGCCGGTGAACGTGGCCACCTTCCTGCTCAACGAAAAGCGCCAGGATATCAACGAGATCGAACAGCGCCAGGGGGTGAAGATCGTGCTCATCCCCAACCCCAGCTTCGAGACTCCACATTACGACGTACAACGCGAACGGGCCAGCGACCTGCCCCACGACGCCGATTCCCAGGCCAGCTACTCACTGGCAGTGGAGCGCGAAGAGGTCTCGGAATCCCTGGATGACCGCCCCAAGGTAACCGCCGAGGTGCCCGCAGTACAGGGCGTGACCCCCGCCGCACCCGTGCCACAACAGGCACAGACCCCGGCAAGCGATACTTCGCCGGGACTCATCAAACGCTTTCTCAGCACCCTGCTGGGCAATGGTGAGAGCAGCGCAGAAACCCCGGCTGAAAAGCCCGCGCAAAAAACCGAATCCAGCAAACCGACGCAAAGCCGTGGCCGGGGCCGGAGTGGTTCCAGTGGTCGTAGTGGCGGTGGTAATCGTCGTCCTGCCCGTCGCAGCCAAAACCGTGACAACAAGCAGGAAAGCGGACAAGGACGTGGCGCCAGCGCCAAAACCGCTGCCGACAAGTCGGAAAAACCTGCTGACAAACAACAACGCGGCCAACGCAATCGTAATCAGAATAAACCGGCCGAGACGACGGAAGTGACCGGCAGCAGTGAACAAACGGCCGAACAGCGCAGCGAAGGCCAGCAACAAAAGAGCGGCTCGCGTCGCGGTCGTCGCGGCGGACGCCGTCGGCGTCGTGATGGCGGGAACCGCAACCAAGGGGTACAGGCCAATGGCAGCGAGGCCACGGGCACGGAAAGTGGCAATGAACTCAGCACTGAAAAACCCCGTGACACCCAGGCTGAAAACAAAAGCGAAAAGCTGATCGAAAGCAGCAACGCAAGCCAACGCAATGAAAATCGTGGCGAAAGCAAATCCCCTGCTGTGGGCACCAGGTCAGACAGCAAGACTCCCAGCAAGGCTGCCAGCAAGACTGAAAGTGGCGCCAGGGACACGGACAGCACCACCAAACCCCATGAACAAAAGCGTGCTGCTGTAGCCGAACATTCCCCAGGAACATCCGCAACACCAAGCCACACAGCCGCTGATTCAACAATAGCAACCAAAGCCGCCGACGCCAGTGCGGTGGAAAAAAAGGCTGCGGATAAACCGGCAGCAAGCGCATCCACCATAGCAGCCTCAAAGCTGACCCAGGTGGAAACCAAACCTGTCGCCCAGGCAAAATCCGACACACCACCGGCACCGCGGTCGACGCCAGCCGCCCCGGCCCCGGTCAGTGGAGAAACGGCCCCGAAGCAAATGCCTGCAGAAAGCAGCCCGCCGACACCGGCCAGGCCCGCCGCCGCAGCGCAACCACCCGTGCTGCACTCACCGGTCGCCCCGCGCCCGGCCACGAACAAAACAGCTGACAAACCGGCCGGCAAGGCGGATAACAATGACAGCTAATTTACGTTAGACCCTCGAAACGAGCAGTCAACCAAAGCAAAAAAGCCCCGGCCATCAACACTGACCGGGGCTTTTTTTTCCGGCCTTCAAACAGGCCGCAGATTGTGACTGCTGCAGTTTAATCCTGCAGATGACGCAACTGGATATCCTGCAACAGGCCCTCCGCCGCCTCCTCGATCATGTCAAGCACCCGCTCGAAACCCAAAGGGCCGCCATAATAGGGATCCGGCACTTCATCATGCTCGAGATTGGGCGCATAGCTCAAAAACAACTGCAACTTGTGCTCCATCCCTGGCGGGCAAATGTCCTGCAGTCCCTGTTGATTATCCCTGTCCATGGCCAGTACATAATCGAAAACCTCGAAATCCTCGGCCACTGCACGCCGCGCCCGCAACGATGACAAGTCGATTCCCCGCTTTGACGCCGTCTTCTGCGCCCGAGGATCCGGCGGCTCGCCCACGTGATAGGCATGGGTGCCTGCCGAATCGATCTCGATGAGATGCTCAAGACCCGCATCACGCACCTGCTTGGCAAACACCCCCTCCGCCGTCGGCGATCTGCAGATGTTGCCCATGCAGACGAAAAGCACTTTTACTTTTGACATGTTTTTCAATTACTTGATGTGGATTTGGGGTGGATTATAGCACCAAAAACCGACAACAATACGCTACCGACGACTCTGCTCCCGGCCGTCTGCTCGTTTCTTTTTCAATGTCCTCAATAGAAAATTGCATCTCCATATCCAGATGAGATATCTAACTATTCAACGTCATATAAATAACCACGAACATTAATATCAGTGTTGAAATCACCGGTTCGTCCAAATTTCTCATTCAAGTAAGTACGACGTGCTTCTACCGAATCAACACTGTTTGTAACAACTACCTAATTGGTCCAGCTATCGCCTGCCTTGTTCTCTCACAAACATAACCAGCTTCAAGATCATAGTGCCGATCTCGGCTTTCCCATCTTTCAACGCCCTTTGGCTTTCCATTTATATCTTCGAAGCCCTCAAAGTCTAATGGTTTCTTAAAAATTACCGACAAAGGGCATCGGGTACCAGCTGGTCGATCTATACGTTCTATTTCATTGCCTACACTTAGTTCGTAATCAACGATAGGGTTCAGCGCACTCGATAAGTATTTCAGTTCTTC
>Ga0256832_1003283_pt1 | contig 11014 bp, 5 predicted proteins | sample 134614metaG_FD_190534 | JGI IMG/M metagenome (GOLD analysis project Ga0256832, IMG submission 190534) | Hydrothermal vent microbial communities from Lau Basin, Pacific Ocean - 134-614 | ecosystem: Environmental > Aquatic > Marine > Hydrothermal vents | place: Pacific Ocean: Lau Basin | collected...
GGTAGCGGAAGTCATCAAGCTCATCACCCAGAGCCCCTGGAGCCATTCCGCTCTGTATATAGGACGATTGTTCGATATCCGCGATCCCCGCCTGAGAGTCGTCATCGAAGCCAATTTCGAGGGCGAGCCCGAAGAACAGCTGGTCATTGAGGCCGCCCTGGGCAAAGGCACCATCATCACGCCCCTGTCCGCCTACCGCAACGAACATCTGCGCATCTGCCGCCCGGACGGTCTCTCCGCCGATGACGCTCAGGAGGTGCTGGCCTATGCCATAGGCAAACTGGGCAGCAACTACGACATCCGCCAGGTCATGGATCTGGCCCGATTCTTCTTTCCCTGGGCCATACTGCCCAGGCGCTGGCGCTCCAGTCTGTTCCAGCACAATGCCGGCGACGCCACGCGCACTGTCTGCTCCACCCTGCTGGCCGAAGCCTTCAGCCAGGTGGATTTCCCCATTCTCCCCTTCATCGACCGGGGTGATGACGGCAGCCTGCGCCTGTTCAAGCGCAATCCCAAGCTCTTCGCCCCACGGGACTTCGACTATTCCCCTTACTTCAGCATCATCAAATATCCCTACCTGGGCGTGAACGACCTGGGGCTGTACCGAAGGCTTCCCTGGGACAGGGAAACGGACTATGTCGATCAGCAGCCTGCTCCCAGGCAAAACGCCAACGATACACCCGCTTCTCCGCCGGGCGGATACATCGGCCGGACCATGAAACTCGTCGGCCTGCGCCGCAAGGAGGTCTGATCATGTGGTTCCTCGCATTCATCGCCACCCTGGCTGCCATCTGGTATCTCGCCTACCACGGCGCAGGCGCCACCCTCTGGGTTTCCCTGCTCCTGGGCAGCCTGGTTACCGTCACTCTGGCCACGGACATCCGCTGGTTCATCTCCACACCCCTGTGGCTGCTGGCAACCGCCCTGATACTGCTGCTGGGCGTACCCCGCCTGCGCCGCAGATATGTCACCGCCCGTCTGCTCAAGCAATTCAGGAAAGTCATGCCCCCCATGTCGGACACGGAACGGGAAGCCTTGGAAGCCGGCAGCGTATGGTGGGACGCCGAGCTGTTCAGCGGCCAGCCAGACTGGGACAGGCTGTTGAATCTGCCTCACACCCACCTGTCGGAAAGGGAGCAGGCCTTCCTGGACGGCCCCGTGGAAACCCTGTGCCGCATGCTGGACGACTGGCGCATCACCCACGAGGACCAGGATCTGCCGCCGGAAGTCTGGGACTACATGCGCAAGGAGCGCTTCTTCGGCCTCATCATCCCGGAAGAGTATGGGGGCCTGGGCTTCTCCGCCCAAGCCCATTCCGACGTGGTCATCAAGCTGTCCAGCCGCTCCATCGTCGCTGCCGTCACGGTCATGGTGCCCAACTCCCTGGGGCCGGGAAAACTGCTGCTGCACTACGGCACCCAGGCCCAGCGCGACTACTACCTGCCGCGCCTGGCCCGGGGCGAGGAAATCCCCTGTTTTGCCCTCACGGGCCCGGAAGCCGGCAGTGACGCCGGCGCCCTCCCAGACCACGGCGTGGTCTGTTACGGTTCCTGGAAGGGCCGGGAAGTGCTGGGCGTGCGCCTGAACTGGGAAAAGCGCTATATCACCCTGGGCCCAGTGGCCACCCTCATCGGCCTGGCATTCAGGCTGTACGACCCGGATCATCTGCTGGGCGACGAGGAGGACCGAGGCATCACCCTGGCCCTGGTGCCCCGTGACACCCCCGGCGTCACCATCGGCGCCCGGCACATCCCCCTGGATATTCCCTTCCAGAACGGACCCAACTGGGGCCGGGACGTGTTCATCCCTCTGGAGCAGCTCATCGGCGGCGAAGCTTACATAGGCAAGGGCTGGCGCATGCTGATGGAGGCCCTGGCCGAGGGCCGCGGCATCTCCCTGCCCGCCCTGGCCGTGGGCGCCGGCAAGGTTTGCAGCCGCCACACGGGGGCCTATGCCGCCATCCGCCAGCAGTTCAACATGCCCATAGGCCGCTTTGAGGGCATAGAGGAAGCCCTGGCCCGCATCGCCGGTCTCACCTACCAGATGGACGCCGCCCGGCGCCTCACCCTGGGCGCCCTGGACATTGGCGAGAAGCCCTCGGTGATCTCGGCCATCATCAAGTACCATCTCACCGAGGGCTACAGGCAGATCATCAACGACGCCATGGACATTCAGGCCGGCAGCGGCATCTGCCTGGGACCCTCCAATCTCATCGGCCGCACCTACCAGGCCCTGCCCATCGCAGTCACCGTGGAAGGGGCCAACATCCTCACCCGGAGCATGATTATTTTCGGTCAGGGAGCCATGCGCTGCCATCCCTGGATACTTCGGGAATTCCGGGCGGCACGCAATCCTGACCGGCGCCAGGGCCTGGTGGATTTCGATTACGCCCTGTTCGGCCATGTGGGCTTCCTGTTGGGCAATCTGGCCCGCAGCCTGTTCCTGGGGCTCACCCGGGGACGCCTGTCCGCCACCCCCGTACGCGGCCCGGCGGCGCGCTATTATCAGCAGCTCAACTGGATGAGCGCCGCCTTCGCCCTGGCCGCGGACACGGCCATGATGACCCTGGGCGCGGCCCTCAAGCGCAAGGAACGCCTGTCCGCCCGCCTCGGGGACGTGCTTTCGGAAATGTACCTGGTATCCGCCGCCCTGAAGCGCTTCGACGACGACGGCAGCCCGGAAGCCGATCTGCCCCTGTTGCGCTGGTCCTGTGAACGCTCTTTCTACCGCATACAGGAAAGCCTGCGCCTGCTCATCAGCAACCTGCCTTTCCGTCCCCTGGCCTGGGCGCTGCGGGCGGTGCTCTTTCCCAGCGGTCTGCCCTGGACAGAGCCCGACGACCGCCTGTCCCACCAGGCCGCCCAGGTGCTGCTGCATCCCTCGGACAGCCGGGAACGCCTGACCCGGGGCGTTTTCACAAGCGATGACGACCGCTACCGCGAAGGCGTCATCGAGCAGGCCTTCATCCAGGCCGACCTGACCGCTCCCATCGAAAAGACCCTGCGCAATGCCCGGCGCGCCGGCGCCATTGCCGCCGGCGACCGCCAGGCCCAGGCCCGGGAGGCCCTGGACAAGGGCCTGATCTCGGAACAGGACCTGCGGGAACTGGACAGGATGCGCATGCTGCGCCGCCGGGTCATCGCCGTGGACAGCTTCGAGAGCTATGGAAAACAGCATCTCCTCCACGGAAATTCGTTCGACAGCCATGAGGTGGCCCAGTCATGAAACCCGTACCCGGAAATCCCTACGAAGAAACCGAAGTGTTCATCATCGATGGCCGCCGTACGCCTCAGCTCAAGGCCCTGGGGCCACCCGGCCCCTTCCACGCCAGCGATCTGGCCGTGGGCGCGGCCCGGCAGCTGCTCCTGGCCATGCCTTTCGAACCCCGGGAACTGGACGAGGTGATCTTCGGCTGCGTGTCTTCCGGCCCGGATGAGGCCAATATCGCCCGGGTCATCGCCCTGCGCCTGGGCTGCGGCGACAGGGTGCACGCCATGACCGTGCAGCGCAACTGCGCCTCGGGCATGCAGGCCCTGGACAGTGCCGCGGCGCGCATTGCCAGCGGCCAGGCAGACCTGGTGCTGGCTGGCGGCACGGAAGCCATGAGCCATCATCCCGTCATGCTCGACGAGGCCATGGTGACCTGGCTGGCCGGGTGGAGCAAGGCCCGCGGCCTGGGCCAGCACGCGAAGATGCTCCGCAAGCTCAAACCCGCCTACCTGCGCCCGGTGGTGGCCCTGCTGCGCGGACTTACGGACCCGGTGGTGGGCCTGTCCATGGGACAGACAGCGGAACAGCTGGCGGAGGATTTCGGCATCAGCCGGGAAGCCATGGACCGCTACGCCCTGCGCAGCCACCAGCGCCTGGTGGCCGCCCTGGAAGCCGGTTACCTGGACGAAATTGTTCCTCTGCATGACTCTGACGGAAAGCTCCATGCACAGGACGACGGCCTGCGTCCGGACAGCACCCTGGAGAAGCTGGCCCGCCTCAAGCCCGTCTTCGACCGCCCCTTCGGCAAGGTCACGGCGGGCAACAGCGCCCAGGTCACCGACGGCGCCGCCTGCCTGATCCTGGCCTCGGCCCGCGCCGTGGAACGGTACGACCTGCCCGTACTGGGGCGCCTGCGCGACTGCCATTGGGCCGGCCTGGAGCCGGGCCGCATGGGACTGGGCCCCGTCCATGCCATGGCACCCATCATGCAGCGTCACGGCCTGGACAGCAGCGACATCGACTACTGGGAAATCAACGAAGCCTTTTCCGCCCAGATCCTGGCCTGCCTGCGGGCCTGGCAGGACGAAGACTTCTGCCGCGAGGCCCTGGATCTCCCCCGAGCCTTTCAACTCATCCCGGAAGACCGCCTCAACGTGGACGGCGGCGGCATCAGCCTGGGACATCCCGTGGGTGCCAGCGGCGCGCGCATCGTGCTGCATCTGCTCAAGGTGCTGGAACGGGAGAACGCCCGCCTGGGCATGGCCAGCCTGTGTATAGGCGGCGGTCAGGGCGGCGCCATGCTCATCGAGAGGAGTGCGTCATGAACAAGTATTTTCAGGTGGAAGAAAACGGGGACGGCATCGTCTGGCTGACCTTCGACACCCCCGGCAAGGCCGCCAACGTACTCACCGCCGACGCCCTTGAGGAATTCGACACCCGGCTGGTGACCATTGCCCAGAGCCATCCCAAGGGGCTGGTCATACGCTCCGGCAAGGAAAGGGGCTTCATCGCCGGCGCGGACGTGAAAGCCTTTGCCCGCATCTCAACCCCCCAGGAGGCACAGGAACTCATTCTGCGCGCGCACGACATCTTGCGCCGCCTGGAAGCCCTGTCCTTTCCCACCGTGGCCCTGATCCACGGCTTCTGCCTGGGTGGCGGCCTGGAACTGGCCCTGGCCTGCCGCTATCGCATCGCCAGCACGGAACCAGATACCCGCCTGGGCTTTCCCGAAGTGCGCCTGGGCATCTTTCCCGGTTTCGGCGGCAGTGTGCGCAGCACCCGCCTCATGGGTCACCTGGCCGCCATGGAACTCATGCTCAGCGGCCGCAGCCTGCACCCCAGGGCGGCACAGCGCCTGGGGCTGGTGGACCATGCCCTGCCCCGGCGTCAACTGAACAATGCCGCGCGCCATCTCATTCTGGAACAGCCCGCCGGTCGCAGGCCGCCCTTGTGGCAGCGTCTGGCGGGGACGGCCCTCCTGCGTCCGGCAGCCGCCGCCCTGATGCGCCGCCAGGTGCGCAGGCGGGCGCCCAGGAAACACTATCCCGCCCCCTATGCCCTCATCGATCACTGGCGCAGGCACGCCGGCCACATGGCGGACATGTATGCCAGCGAGGCCCGCCTGGTTCCGCAACTGCTCACGGGAAAGACGGCACAGAACCTGATACGGGTCTTTCTGCTCCAGGACGAGCTGAAAAGCCAGGCGGCGGCCAGTGAGTTTCACGCCCGCCATGTGCATGTGGTGGGGGGCGGCGTCATGGGCGGCGACATTGCCGCCTGGTGCGTGCTGCGCGGCCTGAGGGTGACCCTGCAGGATCGCGGCCCGGAACTGCTGGGGCGGGCCGTGAGCCGTGCCCACCAGCTGTTCCGCAAGAAACTGCGCGACCAGTATCTGGTGCGCGACGCCATGGACCGTCTCATCCCGGATCACCAGGGAAACGGCTTGGGCAAGGCGGACCTGGTCATCGAGGCCATCTTCGAAGACCAGGAGGCCAAGCAGGCCCTGTACAGGAACATCGAACCCCGCATGAAGGATGACGCCATCCTGGCCACCAACACCTCCAGCATCCCCCTGCAACAGCTGGGCCAAGGCCTGGCCCGGCCCGAGCGTTTCCTCGGACTGCATTTCTTCAACCCGGTGGCAAAGATGCCCCTGGTGGAAATCGTCACCACCGGGGACACCCCCGGCGATCTGGTCGCCGCGGCCAGCCGCTTCACCCGCGACATCGGCAAACTGCCCCTGCCCGTGCGCAGCCGGCCCGGCTTCCTGGTGAACCGGGTGCTCATGCCCTATCTCATGGAAGCGGTGACGCTCCTGGACAAGGGCGTGGCCGCTGCCGACATCGACCGGGCCGCAACGGATTTCGGCATGCCCATGGGCCCTGTGGAGCTGGCGGACACCGTGGGCCTGGATATCTGCCTGTCCGTGGCGGAAAAGCTCACGGACATGCTGCATGGCAAGGCGCCCGACAAGCTGCGCCGCCGGGTGGAACAGGGCCACTTGGGACGCAAATCCGGCCAGGGCTTCTACACCTGGGTGAAAGGCCGGCCTCAACGTGAAAAACCCACGGCTGCCCCGGATGCCCTGGCTCAGTATGGCGACCGCATGATCCTGCGCCTGATCAACGAGGCCGTGGCCTGTCTGCGCGAAGGCATCGTTGCCGGCGCCGATGAACTGGATGCAGGCATCGTCTTCGGCACCGGCTTTGCGCCCTTCCGTGGCGGCCCCATGCACTATGTACGGGAAGAAGGCGCGGAGAGATTCTTCGGCAAACTGCAGAAACTCGAATACACTTATGGTGAACGCTTTGCCCCGGATGCAGGATGGGCACAGCTGCTGGAAGAAGAACAATAATCCCGGTTCGGGACCCGCCCCGGACCTGGTGAAAACCAATGGAGGATGGCATGAGCAACCCGCAACTCATCACCCTCGAACAGGCCCCCAGCCTGGCCGCCCTGTTCCGCGAGCGCGTGGCGCGCAGGCCGGAGGCCACCGCCTACATCCAGTTCGACCCTGCCGACGGGAAATGGCATGAGTACAGCTGGCGGCAGACGGCGGACGAAGTATCACGCTGGCAGCAGGCCCTGCGGGCTTCCGGGCTGAAGGCCGGCGACCGCGTTGTCATAATGTGCCACAACGCCTGGGAATGGGTGATCTGCGACCAGGCCACCCTGGGGCTGGGCCTGGTGCTGGTGCCCGTGTTCATGAACGACCGGGCCGACAACATCGCCTGGATTACCAACGACTGCCAGGCTTCCACCCTGGTCATCGAAGGGCCTGACCAGTGGCGAACCCTGGAACCCGTGGTGGAGCAGCTGGAGAGCATTCACAGCATTATTGCCCTCAAGCCCGTGGACGCCAACCATGAAAAACTGCATCAGCTGGCCGACTGGCTGCCGGAAAAGGGAGACGGCCTCGCCAGGGAGGAATCCGCCCCCGACGAACTGGCCACCATTGTCTATACCTCCGGCACCACGGGCCGCCCCAAGGGGGTGATGCTCAGTCATCACAATATTTTGTGGAATGTGCATGCCGCCCTAAAGTTCTTCGACATCGGCGCGGACAATACCTTCCTGTCCTTCCTGCCCCTGTCTCATACCTTCGAGCGCACCGTCGGCTATTATCTAGCCATGGCCTGCGGCTGCGCCACGGCCTACAACCGTTCCATTCCCCAGCTGGCCGAAGACCTGTCCATCATCAAGCCCAGCCTGATGATCTCCGTACCGCGCATCTTCGAGCGCATCTACGGACGCATCATGGACAAGCTCGCGGACGAGTCCGCCCTGAAAAAAAAGCTGTTCCGCAGCGCCATCGATATCGGCTGGCGGAAATTCGAACACGACCAGGGCCGCGGCAAATGGTCGCCGCGGCTGCTGCTGCATCCCCTACTCGACGCCCTGGTGGGCGCCAAGGTGCGGGAACGCCTGGGCGGCCGCCTGCACTTCACCGTGTGCGGCGGCGCGGCCCTGTCGCCGGACGTGGCCAGACTGTTCATCGGCCTGGGCATCCCCGTGGTCCAGGGCTACGGCCTCACGGAAACCAGCCCCGTCATCGCCGCCAACCCCCTGGAGAACAACCTGCCTGCCTCCGTGGGCCTGGCCCTTCCAGGCGTGGAAGTGCGCACCTCGGACCAGGGTGAACTCCTCACCCGCAGCCCCAGCGTCATGCTGGGCTACTGGAACCGGCCCGAGGCCACCCACGAGATGATCGACCAGGACGGCTGGCTGCATACGGGCGACAAGGCCCACATCGCGGAAGACGGCCATATCTTCATCACCGGCCGGCTCAAGGAAATCATCGTCATGGCCAACGGCGAGAAGGTGCCGCCGGCGGACATGGAAAACGCCATCACCCTGTCGCCTCTGGTGGAACAGGCCATGGTCATCGGCGAAGGCAAGCCCTATCTCTCCGCCCTGATCGTGCCCAATCCCCAGGCCTTCGACGCCCTGTGTCAGTCCCTGGGCCTGCATCCTGGCGACGAAGAAAACTACCGCAATCCCCTGGTGCTGGATCAGGCGCTGCAACAGGTACAGGAACAGCTCACCAGCTTTCCCGGCTATGCCAGGATTCACAAGCTGGCCATACTCCATGAGCCCATGACCCCGGAAAACGGCCTGCTTACCCCCACCCTCAAGCTGCGCCGCAACCGCATCCTCATGTATTACTCGGATGAGGTGGCAGACCTGTATGCCGGTCATTGAACCATTGCTGCACAGGGGTCGGAGTCAAATCAGGGCAATATCAAGCAAATTCAATGACTTGAGGTGATCTGACTCCGACCCCTCAAACACTTTGGATCTTCCCTCGTCACTGATTTTCCGCTGCATCATCTGAGCTCGACGCCACTTTCTTTTCTCTTATTGCTCCTGGTCAAAACACAGGCTTTTTTAGCCATTTTGACACCTTTTTTCGTCTATTTGGTTAGACAAAAGAGAGATCGTCTCCCGGTAGTCATTACCCGGCGAGACAGGAGGTAGAAGTCATGTCAACAACTCAGCATTTCCGCAAGAAAGTCCTGCCCCTGCTGGTCGCCACAGCGTGCACAGGCGCGGCATGGGCGGAGGAGATCGTATCACCAGACTACGCTGCTTTTGTCGAAGCGGCGGCCTATGTATGCACCGGCACTTTGTTCGATGACGTGCCCAGCACCCACTGGGCCTGCGGCTATATCGAGGAATTTGCCAACCTGGGCATCACCATGGGATGTGACGACAACAATTATTGCCCGGAGGACAATGTCACCCGGGCGCAGATGGCGGTGTTCATGGTCAGGGGGCTGGAAGAAACCCTGTACGACCAGCTCGACGGCGCCGGCTCCGGCCTGGACGCCGACCTGTTGGACGGCCAGGACGGCAGCTATTACCTGGACTGGAACAACCTGGTGAGCGTGCCCGCCGACCTCCTCGATGGCGATGACGACACCCTGGCGAATCTCAGCTGCGCCAGCGGCGAAATCGCCAAATGGAACGGCAGCGCCTGGGCCTGCGCCCCGGACGACACGGGCGCGGGCGGCGGTGACATCACCGCCGTCAACGCCGGCACGGGGCTCAGCGGCGGCGGCGCCACGGGCGATGTGACCCTCAGCGCCGACACCGCCTATCTGCAGCGCCGGGTGAGCGCCAGCTGCGCCGTGGGCAGCAGCATCCGCGCCATTGCCGCGGACGGCACCGTGACCTGTGAACTGGACGACAATGCCGGTGGTGATATCACTGCGGTGATTGCTGGTATTGGTCTCAATGGCGGCGCCGACCATGGTGATGCCACCTTGAACGTCGACGTGCCCCTGCGCTTATCTGGAAGCGGGATCGGAGGCATTATTCGTGGCACCAATATCGGCAACACAACACATGCATATGGCGTGGAGGGCTATGGGAACACCGCCGGGGGACATTTCAAGGACGCAAATAGCAGCGGCTACGCCTATGTCGGTTCGAATGGCTATGGCATCCGGGCTTTTGGAGCCTACGCCGGAGGATATTTCAAGGATGCCGGCAATAGCGGCTCCGCCTATGTCGGTATGGGTGACGATGGCATCATTGCTTATGGAAACATCGCCGGGGGGTTTTTCAAGGAAGCCGATGCCAGTGGCCGCGCCTACCTTGGCTATACATATAATGATGGCTCAACGGATCATGAAGTTGGCATCTATGCTGACGGATATGGCGCGGGCGGGTATTTCGAGGATGCCAACAACAGCGGTCACGCCTTTGTCGGCTATGGCGATATAGGCATTGAAGCTTTTGGAACCTTGTATGGGGGAAGGTTCGAGGACACTGACGGCAGTGGCTTTGCCCTCGTTGCCTCTAATAACTTTGGTATCGCAGCTCATGGTAACTCTGCCGGAGGCTATTTCAACGATACCAACAACAGCGGCTACGCCTATGTCGGCTATGGCGCCTACAAAATTATGGGCAGCGGTACGGTGAGCTTCGTGCAAAACCACCCGGAGAACGCAGATGAGGTCATCGTCTATGCCGCCCCCGAAGGCGACGAGGTGGCCACCTACACCCGGGGCAGCGCCCGGCTGGTGAACGGAGAGGCGCGCATTCCCCTGGGTGAGACTTTCAAGTGGGTGACCAACCCCGATATCGGTCTGACGGCGCATCTGACGCCTGTGGGCGAACCCTGCGTGCTTTATGTGGCAGAAACCAGCACCACTGAGTTACTGGTGAAGGGTGGCACAAGCTGTTCCGAGGGTGCCCGTTTCAACTATATCGTCTATGGCCTGCGCATCGGCTTCGAAGACATCACTATCGTACAGAAGAAAACCCAGGAATCTCGCATTCCCTCTATGGCCGATCACCGCAAGGCCATTGCCGAGCATCCTGAGCTGGCCCAATACACGGCCCTGAGCCGCTTTGCCCGCATGCAGGGCAGCAGCCGGGAAGCAGTGAAGGCTCAGATGGTCAATGCGGCGGCCCTGCTGGAAAAAATCGAGGAGTTCGATCCCAAGGTCCACAAAATCGATGGGCCAAAGGAGATGCAGTAGGCGGTATCAGCCTGGCAGTTTGGGGTCGGAGTCAAATCAGGGGAATGTCATGTGGGTTCGGCACCTCAGAAGATTTGACTCCGCCCCCTTATACACGACCCTTCAAACACTTAAACACGTAGCCTTGGATCTTCCCTCGTCACTGATTTTCCGCTGCATCATCTGAGCTCGACGCCACTTTCTTTTCTCTTATTGCTCCTGGTCAAAACACAGGCTTTTTTAGCCATTCTGACACTTTTTTTCGTCTATTTGGTTAGACAAAAGAGAGATCGTCTCCGGGTAGTCATTACCCGGCGAGACAGGAGGTAGAAGTC
>Ga0256832_1003284_pt1 | contig 11013 bp, 13 predicted proteins | sample 134614metaG_FD_190534 | JGI IMG/M metagenome (GOLD analysis project Ga0256832, IMG submission 190534) | Hydrothermal vent microbial communities from Lau Basin, Pacific Ocean - 134-614 | ecosystem: Environmental > Aquatic > Marine > Hydrothermal vents | place: Pacific Ocean: Lau Basin | collected...
AAGTATCCGGTCGTCGCCAACCTGGTCAAAGATGCTCTGGATCAGTACGGCAAGATCCCCGAGCAGAAGAAGAAAGCCGACGAGGCCTACAAAAAAGGTGACCTGGAGAAGGCGATCCTCTTCGAAAACATGATCTGGCAGTACATGGTCAAGACCGCCGATGTCGGTATCCGGGCCCGTGACCTGCTGGTCAAGAAGCTGGCGACGCCCATGAGTCCCGCTGCCAAGCGCGGATACGAGGCTTATCTGGAAGGCGGATGTAACGGCTGCCACGTCATCGGAAAAGTCTCCTCCGGTCCCGACCTGGTCGGTGTACTGCAGCGGCACGAAAACGGTGAGAAGTGGGTCAAAGAGTGGATCCTCCATCCCGAGAAGATGTACGACAACCCCTACATCAAGTCCATGACCAACTACTTCAACCTCCGCATGCCCAACCAGGGTATGACCGAGAAGCAGGTGGACGACATTATCGAATACCTCAAGTGGATCGATAAGAACGCCAACCTGTTCTAAGAGAGAGCCGGATCTTCCCGGCCCTCTTTCCAATCGATAATTCAATTCCAAACTACCGGACTGTAAAATTCCCAAAGGGATTTCTGACGAATAAATAAAGCGATGCTATTTTATTGACGTCAGTCAATCCTTTTGGGAACGATTGGAGTATAATCAATCGATATTCTGAAAAGGAAGTGCGATGAAAAGTTCGATGATGAAGGCGCGGATCTTCACCCTGATCGCCCTGGGGATCCTGCTCTACTGGTTCGTGATCCCTGCGGTCTTCACCCACGATGTGGTGGAACTGGCCCGGGAGGGTAAGGCCAAGGAGATCCCTCCGATCTCCTACAAGGTCTGGAACTACTACGCCAAAGGGAAATATGTCAGCCCCAACACCCCCAAAGAGGCGATAGGGGATCTGAAGAAGATGATCGAAGAGGACGCGGAACTCTCCGTCGTCAGTGCACCGATCTGGTACGTGGCCCTGGAGGCGCCCAACTATCCCAAAGAGGCCTTCCCCAACGGGATCCCCGTCTATTATCATTTCGACGGATTCAGCGGGGATGTGCATGAGATGAACACCATCAACCACTTCATCGGGATGGATCCCATGGAGCGGGGTGCTCCCTATCTCCGTGCCATCGCTCCCTACGCGCTGGTGGCCCTGGCACTGCTGATGGTGCTCTATATCCTCTACGATTCCAAGATCCTGGATCTTCTGATGCTGATCCCGGTCTTTCTGCCGGTGATCTTCATCGGGTTCTACTCCTACTGGCTCTATTGGTTCGGTCACCATATGCACGACTGGGGGGCTTTCAAGATCAAACCCTTCACCCCGACGGTCTTCGGGGACGGTAAAGTGGCTCAGTTTACGACCCACTCCTATCCGACGACCGGTTTCTGGCTGCTGTTGGCCATCAGCCTCTTCAGCCTGCTGGCGATCATCTCCAAGCGCAAAGCCCGGAAGCTGCAAGAGCAGAACGCGTGAAGGGAACAGGGCAACGACGATGAAGAAGGTAGGGATGACGATGGTGTGGAGCGTGAGCGCGCTCCTGGCGGGTAATGTCCTCCAGCAGGCGATCGACCGGGCAGAGCCGGGCTCGCTGCTGGAGCTGCCGGCCGGCGACTATCACGGCAATATCGTCATCACCAAACCCCTCATTATCGACGGGAAAAACCGCAAAGCAAGGATTATCGGGGACGGGAACGGGACGGTGATCAAGATCCGCAGTCCCTACGTTACCCTGCGCAACCTGACGATTCTCCACAGCGGTGCCGAGCACGAACGGGTCGATGCCGGGGTCTCGATCAAAAAGGCGGATCACGTCACGGTGGACAACTGCCGTATCGACGACTGCCTCTTCGGGATCGATCTGGAACAGGTGAGCCGCTCACACATCACCCGCAACTGGATCCGTTCCAAACCCTTCAGTCTGGGGTTGCGCGGGGATGCGGTCCGGCTCTGGTACAGCAACGACAACAATGTCAGCGCCAACCATATCACCCACTCCCGGGACATGGTGATCTGGTACAGCCACGGCAACACCATCGCCGACAATTTCGGAGAGTACAGCCGCTACTCGCTGCACTTCATGTATGCCGGGAAGAACGAGGTGAAGAATAACACCTACGAGCACAACTCCGTGGGGATCTTCTTCATGTATTCCCAGGATTCGGTCGCCACAGGCAACGTGGTCAAAAGCTCCATCGGAACCACCGGTCTGGGGATCGGGCTCAAGGATTGCAGCAATTTCACGCTTCGTGACAACACGATGATCTATTGTGCGCGGGGTCTCTACATCGATCGCAGCCCTTTCCAGCCCGATCAGCGCAACCGGATCGAGGGGAATCGGATCCTCTACAACTCGGTAGGGGTCTATTTCCACTCCCTGAGCATCGCCAACGATATCGTGGGCAATATCTTCAAAGGGAACATCGACGATGTCTACGACGACGACCAGGTGCATATCCATTCGGTGCAGAACCGGTGGGAGGGCAACTACTGGGACAGCTACGAAGGGTTCGACCGTGACGGAGACGGCGTGGGGGACACCCCCTACCGGCTCTACTATTATGCCGATCGAATGTGGATGCTCAATCCCAACATCAAATTCTTTTACGCATCGCCGGTGATCTCCATCATGAATTTCCTGGCCAGGCTGGCTCCCCTGTCCCAGCCTCTGGAACTGCTGGAGGATCCCAAACCGGTCATGTTTGAAACGCAACTCGAAAAAGGAGAGGTCTGATGTCCAACGATCCCAAAAAAAGACGCCGCTTCATCCAACAGATGACGGGGCTCGGAGTGCTGGGGCTCGTCGCAGCGGGCGGCATCGTCGGTGCGCCCTACTTGGAGGCGGAGGGCCCCAGACTCCGACCGCCGGGCGCCGTCCCCGAAAAGGAGTTTCTGGGGCTTTGCATCAAGTGCGGCCAGTGTCTTCAGGTCTGCCCCTACGATTCGATCCTCCTGGAGGATATCGACGGGAGGGCCAGCGTGGGGATGGCCTACATCGAGCCCCGGGAGCGGGGGTGCTATCTCTGCGAAGCCTTCCCGTGTATCCTGGCCTGCCCCAGCGGAGCGCTGGATCACGAGCACGACAGCATCGAGTTCGTCCATATGGGGATCGCCGTGGTCCACGATCCTCAGGGGTGCCTGGCCAAAACGGGCAAACCGGTCCCCGACGAGGCGATCGACCGGATCTATGACCATACGAAGGTGCTTAGCGAGGAGGAGCGTCGGAACCGTAAGGTGACGATCCGCGACGACGATCCGGAGAAGACGGTCCTGCAGAAAAAGCTCCTTCAGAAACTGGAAAAACACCGGGGAGAGCAACCCTGTACCATCTGTGCCGATATGTGCCCCTTCCATCCCGATCCCACCAAGGCGATCGGTATGGTCGATGCCAAAGGGGGCGGGCTGCTGCCGGAGATCCGGGAAGCCTGTAACGGCTGCGGAGCCTGTGTGGAGCTCTGCCCCACCGATGTGATCAAAGTGATCCCGCGAAAAAGCTACGCCGATATCTACGGTGACAAAGGGACGAAAAATGTATAGTAAACCGACAACATTGATACTGGCCGCACTGCTGGCTGCCGGGATCGCCGGATGCGGCAAGAAAGAGGAGTCGGGTGCCGCCAGCGGCAATACCGAAGCATCGGCCCCCGAGATCAAGGTGACCAAAGGGGCGGTCAAAAAAGTGCAGGAGAAAGCGGCATCCGAAGAGAACAGCGGCCAGTTCTACTACTCCTACAACAAGGAGAAGAACGCTACTGAAGAGGAGCCCAAAACCCGGACCACGCTGGATGCCTATCTCAACATCCGCTCCCCCTATGAACGGGTCCAGATCACCCTGATGATCAAGCGCCTCAGCCGGGACTTCATTGTTCGGTGCTCCCCCTGTCACGACGACTACGCCAACGGGGTCATCGGCCCCTCTCTTCTGGGCAAGAGCGGCGACTATATCTATCAGCATCTGATCGATTTCAAGACCGGGAAAAAGAAGAATGTCCTGATGAAGGAGCTTGTCAGTCAGATCGATGATGCCAAGCTCAAGAGCATCGCCGACGAGATCGCGGCATTCAACCACCAAGTACAGCAACTGAGAAAGGGGAGACAATGATTCGACACATCATCGCGGCAATCGCCATCGTACTGGCAGGCTGGGCCTTCTGGTTCATGGCCCAACAGGATCAAAAAGCGGAACGGTTCCGGCATATCCAGGAGATCATCCAGAAGACCCGGATGGAGAAGGTTAAAGTGGTCAACACGATCCAGCCGGCGGCCTCCTCGACCCAACCCGCCAAGAAAGAGGTGAAGAAGAAAGAGGAGGACGAAGCGGCCAAGAAGCTCAAGGCACTGCAGGATCGCGCCGGTAACATCATGGCCTTCAAGGTCAGTCCGCTCTACAAGCAGAAGTGTGCCTCCTGTCACGGGGTCAACGGTGAGGGGATCATCGGGCCCAAGCTGATCGGAATGAGCCAGGAGAAGATCTACCAGGCGCTGGTCGACTTCAAATCGGGCAAACGGAAGAACTACGTCATGTACGGGCTGCTCTCCAAGATGGACGATCAGCAGTTGAAAGACCTGAGCGAAGAGATCTCGACCTTCGCCGAGAAACTCAAAGCCGCCGGAAACTGACGGCAGCGACAGCCGAAAGGAACCTCGATGGATCGATACAACGGCAGTGTCCGCGACATTCTGCGGGCCTCCTTTTTCTCCACCTTCTATTACAAGACCCGGGAGGGGAAGATCCGCCCCACCTGGAGATTCTGGCGCTGGTTGAGTGTCATCGTCATCAACATCGCCTTTTTCCTCTCCTACCACATCGATATCCAGCTGCTGGAGGGGACGATGAACGGCTCCAGGCTGCTGGGCTTTCACATGATCGACCTCTTTACGGCTCTGGAGACCTGGGCGGCGACCCATGTGATCCACACCAATATGATCATCGGGTCGGTGACGATCCTGGTCTTCTATCTGCTGGTAGGCGGCAAGACCTTCTGTGCCTGGGCCTGCCCCTACGGCGTGCTCAGTGAACTCGGCGAATACTGGCATCAGCAGCTGGTCCGCAAAAAGATCATCAAAGAGCGCAAATGGGATCCGCGGATCCGTTTCGCCTTCTGGGCGGTTTTCCTGATCGTGACGTTCCTCGACGGCATTCTGGTCTTCGAGATCATCAATCCGATCGGGATCCTGAGCCGCTTCATCGTCTACGGCTGGAGCCTGGCGATCGTCTGGGTGGCTCTGATCCTCGCTTTTGAAGTCTTCTACTCCCGCCGGGCCTGGTGCAAATATATCTGCCCTGTGGGGACCACCTACAATCTGGTGGGCTGGATCAGTGCCACGCGGGTACAGTGGGATATGGACAAGTGCGACCACTGCGGCGCCTGCCTGGATGCCTGTTTCGAGGAGCATGTTCTGGAGTTCATCAAGCCCAAGTACGACAAGGAACGCAAAGAGAAGGGGATCAATAAACAGCTCGTCGTCAACGGGGATTGCACCCTCTGCGCCCGCTGCTTCGATGTCTGCCATACCGATGCCTACAACTACACCTTCCGTCTCAAGGATCTGGTCTGATGGAGGATCCCCGAGTCGTCGTCGAAGTGAATAGGGTTCGCAAGCGTTTCATGGGGGCGACGGTCCTGGACGATGTGAGCCTGCAGATCTCCCTGGGGGATCGGGTGGCGATGATGGGGCCCAACGGAGCGGGCAAGACAACACTGGTGCGTTGTATGCTGGGCTTTTACCACACCGACGAAGGAAGCATCCGGGTCGCAGGGCATGATCCGGTTGCGGAACGGGTGGAGGTCCTGCGTCATGTCGGTTTCATTCCCCAGCTTCCCCCGCCGGTCAAACTGACGGTGGGAGAGCTGCTGCACTTCGTCGAGCGCAGCAGTGGCACGTCGGCAGAATCGATCGCCCGCAAAGCAGGTGAGATGGAACTGGATGTCGCCAAACACAGCCAGAAGCCTTTTTTCAAGCTCTCCGGAGGGATGAAGCAGAAACTTCTCATCGCTATCGCTCTGGCGCGAAAGAGCCGACTGCTGATCTTCGATGAACCGACGGCGAGCCTCGATCCCCGGGCACGGGAGCACTTTTACGAGTTGCTGCAATCGATCGACTATGAGCATGCGGCGATCTACATCACCCATCGGGCTGAAGAGCTGGCCGGTCTGGTCAACCGGGAGATCACGATGGATCTGGGCAAGGTGGTGGTCGATGAGCGGATATAGGCAAATCCTTTGGACCCTCCTTTCCGTCGTGGTCCTTTCGCTGTCCGGATGTGGTGACTCCCGTCCCAAAGGGGGCGTGGAAGCGATCCACTGGGATCGGGATATGTGCGAGCGCTGCAAGATGGTGGTCAGCGAACGGAAATACGCCGCGGAGATCGTCGATCCCAAGACGGACAAGGTCTATAAGTTCGACGATCTGGGATGTGCGGTGCTCTGGCTGGAGGAGGAGAAGATCCCCTGGGCCGACGAAGCGAAGATCTGGGTGACCGACGCCAAAACCGGCGAGTGGCTCGATGCCCGCAAAGCTCTCTACACCGACGACTCCATCACCCCTATGGCCTACGGGATCGCCGCTTTCAGCGAAAAGACCTTCCCCAAAGGGCACAAGGCACTCGGTTTCGATGAGGTGGTAAAGATCATCAAAAGGATCGAAGCCAAAAACAATGAACGAAGGGGGATACCGGCCCAATGAAAAATCTCTTGCTGGTCGCCTATCTCGACATCCGGGAGTCGTTACGCTCCAAATGGTTCTATGTCTACGCCTTCGTTTTCGGCGGATTGATGGGGCTCTTTTTCATCAGCGGGATCACCGACTCGGTCGTCATGGGCTTTACCGGGCTCAGCCGGCTGCTGCTGGTCTTCATGCAGGTGACGATCATCATTCTGCCGATCTTCATTCTCATTACCACGGTCAAATCGATCTCGGGGGATCGGGAGAGCAACATTCTGGAGTATATGCTCTCCTTCCCCATCTCTCTGAAGGAGTACTACTGGGGGAAATTCATGGGAAGATTCGTGACGGTCTTCTTCCCAGTGATCGTGGCGCTCCTCATCGGCGTGGCCTGGGGGCTTGTCAAAGGGGGAGAACTTCCCTGGGCCATGGTGGGACTCTACTCAGCGCTGATCCTCTCCCTCTGTCTGGTCTTTCTGGGGATCGCCTTCTTCATCTCGACCCTTGTCAAGTCCCATGATGTAGGTCTGGGACTCTCTTTTGCCGTCTGGATCCTGCTGCTGGCCTTCATCGATGTGGCTCTGATCGGTCTGATGATGCAGAACCGTATCTCCGACGGGGTGATCATCACCGTCGCCATGCTTAATCCTCTGGAGGCTTTCCGGATCGGAGCGATCGCGCTCTTCGACCCCGAGCTGACGGTGATCGGCCCGGTGGCCTATTATCTGCTCGACACACTCGGCCGCAAGATGCTGATGCTCTATGCGGTCTTCTATCCTATTGCATTGGGAGGGGTGTTTGCCTTGTTGGGCTATACTCTCTTCAGAAAAAAAGATCTGCTGTGACCCGACGGTGTCTGGAATGGAAGATTGAAATTGAAAATGGAGGATGGAAGATGAAAAGATTACTGGTTCTTGTCGCGACGCTGTTTCTCCTGAGCGGTTCCGCAGTAACGGCAGGAGAGGGGAACGCAATCCGTCCGACACTGGCGGGAATGAACCCCCGGGCCGTCAAAGCGCTGCGTAACAAGCTCGATCCGGTCTACCTGATCGATGTGGAGAAGCATCCGAAATTCGAAGCGGAGATGACCCTGAAAAACGGCAAGACCCTCCGTTTCTGCTGTGTCAAATCGATGATGAATTTCTTTTATCGTCCCGAAAAATACCCCGGATACGGTGTCGGCCCCAAAGGGAAAGAGATCGACAAACTCTACGTTCGGGACTTTCTGGACGGGACGAAGCTGCCGGCGTCGAAGGCGTGGTACGTTTTCGGTTCCCGCCTCGTCGGTCCTCACGGGGACGATCTGATCCCGCTCAGCTCCAAAACCCGGGCCGAGCTTTTCGTCCAGCGATATGGCGGAACCCGGATCATGAGTTACGACGAGCTGCGTCAGAAGGGATTCGGTCTGATAAAATACCTTGATATGTGAAGAAGGAGAAGATCATGAAACGACCCGAACCCCGTAACGAAGAGATCGAGCTCAAGAACAACGTCTATATCGAAAGCGATACCGATCCCAAAGGGATCATCACCTACGCCAACGACTATTTCGCCGAGATCTCCGGCTACACTCCCGAGGAGCTGGTGGGCCAGCCCCACAACATCGTCCGCCACCCCGATATGCCGAAGATCCTTTTCAAGATCCTCTGGGACCGGCTCAAAGAGGGAAAGAACTTCATTGCTGCCGTCAAGAACCTGGCCAAGGACGGTCGCTACTACTGGGTCTTCACCGATTTCGAGACGGTGCGCGACGAGCAGGGGAACATCACCGGCTACAAAGCGATCCGCAAAAAGATCTCCAAACACGTTACCGATGTTCTGGATCCTCTGTACAAGAAGCTGACGGAGATCGAAAAAGAGGGGGGCATGGAAGCCTCCGAAAAGTATCTCAACGAATTCCTGGCCGAACACGGTGACGATATCACCGTCGACAACCTCCTGGAGAATATCCACCGCCTCTACTGATCCCTCACCGGAGAGAGCTTCTCCGGGACAACGCTTCCTGCACTTTCCCCCGTTTCCGATATGCTGTGTGTAACTGTTTACACAGTCGCAGGCTACCATAGAGTGATACAATGCGGGAAAGGGATGGAAGATGCGAAGAATATTGCTGCTCGAAGACGACATCATTCTCCAGGAGATCATCGAAGAGTTTCTGATCGAGCGGGTTTACCGGGTCGACTGCTACTACGACGGGGAGTCCGCGCTGGATGCGGCGATGAAAGAGCATTACGACATGCTTCTGCTCGATGTGAATGTCCCCGAGATTGACGGATTCGAGCTTCTGGAGTATCTTAGGGAGATCCGCAACCGCACCCCGGCCATTTTCATCACCTCCCTGGGGGATCTGAAAAATCTGCGCAAAGGCTTCGATCTGGGGGCGGAGGATTATCTGAAAAAACCCTTCGATCTCGAGGAGTTGGCGATACGGATCGAACATCACCTGCGCCAGGGGGGTGGGGATATCCGGGAGTGCGGGCCCTTTACCTTCCAGCCGGAGCGGCATCTGCTGCTGGGACCTGAGGGGGAGCGGATCGCCCTCAAAGCCAAGGAGTCCATGATCCTGGGCTATCTGCTCAGCCGCCGGGGGGAGGTGGTCTCCTTCGACGAACTCATCGCCAATGTCTGGGAGGAGGATCAGACTCCCGCCTATGCCACCATTCGCACCTACATCAAAAATCTCCGCAAGATTCTGGGGCACGAGATGATCGAAAATGTCAAAGGGGAGGGGTATCGCATTGACGCGTCTGAGCGGATATGAGAAGCGTTCGCTTCTACGCTTTCTGAGCCTCTATCTGGGGTCGGTTTTCGTGCTGCTGGCGATTATCGGCTGGCTCTTTTTCGAGCACAACGCCGCGATGATGAAGAGCGCCATGAAGTTCGAGATGCTCTCTGAAGCCCATCGGATCGAATCGCGTCTGACCCAGGCACTGATGCAGCAGCCGGTGATGGATCGGGAGGATCTGACCGACGTGCTCAAAGGGATCCGAAGCCGCCGGTTCAAGGTGGGCTACTACGATGCCGATCATCGTCCCCTCTACAGCGAAATCAGCGGGATCCCCGGATTCGAGAAGCCCTTCTATGCCGGGAAACGGAGCTGCTACAGCATGATCAAATGCCCGTTGGGCAAAGAGGGCGTCGCCTACATCGCGCTGCAGGAGACCAAGCTCAAGGGGATGATCCGGGCCCTGCGGTGGAAGATCATCGGCTACCTGGTCCTCTCCTTTCTCTTCATGTCGGTGGTGGGGTATTTCCTGGCACGGCTGTTTATGCGCCCGATCCGGGAGAAGATCGAGGCACTCGACCGCTTCATCGAAGAGACCACCCACGAGCTCAATACCCCCGTCTCGGCGATTCTGATGACGATCCGGCAGCTCAAAGGGGTCGAGGAGAAAAAGCTGCGGCGTCTGAAAGCCAGTGCTCAGCGTCTGAGTACCATGTATGACAGTCTCGCCTACGGTTTGGGCCGGGAAGTAGAGGAAGCACGAAGCGAAGCGCTGGACCTGGCCGAGATCTGTGCCGAGCGCTGTGACGCCATGGAGCCGCTGGCCCAGAGCAAGCGGATCGCCTTCGATATCCGGCTGGAGCCCTGCCGCATCCGGATGAACCGGGAGGAGCTGCGACGCCTCATCGACAACGTCCTCTCCAATGCCATCAAATACAGTGATCCGGGCGGGGAGGTGACCGTCACCCTGGAGCGGTGCCGTCTGAGTGTGGCCGACCGGGGAATCGGCATGAGCCCTGACGAGCGCCGGGAGATCTTCAAACGCTATACCCGGGCCAACAAAGAGCGGGGCGGCTTCGGGATCGGATTGAGCATCGTCGCCCAGATCTGCCGGGATCACGGTATCGGCCTGGAGGTGGAGTCTGCCAAAGGGGAGGGGAGCCGCTTCGTCTTCGATTTCCGGCCGCTGAGGGAAAAAGGCGGTGCTGGCGCTCCTGCCAATCAATGATTTTCTCTTTTGCTTCACGTGCAGTCAAATTTTTCAAAAATACCCTCAAATGACTACGACGAATGACCTCAAATAACCTTTAATGACTACTACACACGTATTGCATACCGATCCGATTAGAATGGGAAAGTCTATTCGAAAGGAGACGAAATGAAAACAGCAAAATGGATACTCGTCGTATTGGTCGCGACAGGTTTGGGAACATTGGCAGCCGAGGAGGCCGATCCCTGCGGGATGGGTCAGAAAGGGGAAGCACACAAGGCAAAATCGGGGATGATGTCCCCGTCCGATACGATGAAAGCTCCGGAGAAAATGGGGCAAGGAATGATGAAACCTTCGGCTTCGATGGGGAAAGGGGCGATGCAAAAGGGGATGATGAAACCTCCC
>Ga0256832_1003285_pt1 | contig 11011 bp, 8 predicted proteins | sample 134614metaG_FD_190534 | JGI IMG/M metagenome (GOLD analysis project Ga0256832, IMG submission 190534) | Hydrothermal vent microbial communities from Lau Basin, Pacific Ocean - 134-614 | ecosystem: Environmental > Aquatic > Marine > Hydrothermal vents | place: Pacific Ocean: Lau Basin | collected...
TTCATTACGTAATTGTGCAATTAGACCGGCTTTTTCCATATATGAAAAATAATCGTCTAAAGAATTTCTGCTAATTTTTAAAATTTCCGCCAATTTTGAAAAATTCGGTTTAAAAGGTACACTCTCTGCAATAATGGCAAGTAAACGTTTGAGTTTGCGACTTGTCCCGACATTCAAATTGGCATACTGTGGAATATCGGTTTCCAAAGTTTGTACGATAACTTGCCCCAATCGTAAATTAAATTCTTGTTCTATTCCGAAAGGATAGTAGCCGCGTTTTAAATAGTCTTTAAATAACGGTAGCGGATGTTTTATGTTTTGTAGTTTTACTTCATTTTTAATTATCTGCTCTAACGAATAGACATTAACTTTGTAATTATGAAACAAATCGAGATATTCACGAAATGAGAGTCCTTGCAAGTTATAGACTATGGCACGCCGGCTTAAATCAGCGGCACCTTTTAGAATATCGAGAATGGACGATCCGGTAAATACCACTTTTAGGTCGGGAAATGTGTCATAAATATTTTTTAATTCGCGTGACCAATCAGCATACTTGTGTATTTCGTCAATAAACAGATGTTCGCCCGCATTTTTATAAAAATCCTCAGCTAAATCTATTAATCTATGCTCGGAAAAATACAAGTCGTCCGCCGACACATACAGCGCTTTATTAGCATTTAAATATTCCTTGATATATTGCAGTATCATTGTGGTTTTACCAACCCCACGCGCTCCAAGAATTCCTAACATACGACTATCCCAAGAGATTTTTGGATAAAGATAACGCTTAAAATCCGTCTTTGTGTTTTGTAAAAGTATTTTATATTTCTGATAAAGTGTTCTCATTGCGCCTGCATTCTAGCACAAAGATATAAAATTTGCACTATAAAATAAGCAATTATTTAAAAAATTGCACTTTTTGTAGTGCAAATTGGTTGTTTTCTTGGTTTTGAGACTTATTTTAGCGCTATGTTGTTTGTAGTTTGCTCTCATTCATTTCATCACTAACCACCAAGCCGTCTTTGAGTCGAACAATACGTTTGGCATGTTCGGCAATATCTTCTTCATGAGTTACCAGTACAATGGTGTGTCCTTTACGATGCAAATCGTTAAACAGTTCCATAATTTCTTCAGACGTTTTAGAATCGAGATTTCCGGTGGGTTCATCGGCTAAAATGATAGACGGCTTATTAACCAGAGCACGGGCTACGGCAACACGTTGGCGTTGTCCTCCGGATAACTCATTGGGTTTGTGCGTCATACGGTCGGCAAGCCCGACGGTTTTTAAAACTTCTTTGGCGCGTTCGGTTCGTTGGGCTTTGGATTTGCCTGCATATACCAATGGCAGCGCCACATTGTCCAGTGCTGTGGTTCGCGGTAGCAGATTAAAGGTTTGAAAGACAAAACCGATTTCTTTATTCCGGATTTTAGCCAATTCGTTATCGCTTAATTTTTCGACTTCCTGTCCATTGAGCCGGTATTTGCCCGAAGTCGGCGTATCCAATGCCCCGATAATATTCATCAAGGTCGATTTGCCACTTCCCGAAGGTCCCATTAAGGCAACATATTCGCCCCGATTAATGTTTAGATTGATACCACGGAGGGCTTTAACGGTTTCGTTACCCATTTTAAAGTGGCGTTGTATGTCTTTGAGTTCTATGACCGGATTATTTTGAGGAATTGAGGATTTGTTGTAGTTCATTGTAAAATTCGTTTATTGATTATTAATTTGTGCTACGAATTATATTTCTGCTTTTTATTTGAGGAATTGAGGATTTTTCGTCATTTCGAATCTAGTGAGAATCTCCGTTTCTATATTGAGATTTCTCAGTCGTTCCTCCTTCGAAATGACAAACTACTTCATTTAAAATTTCTGCTTTTCATTTGAGGAAAAGAGGATTTTATATGTTATTTAATTTGTATTTTTTCATAATTTTATAATTTTTCCTCATTCCTCATTCCTCATTCCTCAATTCAATATTATCAATCAATCGAATCTCTCCTGCATATACAACGATAAACCCCCGGTATTTGTTACCGTTTATTTTTTTTGTTGCCGGTTTTAGAGTTTGTTCATCAGCTATCTCAAAATATTCGAGTTTTAAATATGGGTGGGTATCAATGGTATTTTCGACAAATTTTTTGACCGTATCAATTGGTTCTTTTTCAAACAACACCTTACTTTGTTTCAATACTTGATAAATAAAAGGAGCCGCTGCTCTATGATGTTGCGTCAGCCGGCGGTTACGTGAGCTCATGGCTAAGCCATCCGGTTCACGGTGAATGGGTATCGGAATAATTTCAATCGGCATTTGCTGTTTTTCGACCAATTTTTTGATAATTTGCAGTTGTTGAAAATCTTTTTCACCAAAATAAGCCCTGTCGGGTTGTACCACTTCAAACAATTTTTTAACCACTGTACCAACGCCGTCAAAATGTCCCGGACGGTGTTTACCTTCCATTTCATTTTCCAAGCCGTCAAAATCAAAATGTTCACTTTGAATTTTTCCATCATAAAAATCTTGTGCATCGGGATAAAATATGATGATTTTTGGTGACAAATTTTGCAATAAATCCAAATCTACTTCAAAAGTACGCGGATATTTTTTTAAATCATCCGGATTGTCAAACTGAGTCGGATTGACAAATATACTGACAACCGTAACATCATTGTCCTTTAATGAATTTTTGACCAGAGCCAAATGTCCTTGATGTAAAGCACCCATGGTCGGTACAAAACCGACAGATTTTCCTTGATTTCGCAGTGATTTTATATGATTATTAAGCTCTTTTTTATAGCGGAATACTTTCATTATGAAAAATTTAACTAGTAAACGAAGTTGATAAGCTTCAAATATACATCAAAATTTTGTATCTTTGTAACTCAATAACAAGCCTTGGTTTTATGAAATCTAAAAACTTTTTAATCGCTTCGTCGGGTATTTATCCGTATATGAGCCATAACGATACCGCTAATTTGGCATACAAAATAGCCCGTTCCGCCAATAGTAAAGGTGCCCAAATCAGAATGTTTATGCCACGTTTCGGGACAGTAAATGAGCGGAAGCACCAGTTGCACGAAGTGATTCGACTCTCGGGAGTCAATATTGTGATCAATGATGATGATATGCCTTTGATTATCAAAGTAGCTTCTATTCCTAAAGAACGTATGCAGGTTTATTTTATAGATAACGATGAGTTTTTTAAACGTAAAGCCGTTTTTACCGATGATGATAACCGGTTGTTTGAAGACAATGACGGTCGTGCGGTGTTTTTTACCAAAGGCGTGGTCGAAACGGTAAAAAAACTCAAATGGCGTCCTGACTATATCTTGGTATTTGATTGGTTTTCAAGTTTATTACCCTTATACATTAAGACTTATTATAAGAATGAACCTTTGTTTCACGACAGCAAAATTTATATGGTTTTATCGGATGAAACTTTTGAAAAACCCATGTCTGAAAACTTAAAGGACAAATTGGTTTTTGACGAATTATCCCAAGAATTTATTGATAAATATAAAGAACCTACCGAAATAAACCTTTTAAAAAACGCCATTGATTTGGCTGACGGAGTCATTGTCCGAACTAAAAATGTGCCGGATGCCATTGCCCAACATCTTGAAGGAAAAGATTTAGATGTTATCGATGTTTCCGATATAGATTTGGATGAAAATGAAAGCGAATTAAAAGTACGCATCATCGAGGCATTTGGCGAAAAATCAACGGCTAATTAATGTTTTACCTAATTTTATTTAAAAGACTATTTATGTTAAACAAACGAAACGGTTTAATCATATTGCTTGTGGCAGTTATGTTAAACATTTCTTGTAAAAAAGATTTTACAACTATAGGAAATAATATGATTGACAAGCCCTTATTTAAAGGCAAACTGTATCAAGACGGCTTAGTCAGAATATATGATCAACGTGTTGATAAGGTGATGAGTACCGGTTCTGCGGGTATTGCCGGCAGCAACTTGCCTGTCGCTTCCTTAGGAATTTATGAAGATGAAAAATTCGGAACTTTAACTGCCGATATTATTAGCGACATTTTACCTGATCCACTCAAATTTAAAAAGCCGTTTGGTGACAATGTTAAACTACTCGGAGCTAAATTAATAATACCGTATTTTTCGCATACAAAAACCGAAAATGATGAGACTATTTATCTGCTGGATTCTATATTTGGTCATAATTCATTTGAAATAAAAGTATTTGAACAAACTTATCTTTTACCGTCATTTGATCCGGATACCAACTTAGAAAACAGAAGACATTATTATTCCGATTTTGATTTTAATCCGTTTAAAAGCACTATGATTGCCGATACCACAGACTTTGAGATTAGTACGCTTCCTTATATTACTTATCAACGTGAAGAAGACGGAACTTTTAAATTAGACGACGATGGTCAAAAAATCATCAAAGATTCATTAGGACCTCATATACTTATCAAAATGGATACCACTTTTTTCAGACAAAAAATCTTTGACCATTCCGGAGAAGATGTTTTAAGTAATATAGATAGATTTAAAGATTATTTTCGAGGTATTTATATAGAAGCTATTAGTGATGATAATGAAGGTTTATTGATGCAACTACCGTTTAATCAAGCAGAAATATTAGTACAATATACCGAAGAACAAACTGACGATAATGATACACCGGATGATGATTCGGACGACACCGTTAAAACCATTTACAAAGAACTCCATATGAAATTGGGTAATACAATAGTCAATCGTTATAACAATAATTTGAGTAGTTATGCCCAAACAGCACTCAACAACAGCGATTTGGTCAACGGTGATGAAGATATTGTTTTAAAAGGAGATGCCGGTTCGGAAGCGGTTATTCAATTATTTAATGAACAACAATTACGTGATTTGCGTTCAAATGATTGGCTGATTAATCGGGCGGAAATCTACTTTTATGTCGATAAAACAGCAACAGATGAAATGTTATCCCAAGCTAATCGCTTATTTTTATACGATTATGATAATCAGAATTTTTTAGCTGATTTAAATGCTCCGGAGAACATTCCCGATAATGATTATAAAGAATATAACGGCAAATTGGAAACAGATAAAGACGGACAGACCTATTATAAATTCGGTATCACACGCCACATTAGAAATGTTATTAAACGAGACTCTACCAATGTTAAACTGGGACTTCGGGTAACCAATGATGTTCATATTCCTTTAAAAATTAAAGATATTTTTAGAGATCCGGATGCTTATAATCCTAAGGGAGTTATCCTTTATGGAAATCAAACGACCAATATAAGTTTAAAGCCCGTTTTAAAAATTTATTATTCTGATCCTGAGTAGTATCTATTTGTAATTTGTTTCTATATCGTAAACCTCCAGGATAGTAGAAAAAATACCTTTAACTATCTGAATAAGTTTGTCGAATTTCGTCAAAAATATCAAAAATATTATCTAAATTATCTTCCGTGACCAAACGGATACGAAAAGGTTTAAAATTTGGGATACCTTTAAAATAATTAGAATAGTGTGGACGTGTTTCTAATATTCCCAGTCGTTCACCTTTCCACTTTATGGCTAACTCCAAATGTTTTTTAGCCATTTGTAAACGTTCTGAAACTTTTGGAGTTTCCAAAATATCGCCGGTAGCAAAGTAATGTTTAATTTGTTTAAAAATCCACGGATTGCCGATAGCAGCCCGCCCGATCATAGCGCCATCTAAGCCAAACTCATCACGGATACGTTTGGCATCTTGAGGGGTTTTGATATCGCCATTGGCAAAAATCGGAATATGAATGTGCGGATTGTGTTTAACTTCGGCTATTTTGTGCCAATCTGCCGTTCCGCTGTACATTTGTTTACGTGTGCGTCCGTGTATCGAAAGGGCTTTTATACCGACATCTTGCAAGCGTTCGGCAACCTCATTAATAACAATACTGTTATCATCCCAGCCTAAACGGGTTTTAACTGTTACCGGTATATGTGTGTGTTTAACGACTGCTTCGGTCATTTTTTGCATTTTGTCCAAATCACGCAAAATACCGGCGCCGGCACCTTTGCTTACCACTTTTTTCACCGGACAACCGTAATTAATGTCTATAATTTCCGGATTAACGTACTCTATGCGTTCCACTGCTTTGAGCATAGAATCGATATTATGTCCGAAAACTTGCACCCCAATCGGACGTTCGGCATCAAAAATATCTAATTTTTTAGCAGATTTTTCAGCATCACGAATTAAACCTTCGGACGATACAAATTCGGTAAACATCAAATCAACACCATACGCTTTACATAATGCCCTGAACGGTGGATCACTGATGTCTTCCATAGGTGCTAATATCAATGAAAAGTCGGGTAATTTTACTGTACCAATCTCTATCATCAAAAAATTTTTGACAAAAATACATCAAAACCGCTTGGTTTTATGATATAAATCGGAAAATTTAAGTATTTTATTAAAAATCCATTTGGACTCTCAATAAATGCCCTTGCATATTACCTAAAATCTTATTTTTATCATCTGTTACAACATAATTGTACATCAACCGGACATGTGAAGTCAAATACCAATTTAATCCGAAAGCTAAATTATTAACCTCCTTCGAATTGCCCGGGTTAGCAGCTGCGACATCATTTGAAAATTGCATTTGAGAAAGCCGCACTAAAAGTTCAAAACTACCCCAACCACCGTGTTCAACGTCAGTATTTGGTTTGACTCTGCCAAAAGCACCGTGTTTATACGGACGATGTTCACCGGTTAAAAAATAACTACCCATAACATAAAAACTACCAACACTATAATTCTTTGAAATATTATTAGTAACCGTCAATGTCTTATATTCCGATTGCACGGAAAACGCGTTGTAAACGCCCGTCAATTCAAAACCAAGCGTTTGTCGGTTTTTTCCACTCGGAAAAACATAATGATATTTATCACCCATATGATTTTCGGGTCTGAATTTCAAATCTTTATAAGGACGATTGGCAAAATTGGCACCAATATGCACCAAAGTATTTTTATCTTTATTAAACAAGGCTAAGCCTCCGATTCTTGCAGTAAAATTTTCACCGATTTCCAAGTGAGCATCTTTAAAACCCTCTCCGGCTTTACCATTGTTGGTCAATGCCAATTGCAAGAACAATCTACCGTTTAACAAATGAAAATTATCATAATGCAAACCGCTGCCATTCCGGTCGTTTTGCATGTTGGTCAACATGGCTCTTTCAAAAAAAGGGATATATTTACTGCTAGTCATCATATCCAAACCGGTGGGTTCGGGCTTGCTCCCGGCATAGAAATTTCCAAGCCGTTTATTTTCATACTTAATATATAAGTCTTTAAAAGTGGGTGAACCATGCGCATAGCCCAATTCAACTTTATATTTAAAATGTGACGATAATTTACCGGAAGCCGACAAATACACACGTCTAAATTCGTTAGCATTAAACCAATCCGAATATTTGTCCCGTTTTAAAAATTCATAATCAAACTGGATACGCCCATTGATATTTAAGCTTTTTTTGGATTTTTCGGGTGTTGATTGTGCGTTTATATGCATTGAAATCAACACAAAAATTAATAAGAAGAGTGCTTTTTGTTTCATAGATTTTAATTAAAAAATACAGTTCAAAAATACAAGAAAAACAATATAAAAAATTTAAAAGACGCTTATTTTATAATATTAATTATAAAATCGTGCTATTTTTATTTTCGATAAATACAATTCAATCATCAAAATCGACAGTTCGGTAATAAAAAATTGTTTGCTTTTTATAACCATAACATCTTTGTAATGTAAAAACAAAAATTACTAATTTTAAATTTGAAAAATTATGAAAACAAAACAAATCATCTCAACCGGCATCATTGCAGCCATCGTCGTTTTTTTACTTAATTTGCTACTTGTAGATATGCATTCTGCTTGGCGAAACACCCCATATTTTTTGATATATTCATTCGTTTTTAGCTTGGGCAATATGTTGTATTTCAACATGATAGGAAAATATTTGAATTGGAATAAGAATCCTGAAAAAACCCTAATCATCAGTATTTTAGGGGTCATTCCGGTCAACGCCTTAATCTATTTCATGCTAAATATGTTTTTTAAAGTATGGATTTTTGGACAAAGTTTTCAATATTTTATCCAACATATCAATCCGCTGGAATATACAATGGTCGTTTTATTTGCCTTAGTCATCGCATTGTTTATCATCACCCAATATTCTTTTAAAAAAATACGCGAAACCCAACTCAAAGCCGAACAACTGAAAACCCAAAACGAACGTATCAAATTTGAAAGCCTGAAAGCACAACTCGACCCGCATTTTTTGTTTAACAATTTGAATGTTTTGGCATCACTGATTGGCGAAAACCCTGAAAAAGCGGAAGAATTTACCCTGAAATTGTCAGATATTTATCAATATGTTTTGGCACAAAAAGACAAAAACCTCGTACCTTTAAAAAATGAAATCACTTTTGCCGAAAATTATCTTGATTTACTCAAAATGCGTTTTGAAGACGGGTTGCACTATACGCTTCCAAAACAAATTGACCCCGATGCGCAAATACCGCCATTATCATTGCAACTGCTTTTGGAAAATGCCATAAAACACAACAAAATCTCGGCTGAAAATCCTTTAAAAATTACCATTTCCATTGAATCCGGGCAAGTAATTGTTAAAAACAATCTAAATCTTAAAGAACCTAACAGCAAATCATACAAAATAGGACTAAAAAACTTAGAGGAACGCTATAAATTATTAAATTCACCAATTGAAATTATTCAAAACCAAGATAGTTTTATCGTTAATTTACCAACATTCAAATAATGTTAAGAGTTGTCATCATAGAAGACGAAAAACCCGCCGCACGCCGCTTGCAACGTATGCTTGCCAAAGAAGATATCTTGGTCCATACGATGTTATATAGTGTAACTGAAGCCATAGCTTGGTTTCGAGAACATCCGGCACCGGATTTGATTTTTGCCGATATTCAACTATCGGATGGGACTTCATTTGATATTTTTGAACAAGTTCCTGTACAAAGTGCTATTATTTTTACAACGGCTTATGACCAATATGCCATCAGAGCTTTTAAGCTTAACAGCATAGATTATCTACTCAAACCGGTTAAACCAGACGACTTGCGGTTTGCCTTGGATAAATTCCACAACAATACTAATAAAGAAATTGATATTCAACAGCTTATATCAAACATAAAAAATAATAACTCTTATAAAAAACGCTTTGGGGTACAATATGGTGCTCATTTACAAAGCATTCCCGTTGAAGAAATTGCCTATTTTTACAGTCAAGATAAAACCACTTGGCTGGTAACCTATTCCGGTGAAGAATTTATGTATGACCAATCACTCGAAAAAGTAGAAAAACAACTCAATCCGGAATATTTTTTCCGCATCAACCGGCAATTTATTTTGTCATCAAAAGCCATAAAAGACATAGTTCAATATACCAACAGCCGGCTCAAAATCATTTTGCACCCCGTCACTCAAACCGATGTTGTTGTGGCTCGTGAACGCGTTAAAGATTTTAAAAACTGGTTGGGGCTTTAAAAAATTGATATTTAGCAATCTATTTTTTCATAATTTTATCTAATTTTGGCAAATATTTCACTATGATAAAACAACTTTTATGAAGAACTTAAATGTAACAATCATCCTAAATATAATTTTTATTCTGTTTAATCAATCTATTTTTGCGCAAACTCCGGTATCAGGAAATCAATCAGGCACTTGGACGTTGAGCCATTCACCGTATCAAGTTACCGGTGATGTTACAATTCCATCCGGACAAACATTAAGTATTGAAGCCGGTGTACAAATCGTGTTTCAAGGCTATTACCGTATCTATGTCAATGGCAAAATAGAAGCTAATGGCAGCAACAACAACCTTATCGTTTTTACACCTGCTGATCAAAACGCGGGTTGGGGTGGTATAAGATTAGACGGCACACCGGATATAAGCATCTTTCATTATTGCAAGTTTGAATATGGTAAAACCAGTGCTACAGGCAGTTATCCGGATATGCACGGAGGAGCTGTCGTAATTAAAGATGCCGACGCGCAATTTTATAATTGTATCTTTTCACACAACGATGCCACCGGTGATGATGACGGTATGGGTGGAGCAGTTTATACCATGAATTCCGGTAGTAGTACGCAAACACTTACCAAATTTGAAGATTGCTTATTTGAATATAATCACGCTTACGGAGAAGGCGGTGCTATTAAATTTACCAATGATGGTAATTCAGAAATAACCCGTTGCCAATTCATTGGTAATACCAGTAATTACGGAGCCGGTGCCATTATGTTTTATACAGCAGAAAACTTTCATTTGACACAATGTCTGTTTTATATGAACAGTACTAACAATTCGGGGGGTGGTGCCTTAAAAAGCTTAAATCCGCAAACAAGCTTAAATATTGCCAATTGCACATTTGTTTACAACACCGCTTACGGTGCCGGAGAAGGAGGCGCTGCCGATTTTGATTATGCCGATGTTAGTATTGTAAACAGTATTTTTTACGGAAACAATCAAACCTATGGCAAAGATATCAATGTCGGTCAAAGTACGACGGTAGATATCAATTATTCTGATGTCGATATGCCGGACTATGCTACGGGCGACCATAATCTGAATAATGTCAATCCGCTATTTGTAAACCCGTCACAAGGCGACTTTCACCTGCAAGCCGACTCACCTTGTATCGATGCCGGACTAGACATAGGGCTTCCCTATAATGGCAGCGCTCCAGATATGGGCTGTTATGAATATAATGGTGCCGGTATTGATGACTTATCCGGTATTGGTATATCCATTTACCCCAATCATGTTCAAAATCAACTGTTTATAAAACAAGAAAAACCAAAAAACATCGATATTAAATTAATAGACCATACCGGTAGAGCGGTCTTATCTTTGCAATCCGGGCAACAACTTATTCCGGTTCAACTAGATAATTTTGCTTCGGGAGTTTATCAGATTTTAATAA
>Ga0256832_1003286_pt1 | contig 11004 bp, 7 predicted proteins | sample 134614metaG_FD_190534 | JGI IMG/M metagenome (GOLD analysis project Ga0256832, IMG submission 190534) | Hydrothermal vent microbial communities from Lau Basin, Pacific Ocean - 134-614 | ecosystem: Environmental > Aquatic > Marine > Hydrothermal vents | place: Pacific Ocean: Lau Basin | collected...
TCAAACCTTCCACCTGAGTGAGCACGTGTTCCACCTGAGAGGGGAAGACGTTTACGCCGGAGACGATGAGCATATCGTCGCTGCGTCCCACCACGCGCCCCATCCGGATGATGGTACGTCCGCATTTGCAGGGGGCCTTATAAAGGCTGGCGATGTCTTTGGTGCGGTAACGGATAAGGGGAAGCCCCTGTTTGGTGAGGGTGGTGAAGACCAGTTCTCCTTCCTCTCCTTCAGGGAGTGGCTGGCCGGTTTCCGGGTCAATGATTTCGGGCAAAAAGTGGTCCTCAAAGATGTGGAGTTCCCCTTCCGGGCAACTGGCCGCTACTCCCGGCCCGATTATTTCTGAAAGACCGTAAGCCTCGAAATATTTGAGCCCCCAGGCCTCCGCCACCGCCTTGCGCAGACCTTCTGAAGCCGGCTCCGCCCCGAAAAAGCCGGCACGCAGGAGAAAGTCTTTCTGGGGGTCAAATCCCTCTTCCTGGGCCACTTCCGCCAGGTGGAGGGCGTAGGAGGGAGTGCAGCAGAGGATGGTGGCCCCAAAATCTTTGAGCAGCATGAGTTGCCGTTTGGTAAAACCGACACTGGAAGGGACCACCGCGGCCCCCACGGCCTCGGCCCCGTAATGGAAGCCCAGCCCCCCGGTAAAGAGGCCGTAGCCGTAGGCGTTGTGGACCACGTCCCCTGGGCCCACCTCTGCCATCTTGAAGGTGCGGCACATGACCTCGGTCCACACCCGCATATCGTTTTCCGTGTAACCCACCACCGTGGGTTTGCCGGTGGTGCCGGAGGAAGAATGTATTCTTACGATCTGGCTTAAGGGGACGGCAAAGAGACCGAAGGGATAATGGTCTCTCAGGTCTTGCTTGACGGTAAAGGGCAGTTCTTTGAGGTCAGAAAGGCTCTTGATGTGGGCTGGTTTTAGGCCCAGTTCGTCGAATTTTTTACGGTAAAAAGGGACTAAATGGTAAACCCGCTCAACGGTATCGCGCAGTCTTCTTAACTGGAGTGCTTCGATCTCTTCCCGGGGAAGATAATCTTTCTTGCGCCAGTCCATCTTCAAGCCTCCTTTGATGCCTTTTGAAAGGCTCTTAGCGCAAAAGGCCCCAAAAAACAAGCACGCCCGAAAGGGCCCTTGTGTCTAGTCTTCCAGGGTGGAAGTATCCCCTTCCGGGAGTCCCAGTTCCCGGGCGCGGAGTAAGCGGCGCATGATTTTCCCGCTCCGGGTCTTGGGCAGCTTGTCCACGAAAGCCACCTCCGAGGGGGTGGCGATGGGCCCCAGTTCTTTGCGCACGTGCTGGATGATGCTTTTGCGCAGGCCCTCGGTGGGTTCCTTTCCGGCGCGCAGGACTACGAAGACCTTGATCCTCTCCCCTTTGATCTCGTCAGGTAGCCCGATAGCCGCCGCTTCCGCCACCGCCGGGTGGGAGACCAGGGCCGATTCGAGGTCCGCGGTGCCAATCCGGTGCCCGGCCACGTTTAAAACGTCATCAGCCCGGCCGAGCACGGCAAAATAGCCCTCTTCGTCGCACACGGCGATGTCTCCCGTCTTGTAACAGCCGGGTATTTCGTTCCAGTATGATTCGTAGCGTTCCGGATTGTTGTAGACGGTGCGCATCATGTAAGGCAGGGGCTGACGTAAGACCAGGTAGCCTCCCTGGCCGGCAGGTAAAGGGTTTCCCTGCGCGTCGACCACGTCGGCTACCACGCCGGGCAGGGGCTTTCCGGCAAAACCGGGTTTGGTGGGCAGGACCGGCATGGTGCCGAGGACCGGACCAGCCACTTCGGTCTGCCAGAAGTTATCGATACAGTAACCTTTGTTTTCCAGGATTACCTCCTGGGCAAAGCTCCAGGCCTCCGGGTTTAAGGGTTCTCCGGCGCAGGCCAGGATCCGCAGGGTGGAACGGTCGTACTTTTTGATGTGTTCCTCCCCGAACCGCATAAACATACGCAGCGCCGTCGGGGCGGTAAACATCACCGAAACCCCGTATTTTTGGACCTTTTCCCACACCACCCCGGGGTGGGGATAATCCGGGGCCCCTTCTCTTATGAGCACCGTGGCGCCGGCGCAAAGGGGGCCGTAAACGATGAAGGAGTGTCCTACAATCCAGCCGATGTCAGAGGTGGACCAGTAGACATCCTGGTCTTTGATATCGTAAAAGGCCTTGGTCAGATAATAGGTACCCACCATGTAGCCCCCGTGTACGTGTACCACCCCTTTGGGTTTGCCGGTGGTCCCGGAGGTGTAAAGGATGAAGAGGGGGTCTTCGGCGTCCATTATTTCAGGAGGGCAACGGTGTGAATGGGCCCGTAACAGTTCCCAGAAATCTATCTCCCATTCCTCAAGTTCGATGGGCGGGGTGGTCCTGCGGTGTACGATGACCTTTTCCACGAAATCAAGCCCTTCTAAGGCTTCGTCCACCACCGCCTTGAGCCGGACCACTTTGCCGCGGCGGTAGGTGACGTCGGAACAGATAACCAGTTTGGCCTGGCAGTCTTCTATGCGGGATTTTAAGGCCCCGGCCCCCATCCCGGCGTAGACCACGGAATGGATGGCCCCGATGCGGGCGCAGGCCAGCATGGCGATGATGCCCTCAATGGTGAGCGGCATATAAATGACCACCCGGTCTCCCTTTTTGATTCCCAGGGATTTAAGGCCGTTGGCAAACTGGTTTACCCGGTCCCTGAGCTGGCCGTAAGTGCCTACCTGTTCTTCCCCTTCTTCCGAGAGCCAGATAACGGCCACTTTATTGCGCCGCCAGGAGTCGGCGTGACGGTCAAGGGCGTTTAGGGTGATGTTGGTCTTTCCCCCTACAAACCAACGGTGGTAGGGAAGGTTGATTTCGCGCACCTTTTGCCAGGGTTCAACCCAGAGGAGTTCGTTGGCGATCTGCCCCCAGAAACCTTCCGGGTCCCTGATAGAATAAGCGTATACGGAGTCGTAATCTTTGATGAAGGCCTTTTCCACCACGTTGGGAGGGGGTTCAAATTTGAAGTCCCTTTTTAAAAGGTGTTCGATCTGGGCGTCGTACTGGGCCATCGCTGCCTCCTTTCATAGGTGGTATGGGCTATAATAGTTTGATCTGCGTGAGGTGTCCATCAGGTGGCAGATAGACTTGTGCAACTTTACTGGTTGAGCCAGGTTCTGACCACACCTCTCCTTTTAGGCTCTCAGCTTAAAAGGCGCAGGCGGCGTCTTTTACGGGCCAGGCTTGCGCCACCCTCCATTGCCCACCCCAAGGTCATCTGGGTACACACCTTGTCGGTGGGAGAAGTAGAGGCTGCGCTTCCCCTGCTTAAGGCCTTAAAGGAGGGGCTGCCGGATTATTTTTTGTTGTTTACCGTGACCACGGCGGCGGGTTTCAACCACGCCCAAAAGAGGGCTTCCCTGGTGGATCTGCTCTGGCCAGGGCCGCTTGACTGGTGGCCGGTGGTGCGACGTTACCTCAGGGCCTTTCATCCCCGAGCCTTCATCCTGGTAGAATCCGATCTCTGGCCCGGGCTCCTTTGGAGCCTCAAAAGAAAAGGGGTCCCCCTCATCTGGGCTAACGCCGCCTTTTCTTCCCGCTCGGCCCGGAGGTTGAAAAAGCTCAAATTTCTGGCCCCTTTTCTCCTGGGTCCCTTTGATTACGTGGCCGCCGCCAGCCAGGGAGACGCCCGGCGGCTGGCCATCTTTTTGCCGCCAGAAAAAATTAGCTATTTTGGGAACCTGAAAGGCGAAGTCCCGCGCCCCTCAGGCCAAAAAGTCGCTTCCCTCAAAAAGGAACTGGAGCCCTTTCTCAAAAGACCCGTCCTGATAGCCGGCTCCACCCACGCCGGTGAAGAAGAGGTCATTCTGGCGGCCTTTAAAGAACTAAAAAGAGGCAGTCTCATCCTTTGCCCCCGCCACCCGGAACGGGCCAAAGTCGTAAAGACCCTGGCCGAAAGGGAAGGGATGAGGGCCTGCCTGCGCACCAGACCCCAACCAGCAGAGGTAATGGTGGTGGATACCCTTGGCGAGTTAAGGGCCCTCTACGCCCTGGCTGACCTGGCCTTTGTCGGGGGAACCCTGGTCCCCGTGGGTGGACATAATCTTCTGGAACCCCTGGCCTGGGGGCGCCCCATCCTGGTGGGACCGTATCTTGAGAGCGTGGCGGATGTCGCCCGGTTGCTAAAACAGGAAGGAGTGTTATTTGAGGTAGCAAGCCGGGAGGAATTAGTCCGTTCCTGGCGGTATGTCCTGGAACACCTTTGTCTCTTACAAAAAAAGGCCACTATTTTGTACCAAAAAAACAGGAATATATCTGCGAAATATGTTAAACTTCTTAAAAAAGTGTTAACAAGCCAGGGTGAAGAATAAAAATTGGCCTTTTCCAGGGGTGCACCAAGGCATTTTTTGCGTTAAAGCTCTTGACAAAGGACGCAAATCCGTATAGTTATCGAGTCAAAATTGCATTAAACGGGGTGGCTAAAATTTGGCTTCTCCTGTGGGCCCACCCCCTCAGTCTCCACCCTCAGACGACCAGATACCCACCTCCATCCCTCAATTTGGCCCACAGGAGGGCCCTTCTATTTTAAGGCGACGGCGACGGTAATCCCGGCGTAAACGGTTTTGGGAACGAGGAGCGTGCCCCCTTCCGAGGATAGGAGAGCACAGGGTTCTGCAACGCCGGGGACGTTTAAGGCTTCACGGGCGCAAGAAGGAGAAGGGGGGTTGGTTTTTCGTAAGGCCTCTTCTGAGAAGAATCTGACTTCTGCCCCCAATTTTTCGGCCAGTTGCCAGAAAGCCGGGTTTTTTTGCCTCTTTTCCAGGGTGGCGACCACCCTTACGGCCTCTTGAGAAATATTCCTTTCCTTCAAGAATTGTAGCACTTTGAAGATTAAATTCTCCTCTTCTTCGTGGAAACCAAGGCCCAGGTAAAGGGCCTTCACCACCAAATGGGGTTTCTCGTAATTTAGATCCTGATAGGTCAGGATGAGGTCTGCTTCCTCCGGGCAGGAGGCCAGGCTCATGGGGGAGGGAGGTGTACGCTTAAGGGGCGGGACGCAAAAGACCTTTAAACTTTTTTCTTTTAAGAATTTGCTTTGTAGTTTTTTAAGTGTCTGCCAGTCTTTTATGAGGGCCCCGCAGGAGGAAAGCCATGAATCAAGGGCGGGGAGGTGGTGCTGATCCGAGGCGGTGGTTATTACCGGGGTGGCCCCGATCTTTTCCGCCACCTCCTGGGCCCAGGCGTTGGCGCCGCCAAGGTGCCCTGAGAGGAGACTTATGACGAAGTTTCCTTGCTCGTCTATCACCAGGACCGGTGGGTCCACGCTTTTGTGTCGCAGGTAAGGGGCCACCGTTCTTACCGCAATACCGCAGGCCCCGATAAAAATGAGCGGGATCCTTTGGGCAAAGGCCCTTTTTACTTCCGCCCTGTCAAAGGGTCTCTTTTCCCCTACCCCTGCGGCGACCAATTTTTCGGCCAAAAGGCGGCCTTCTTCCGTTATCCAGAGGATCAAGCCCTTCATGGGAGGTAGGATTTTACCGTATGGAGGTCTATCTGGTGGAAGACAAAGGCGTAAAAGGCCAGGTGCAGGAGAAGCCAGCACCAGCCCGGTATTTTAAAGGAGATTTCTGGCCGGGAAGCTTCTCTTTCCCAGGTTCGGCCGCCCCGAAAAATGTTGATAAAGTTCATCATCACGTAGCATTCCACCGCAAAGGGAGGGAAACCCAGGAACCCTAGCACCGGCATCTCAAAGAGTTTTACCCGCCCCACCCAGGGGACGGTGTAGACCCATTTGCTGGTAGCCCAGAAATTCCAGAATTCCCAGAGAAAGCCGCAAATGAGCCCTGATAGGAGGAGCAAATAGAACTTCCTCAAAGAACCCTTCTGCCAGTCGCTCAGGAGGGAAGGGGCCTTTAGGGCGTGGTTTATGGGCTCAAGCAGGAAGACAAAACAGCCCCAGACCAGAGGGAAAAAGTATTTCGGGTAGGCCAGGGGAAGGGCCAGAGATAAAATGCCCAGAAGAGACAATAAGGGATAGAGTTTACGGGGCTCTTTTACAGGTTTTGCGGAACTGCCTTCCAGAATACGGTAGGCGAGCAGCAATTCATAAGTTTCAAAAAGGCCGGGGAGGACCGTTCCGTAAGAAATGAAATAACCGAACCAGCGCGCCGGGGTCGAAGAGATAATGTTTACGTAATGCCAGTTTTTGAGATACAGATTGAACCATTCAAATATCAGCCAGATGAAAGTAGACCAGGGAATCAGGATTAAGAATTCTCTGGTGCGGTCAACGATGAGGGAATTTCCGGTCTTCCTCTTGACCAGCCAGTCTACCAAGAAGATGTAAGGCCACCACGCAAAGCAGTAAAACCACTTGCCGATAAAACTGTGGCCGGCAAAGAGAAGGATCTCTGAGGCGAGCAAGACCAGAAGGGCGATGGGACCGTACCATTTAACAAACATGGCCGTTCTGGCTAAAGAGTACCTTGGCCCGGTTTAAAGTCTTTTTGACCTGTTCTTGCACCTGTTCGGGCCAGTTATTTAATTCCTCACAGGTGATGGGATAGACGCGAATATTATCTGACCTTTTCGCCGGTGGATAATAAAGATCCAAACGGTCGAAATAGGAAAGGGAGCTTGTTGTTATCAACAAAAGGATATCTTTCTTTTCCGTCGTAGAAGTGGGCAGGAGATACGTGGCCTTAACTTCTTTTTTTTCTCGCCACCAGGAAAGGAGTTCATCAAGGATTTGGTCGCTCATGTTCATAAAATAGCCTTTCTAAAAGGCAAGGCAAGGGACCCGGGTTTGGTCTTTCTTGACGATACTTTAAACGACATTACTTTTTTCCGTGAAACCTTAAAGGGTGGGCGAGAATGGCCAAGGATTATTACAAGATTTTGGGAGTCCCGAGGAACGCAACCCAGGAAGAGATCAAAAAGGCCTACCGGCGGTTAGCCCTTAAGTATCATCCTGACCGCAACAAGGGCAATAAAGAGGCCGAGGAAAAGTTTAAAGAAATCAACGAGGCTTACGCCGTCCTTTCTGATCCGGAAAAAAGGCGGCAGTACGATCAGTTTGGTTCCACCGAGTTTCACCGCCGTTACACCCAGGAAGACATTTTTAAGGACTTTGACTTCGAGCGCATTTTCAGGGATCTGGGCATAGGTTTTGACCTGGGCAGCTTTTTCGGTTTTAAGGGCGGGGCCCGGCGGGGCCGCAGCTTTCATTTTGACCTGGGAGACCTCTTCAGCCAGGTGTTTGGCACCTCTCCTGAAGAGGATTGGTTTGGAGAGGAGCGGGTTAAGAGCCGTCGCCGGGAGTATCAGGATTTTTCTGCCACCGGCGACGTGGTGCTGGAACTGCCCGTCTCCCTGGAGGAAGTGGCCCAGGGTGCGGAAAAGATCATCTCGGTAGCGCCCACGGGGAAACCAGAACGTCTCCGGGTAAAAATCCCCCCGGGAATCGAGGAGGGCCAGAAACTTCGCATCAGGGCCCAGGGGGCCTATCGTCCGGACGGGCGCCGGGGTGACCTCTTCCTTCAAATCAAGATAGAGGAACACCCGGTTTTTGAACGTCAGGGCCAGGATGTACTTTGCAAGAAGGAAATTTCCATCAGCGAGGCCGTCTTCGGGACCACCGTGGAGGTTCCTACCCTCTACGGGAAAAAGCTCAAGGTGAAAGTGCCTCCCGGGACCAAAGGCGGGGCCAAATTACGTCTTAAAGGTCTGGGGCTTCCGGGCAAAGACGGCCGCAAAGGGGATCAGCTGGTGGAGATCCAGATCCGCGTCCCCAAACCGGAAACGCTAACCAAAGACGAAGAGAAGATCTTTAAAAGGCTCAAAGAACTAGGCCATTAACCGACCACGGAACCCAGCTTGAAGATGGGCAGATAAAGGGCCACGATGATGCCCCCGATAACCCCGCCCAGAAAGACTATCATGACCGGTTCGATCATCTGGGAGAGGGCGTCCACCGTCATATCCACCTCTTCTTCAAAGAAGTCGGCAATCTTATCGAGCATCTTCTCCAGCACCCCGGTAGACTCCCCCACCGAGACCATCTGGATCACCATATAGGGGAAGATGCCGCTTTTGGCCAGGGGGTCGGCGATGGATTGCCCTTCTTTGACCCCTTGTCTTACCTGGTAAATGGCCTTTTCCACCACCACGTTGCCGGCGGTTTTGGCGGCGATGGTTAAGGCGTCAATGATGGAAACACCGCTTGAAATCAGGGTACTTAAGGTGCGGGAAAAGCGGGCCACCGCCACTTTACGCAAGAGGTTACCAAACAGGGGGAGCTTTAGGAGCAAGGCGTCTATTTGGAGGCGCCCCCTTTCTGTTCGATAATAACGCTTTAACAAAAAGACGAAGATCACGGTGCCTACCAGGAAAAACGGAAAATATTTTTTGGTGAGCCGGCTCATTTCGATAACGATTTGGGTGGGGAGGGGCAGGGCCTGGCCCATTTCTCCAAACATCTTTTCGAAGGTCGGCACCACAAAGACCATGATGATGGCCAGCACAATGGTGGTGACGGTCAGGACGATGGCCGGGTAGATCATGGCCTTTTTGACTTTTCCTTTGAGGGCCAGAGACTTTTCCATATAAAGGGCCAGTCTTTTAAGGGTAGCGTCCAGGTTTCCGCTGGCTTCACCGGCGCTGACCATGTGGTAATAAAACCGGTCAAAGATTTTGGGGTACTGCTTCAGGGCTTCGGCGAAAGGGGTCCCTTCTTCTACGTTTTGCTTGATTTTGAAGATTATTTCTTTGAAATAGGGGTTTTTTTGCTGGTTGGCCAGGGAATCCAGGGCCTGTACCAGGGGAAGACCGGCCTCCAGCATGGCTGCCAGTTGCCGGGTAAAAACCACTACTTCTTTGGCCTTTACCTTTTTAGGGGTGGAAAGCCGGGCCAGGAGCCCGCTTCCCTTTGGTTTTATCTGGACCGGGATTATTTTTTGGCGCCTTAATTTGATGCGGACGATCCTTTCGTCGCTGGCCTCAAGCGTCCCTTTAACGGTGTCTCCGGAGAGGGTTTTCCCCACCCATTCGTATACCGGCATAAAACTTCCCCTTCTGTTTTTTATAAATATTCGGTCCTTTAGAAGGGGAAGTTTATTTTCTTTAACGGCCGATCCAGTAGTTAGGGGCTTCTTTGGTAATAATGACGTCGTGAACGTGGCTTTCTCTGAGGCCCGCCGGGGTAATGCGTACGAAACGGGCCTTGCGGCGCAACTCTTCGATGTTGCGGCAGCCACAATAGCCCATGCCTGAGCGCAGACCGCCGATAAGCTGAAAGATCATATTGGAGACCGGACCGCGGTAAGGGACCCGTCCTTCCACCCCTTCCGGGACAAATTTGGCCGGAGAAGTCCCCTTCTGGAAATATCTTTCCGCACCCCCCTTGGCCATCGCCCCCAAAGAACCCATGCCCCGGTAAACTTTATAAGTTCGGCCTTCGTAGAGGATCATCTCCCCAGGGGCTTCGTCTGTACCGGCAAAGAGGGAGCCTATCATTACGGCGTGGGCCCCGGCGCCGATGGCCTTGGTGATGTCGCCGGAAAACTTGATGCCCCCGTCGGCGATCACCGGGATGTCGTATCTATTGGCCACCACCGCGCTATTATGGATGGCTGAAAGTTGGGGCACCCCCACCCCGGCTACGATACGGGTGGTACAGATGGACCCTGGCCCCACCCCAACCTTGATACCGTCGGCCCCGGCCTTTATCAGGGCTTCAGCCCCTTCGGCCGTAGCGATGTTGCCTGCGATGAGTTGACAGTCGGGGAAATGGGCCTTGATGTCTTTTATGGCCTCGATGACGTTTTTGGAATGACCGTGGGCCGAATCGATGACGATAACGTCACAGCCCACCTTCAAGAGGGCCTCTACGTGGGCCAGCCTTTCCGGGCCCACCCCCACCGCGGCCCCTACCCGTAGCCGCCCCAGCTCGTCTTTACAGGCGTTTGGGTATTTGCGTAACTTTTCGATGTCTTTGATGGTGATAAGACCTTTGAGGCAGAAGTTTTCGTCTACGATAAGCAGCTTTTCGATCCGGTGTTCGTGAAGGATTTTTTTGGCTTCTTCCAGGGTGATACCCGGGCCGGCGGTGATCAGGTTTTTGGTGGTCATTACTTCCTTTACCGGTCGGTCAAGCTGGGTCTCAAAGCGGAGGTCACGGTTGGTGACGATGCCCAGGAGCTTTTTCTCCGGCCCACTTACCACCGGTACCCCGGAAATACGGTATTCCTCCATGATACGCAACACCTGGCGGATGGGGACCTCGGGCTCTACGGTGACCGGGTCAATGATCATGCCGTATTCCGATTTTTTGACCTTTTCCACCTCACGGCATTGTTCTTCTATGGACATATTCCGGTGAATGATCCCGATGCCCCCCTCCCGGGCCATACTGATCGCCATGCGGGCCTCCGTCACCGTATCCATGGCCGCCGAAAGGAGAGGGATATTCAGGGTTATTTTCCTGGTTATTTTGGTCTTGAGATCCACGTCTTTGGGTAATACGTCCGATTCGGCGGGCAAAAGAAGTAAGTCGTCAAAAGTATAAGCTTCCTCTATAGGAAGATTTAACATAGAGATCACCCCTTATATTTTAAAATTTTGGTTTTATTTCAAATCTTAGCGGAAATATTGGGGCTGCTTTCCATAAGATGCAAGAGCAAACCCTCAAGAATACCCGTTTCGCTGACTTTAAAAGCCTTAAGACCAAGCATTTCTAGAAGGGCAAGGTAGAGCATGGTCCCGACCAGGATAATATCCTCTCTTCCTGGCTCCATTCCTTTAAGGGCCCGGCGTTCGTAGGGAGCAAGCCGCCTCATTTTTTCGTAGATTTCTTCAAGCTCGGCTTTTTTAATTTCGGTGCCGTGCAATTTTTCAAGACAATAATTTTCCAGTTCCAGTTTCAGGGCCGCAAGACAGGAGGCCGTGCCCCCGGTGGCTATCAGAGTAGTTGGGGGGGTGGGCAGGTGCTGGATGGGAGCCAACTTTTCCTTAATTTCATCCCAGAGAGCAGAAAGGCTTT
>Ga0256832_1003287_pt1 | contig 11004 bp, 13 predicted proteins | sample 134614metaG_FD_190534 | JGI IMG/M metagenome (GOLD analysis project Ga0256832, IMG submission 190534) | Hydrothermal vent microbial communities from Lau Basin, Pacific Ocean - 134-614 | ecosystem: Environmental > Aquatic > Marine > Hydrothermal vents | place: Pacific Ocean: Lau Basin | collected...
TCGGGGCGCTGCCCAAGCTGCTTGCCCGCAGCGACCGGCTGGAGGGCGCGCTGAACCTTGGCATGATCCCGACCGTGGCGCCTTACCTGCTGCCCGAGCTTTTGCCCGAACTGCGCACGAGTCACCCGGACCTGACCCTGCGCCTGCGCGAGGCCCGGACCGGGGAACTGCTGGACGACCTGACCGGCGGGCGGCTTGACGCGGCGGTGGTGGCGCTGCCTGCGGGCGCGCCCGACCTGGTGGAACGCGCGCTGTTTTCCGAATGCTTCGTGCTGGCGGGCAGCCCGGCTGACCTGACCGCGCTGGCCGCGCGGGATGCGCGCCTCACCCCCGATGCGCTGGACCCCGCGCGGATCCTGCTGCTGGACGAAGGCCATTGCCTGGCCGACCAGGCGCTGGCGGTCTGCGGGCTCAACCGCGCCGACATGCCTGCCGATCTGGGGGCGGCGTCGCTGGCAACGCTGGCGGGGCTGGCCGCTGCGGGCTATGGGGTGACATTCCTGCCGGAAATGGCGCTTTCGCGGGAAAAGGCGGGGCGCGCGGGGGGGCTGGCCCTGACGCGTTTCGCCGCACCCGAACCGGGCCGGGTGATCGGGCTGGTGCGGGCCGAAATGGCGGGCGCTACCGGCTGGTTTGACGAACTGGCCGGACTGCTGGCGGCGGCGGGCAGGCGGCTGCTCGCGCAGGCAAAGCGCTTGTGAAGCGCGCGCCCCGGCGCTATTGAGGCAGCGAAGGAGACAGCCCATGCGCGACCTGAAAAACCCCGACCAGCGCCACCCGGAGAAGGCCCATCGCGCCGATCAGGCGCAGCCGAAAAAGCCTGCCTGGATTCGCGTGCGTGCCCCGGGCGGCAAGGGCTACGCCAACACCCACCGGATCATCCGCGACCACGGCCTGTCCACCGTCTGTTCCGAGGCCGGCTGCCCCAATGTCGGCGAATGCTGGTCGGCAGGCCACGCCACCATGATGATCATGGGCGAGATCTGCACCCGCGGCTGTTCCTTCTGCAACGTCGCCACCGGGCGGCCCGAGGCGCTGGATGCCTTCGAGCCGGGCCGCGTGGCGCAGGCGGTGGCCAAACTGGGGCTCAATCACGTGGTCATCACCAGCGTCGACCGCGACGATCTGGACGATGGCGGCGCCGAGCATTTCGCGGCAACCATTCGCGCCATTCGCCACCGGGCGCCGGCCGCCACGATCGAGGTTCTGACCCCGGATTTTCTCAAATGCGGCCCCGAAGCCCTTGAAACCGTTGTCAAAGCCCGGCCCGACGTGTTCAACCACAACCTTGAGACCGTGCCGGGCCTTTATCCATCCGTGCGCCCGGGCGCGCGTTATTTTCACTCGCTCAGGCTGTTGCAACGGGTCAAGGAACTGGACCCCGCCATGTTCACCAAATCCGGCATCATGGTCGGGCTGGGCGAGGACCGCCAGGGCGTGCTGCAGGTGATGGATGACCTGCGCGCGGCGGATGTGGATTTCCTGACCATCGGCCAGTATCTGCAGCCGACGCCGAAACACCACGCGGTGGCGCGCTTTGTGCCGCCCGAGGAATTCAAGGCCTATGAGCAGGCGGCCTTCGGCAAGGGCTTCCTGATGGTGTCGGCCACGCCGCTCACGCGCTCGAGCTACCATGCGGGCGCCGATTTCGCGCGCCTGCGGGCGGCCCGGCTGGCAAAGCTCGGGCAGGGCTGAGCCGTCCGGTCGAACCGCCCCCAACAGACATATCAAAGGCTCCCGCCATGTTCACTTTACCTACCCTGATTGCTTACATCGCCGCATTGGGCATTGCCGTGGCCATTCCCGGCCCGGGCGTGATCGGGCTGGTGGGGCAGGCGCTCGGGCGCGGCTTCCGCCCGGCGATGTTCTTTCTGCTGGGCATCGTACTGGGGGATCTGGTCTATCTCAGCGTGGCCATTGCCGGCATGGCCGTCGTGCTCCAGGTTTTTGCTGGCGCCTTGCTGGCGCTCAAGGTCGCGGGCGGGCTTTATCTGCTGTCGCTTGCCTGGCGGTTCTGGACCAGCGGCGGCGGGCTGGCTGGGGTTGGCGCTGCCGACCCCGACGCGACCCCGCAGGCGGCGCGCGGCGTGCTGGCGGGGCTGACGTTGACCCTGGGCAACCCCAAGACCGTGCTGTTCTATCTGGCGCTGCTGCCCAATCTGGTGGACCTGGAGCGCATTGGCGCCGGCGCATGGCTGGCCCTCAGCCTTGTGACCATAGCGGTGCTGCTGGTGGTGCTGATGCCCTATGCGTTCATGGCGTCGCGTGCACGCGGGTTTCTGACCCGCGCCGGTGCGGTGACGCGCCTGAGCCGCCTGGCCGCGGTGATTGTCGGCAGTGCCGGCGCGCTGATCCTGGGCCAGGCTGCCGTGGGGCTGGTGCGCCGCGCGGGGCCTTGAGCCTAATCGTCGGGCGCGGCCGGTATCACGCCGGCGCTGACCAGAATGCCGCGGGCGGGAAACCACATGTCATCGGGCGGCGTGGCAAAGGCGCGGGCGGTGAAATCCGCGTCGATCCCGGCCGCCAGAAAGGCCGCGATGTCCTTCTTTTCCTCGGTGTCCGGGTCAACAAGGTCGACCGTGACGCTTTGCCGGTAGCCATGAAACCCCAACCGTCCCGCCGGGCCCAGCACGCGGTGCCTCCCGGCCATGAAAACCAGCGTGCAGGCTGACGCGCAGGTTGCCTCCACCCGCGTGTCCAGGTCGTATTCGCGCACCAGTTTCGCCAGCGCACGCGCGGCAAAGACCCGGCCGCCATCGCTTTGCAGGACGAGTTCGCCAATCTCTGGGTACTGCGCCAGCGCGGCGGCAAGCGCGGTCGACATGGGGAAATCGATCGGCCCTTCCAGCACCGCGCGGGTCGGCACCAATGTCAGGCCGCTTGCCGCCGGGGGCGGCGCGGGCAGGGTGGCAATGCGCCCGGCGCTGATCCGGTCCAGATGCGGCAAGATCGTCAGCGGCAGCGCCGCCAGGACCGCAGCGCCTGTGGCCAGCGCGGCAAACAGGTCGGGCCGGTCCGCCATGTGGCGCCGGAGCGCGCGCAGACAGCCCACCACCTGCCACAGCAGCAGACCCGCATCCAGGGTGAAATCCGGAATGCCGCCCAGGCTGGCCAGCATCACCCGGGCCCCCACAAGGGTCAGGAAAAGGCTCGGATACAGCGGGATTTCGCCGCGCCAATGGGCCAGCGGAAAATGCAGGATGGCTGCAGGGGCGCGGCGTGCGATGTCCATGCACCCAGCCTAGCATGGAAGGCAGGTCCGGTCACTTGGTCCCGTCACTCGGTCCGGTCGCTTGGCGCATCACTCCACCGGCGGCACCGCTTTCAGATAGGCCGCAATTGCCGCCCGGTCTTCGCGCGGCAGGCGCGACAGATTGCCAATCACCTCGACCATCTGGCCCCCGGCGCTGTCAAATTCCGGCGTGAAACCCGAGGTGAAATATTCCACCAGATCGGCCTCGGACCAGTCCAGCTTCGCCGGCGTGATGTTGGGAAACGACCCCTTGCTCCCGGGGATCGGCGCCCCCGCCAGCCAGCGCGATTTCTGAAGTCCGCCCAATATGTTACGCGGCGTATGACATTCGCCGCAATGGCCCAGGGCCTCGGCCAGGTAGCGGCCGCGCGCGGCCTCCGGCGGCACCTCCACCACCCATCCCTGCCGCAGGAAAGCCGCCTTCCACAGGCCCAGCCCGGCGCGGATATTGAAAGGGAAGCCGACCTCATGCGGCCGGCTTGGGGTCGGGTCGGCTGGCAAGGTCTGGAGATAGGCAAACAGGTCAACCACGTCCTGCGGCGTGGCGTTCACATAGGTGGTATAGGGAAAGGCCGGGAAATAATGACGCCCGTCCGGCGAGGTGCCGTTATGCAGCGCGTTCCACAGGTCGATTGCCTGCCAGGCGCCGATCCCGGCCTGCTGGTCCTGCGATATGTTGGGCGCCACGAAGGTCCCGAAGGGCGAGGGGAAGCGCTTGCCGCCTGCCAGCACCAGCCGCGCCTCGGCCTCGGCCTTGGGGGTGGCGTGACAGGCCGCGCAGCCGCCCGCGTCGAACACGATCTGGCCGCGCGCTGCGTCGCCGGTGAGCCCGGCCAGCACCTCGGCGCCATCGGGGCGCGGGCGCGTCAGCCACAAGGCCGAAGCGCCCGCAATTGACAAAATAACCAGCACTATCAGAACTTTGCGCGCCAAAGCTCGCCCAGCCTACTGGGGTTGCCGATAGGCCTTGTGACAGGCGCCACAGGCCTGGCCAACCGGGCCCAGGTTGGCCCGGACCGCATCCAGCCCGTCACCGGCCACGGCGGCCAGAGTGTCGGTTGCGGCGATCAGCGCCATCTGTTTGGACTGGGCATCTGTCATGTTTTCCCACAATTCCGGCATCGCCCGGGTGTTATCGACCGAGAAATTGTCGGAGCCTTCCGGCCACATCCAGGACTGGTCCAGCTTGGCCAAGCTGGCCAGATTGCCCGCAGCCGCAGCCGCCCGCGCGCTGTCATAGTCCATCTCGCCCTTGGCCATGGCCGCCAACTGCCCGATATTGAACACATAAAGCCGCATGATCGATTGCCGCGCAGTGATTTCATTCTTGAAATCAGGCGCCTGTGCGGTCACGGGCAGAGCAGGCGCGATGGCGCCGGTAGCCAGAATCGCGGCGCCGAGAATGGATCTGAATTGCATGGGGTCCTCCACTTTGTTGCATGTCCCTTGCATACAGGAAAGGCGGCACGAATATTCCCGGACTTCTGTTCACGATCGCGTGATGGTCAGGGCCGCAACGGCCGTATTCCGCTGTTGGGCGTCAGCCATGCGGGCCAGCCGAACAGCCGCTCGATCGCAAAGAGGACCAGGCACAGAATGACGACCGCCGCCACCAGCCTGACCCGGGACGCAGACGGGGGGCGGCGCGCCCATCTTGCCATGCGCAGAAGCCAGCGCTCCATCAGGTTTCGTCGATGAAGCGCACCTTGCCGATATGGTCAAGGTTGCGGTTGCGTTGCGCAAAGTCGATGCCGTATCCCACCACGAATTCATCCGGGATCTCGAAGCCGATCCAGTCGGCGGCAATATCGACCTCGCGCCGCGACGGCTTGTCCAGCAGCGCGATGGTTTTCAGCTTTTTCGGCCCCTTGGCGCCCAGCAGCCCGACCACGTGCTTGAGCGTGTGGCCGGTGTCGACAATATCTTCGACCACCAGCACGTCGCGCCCATGAATTTCGCCGCGCAAGTCCTTGAGAATGCGCACTTCCCGGCTGGATTCCATGGCATTGCCATAAGATGTGGCCTCGATGAAATCGACCTCCACCGGCAGGTCAAGCTCGCGCACCAGATCGGCAATGAACACGAAGGAGCCGCGCAAGAGCCCCACCACCACCAGCTTGTCGGTACCGGCAAATTCGGCCTGAATCTCGCGCGCCAGATCCTCGATGCGCGCGGCAATCGACTTGGCCGAGATCATCCGGTCTATGACATATGGACGCTCCGGCATGGCTTTCCTCCGGCTTTGGCCTGACAGGTCTTGAATCCCGGGCGCATCCTATGACATGTGGCCCCTACAGTCACCAGCGGAAATGTCACATGCCGACGCATCGGGAAAAGCGGGTTCTGCCCTACACGGCGCAACAGATATTCGACCTGGTGGCGGATGTGGCGCGCTACCCGGAATTTCTGCCCTGGACGGCGGCCGCGCGCATCCGGTCGCGCCGGACGCTGCCCGATGGCCGCGAAGAGGTGCTGGCCGATCTGGTGATTGCCTTCAAGGTGTTTCGTGAGCGCTTCGGCAGCCGGGTCGTGCTGGACCCGGCACGCCTGCGCATCGACACCGAATACCTTGACGGACCGTTTCGCTACCTGCGCTCGTGGTGGCAGATCTCGCCGCATGGGGAGGGCTGCGAGGTGGAATTTTTCGTCGATTTCGAGTTTCGCAATCCGGTACTGCAAAAGCTGATCGGGGTCGTGTTCAACCAGGCCATGCAACGGGTGGTGCAGGCCTTTGAAGCGCGCGCCAAAGAGCTTTATGGTCGCAGTGCAACCACCTGATCAGTCGTTGTTTTCTGCCATCGGATGGTGGGTCAGAACCAGCTGCCGCAGGCGTTCGTCCAGCACATGGGTATAAATCTCGGTGGTGGAAATGTCGGCATGCCCCAGCAGCGTCTGGATCGCGCGCAGATCGGCGCCGCCCTCCAGCAGGTGGGTGGCAAAGGCATGGCGCATCCGGTGGGGCGTGACCCGGGCCGGGTCGATCCCCGCGTTCAGCGCGAATTGCTTGATCAGCGCATAAAACGCGTGCCGGGTCAGGTGGCCCGTATGGCCCCGCCCGGGAAACAGGTGGCGCGCGGGTGCCGCGCCGTCCTTTTGCCGCTGGGCATCTGCGGCGTCACGCAGGGCCAGCCATTTGCCAAGCGCGGCGCGCGCCTTGTCCGTCAGCGGTACCAGCCGTTCCTTGCCGCCCTTGCCGCGCACCAGGAGCAGGCGCGGGTCCCCCCGGGCGGCCGTCACCGGCAGGCCGACCAGTTCGCTGACCCGCATGCCGGTGGCATAGGCCAGTTCCATCAGGCAGGCGTTGCGGGCACGCTCGGCCTCGCTCCGGCCGGTCGCCCGCGCCGCGCACAGCAACGCATCGACCTCGTCCACGCTCAGGGTTTGCGGCAGTTTGCGGGACCGGCCCGGCCCCTGGATCTCGATTGCCGGGTTGTCCGCGCGCAGCCCGTCCTCGACCGCGAAACGGAAAAGCTGTTTCACCGCTGACAGGCGGCGCGCCCGGGTGGCAGGCGACAGGCCTTCGGCCTCGCAGGCAATCAGCCAGGCTTCGATGTCGCGGCGGCCCGCCCGGCCCAGCCCCGGGCCATGCGCCGCACAAAATTCGGCGGCGGCCTTCAGGTCGCGCCCATAGGCCAGCAGCGTGTTTTGCGCCGCGCCCAATTCGGCGGCCTGGCTGTCCAGGAAGGCTGAAATCAGGCGGGCATCGCCGCTGGAAAGCGCGCGCGGTGGCGCAGGCGCGCGGCTCATCCGCGCCGCTCCAGCAGCAGAAATTCCAGTGCTGCGCGCCGGGCTGCGTCTTCGAGCCCCAGCGCGCGCAACAGCGCCAGCGCCTCGGTCAGCTTGGCCAGGTTGCCGGTGGCGCCGATGTCAAACAGCGCCATGGCCTGCAGCACGGCCTCGCCGATGCGCCCCTGGTCGACCAGGCGCGCGAGGCCCGCAGGCACGCCATCGGCACGAAAGCCCGCCAGCACCGCCTGTTCGCGCGGCGTGGCACCGTTCAGCCCTTTGACGCGGCCGCGCGCAACCGCCAGCGCCACCGCCAGATCGGGCATGGGCTGGGCCGTGCTGACCGTGGCATATTCGTCTGACAACAGCGCCAGTTCCAGGGCGATTGTCTGGGCGCCGCCCTCCAGCGGAACCTGGCCAAGCGCCGGGCCGAATATTTTCGCCATCGGAACTTCGACCTCTACCGCCTTGATCTGACGCCAGAATTCCTGGACCGCGCTGCTGATGGCCGCCGCATCGCGGGCCTTGATCGCGTGATCGAGTGCCTGCACCGCCATGACCCTGTCCCAGACCCCGCCCGAGGCCGCGGCGCGCTGTTCGGTGTAAAGCCCCAACAGCTGGTTCCCCGTGACCGCGCCGGTACGCGCCAGCCGTTCGCCCGCAATGATGCGTGCCTTCCAGCCGATATTGGCGCGCAGGTCGGCCTGGGCGAAGGCCAGCGGCAGACCCGAGGTCGGGATCGGCTGGCCGATCGCCTCGAACAGGCGGAAAACCAGCGGCGAGGGATGCGCTGGCTGGGGCAGGGGCGGGGCGCCCTCGAACAGGTCGGGGTCCAGGAACCGCGCCAGCAGAGCGTCGTCGCGCGCCGAGATGAAGCCCAGCGCCCGCCCGGTGCCAAGCGTCAGCACCGCGGCCTTCCAGTCGCCGCCGCGCGCCAGGCAAAACACCCGGGCGGTAAAGGTGGGCGACAGGTCGGGGGTGGCGCGCAACACTTCGCAAATCTGGTTTTCCGTGCCCAGAAGCAGGCTTACGTCGAACCAGCGGCGGAAAATCTCGGGGTTCTCGGGGCCGGCGCGCGCCAGCAGCGCATCGGCCTGTTCCAGTGCGCCCAACTCCAGAAGCTTGTCGACCCGGGCCAGGAAAATGTCGCTGCCCGAGCCGCCAGCGCCGCCCTCGGGCGGGTTGAGTTCGGCCAGCAGCAGCGTGTAGAGCAGATCGAGCAGCGCGGGCGGCAAATTGGTGCTGACACCGCGGATCTGGCGGGCGACGTCGACCGGGTCGGCCGGCCCCCACAGATCGGCGGCAAGCCCGGTGACCGAGGCTGGCAAGATGCCTACCGCATCCGGCAGCGGCCGGCCCAGCGGCGTCACGCTGATGGCGTCGACCGAGGCGCTGCTGGTGACGGCGGGCTCGTTCGGGTCGGGGGGCAGGTTCTGGCGCGGGCCGGCCGGGGTGATCAGGGAAGGCGTGGTCAGGGAATCAGACAGCCAGTCGATTGCCGAAAGCGGTGCGGCTGACGCTCCGCCATCGCTGTCTTGCGCTGGAGCCGGGCCAGCCAGCGCCAGCGCCCAGGCAGCGCCGAGCAATACAGAGCGGCCGACCCTACTTGCCATCCAGCATCACCGTGACCGTTTTTTGTGCCGCCTCGGGCGACAAGTCACCGAAATAGGCAAAACCCACCAGTCCGATGAAGCCGATCACACCAAGAAACACTATCAGTTTCAGCAGAGCCTTGATCATGGTTGGTGCCCTTTTCGCCCGATTTCCCGCGTACGCGGTTTATATATGGCATTTTTCATCATATCACGCCATTCAGGGGCAGGACTTTTTTTGCGCGGGGCAATGCCGGTTTGGCGTATCTGGTGAAAAAGACGATCGTGCTGGTGGGCATGATGGGCGCTGGCAAGACGGCGGTGGGGCAGGCTCTGGCCCGGCTTCTGGGCGTGGAGTTTCTTGATTCGGACGTGGAGATTCGCCGCGCCGCCGCCATGAGCATCGCCGAGATCTTCGCCCGCGACGGCGAGGCGTTCTTTCGCGACCGCGAGGCCGAGGTGATTGCCCGCCTGCTGGAAACCGAACGCTGCGTGCTGTCCACCGGCGGCGGCGCCTTTCTGGCCGGGCGCAACCGCGCGGCGATCAGCCGGGCTGGCGTATCGGTCTGGCTGGATGCGCCGCTTGACCTTTTGTGGGAACGGGTGCGCCACAAGGACACAAGGCCGCTCCTGCGCACGCCCGATCCGAAGGCCACGCTGGCCGAATTGTACGAGGCGCGCGTGCCGGTCTACCGGCTGGCCGACCTCCGGGTCGAAGCGCGGCCGGAATACTCGATTTCCGACATGGCCGGCCGGGTGCTGGCCGCCCTGCAATCCCGCCCTGACGTGTTGGAGGAAACATGACCATCACCGTGCGTGTGCCGCTGGAAGGCCGCGAATATGACATTCGGATCGGCCCCGGGCTGCTGGCGCGGGCCGGGGCGGAAATGGCCCCGCTGCTGGCGCGCCCGCGCGTGGCCATCGTGACCGAGGCGCGGGTGGCCGGCCTGCATCTGGCAGCCCTCGAGGCGGGGCTGGCCGCGTCCGGCATCGACAGCGTGGCGCTGGTGCTGGAGCCGGGCGAGGCGACCAAGGACTGGGCCAACCTGACCCGGGTGGTGGAATGGCTGCTGGCCGAAAAGGTCGAGCGCGGCGACATGGTGGTGGCCTTTGGCGGCGGGGTGATCGGCGACCTTGCGGGCTTTGCCGCCGCCATCCTGCGGCGGGGCGTGCGCTTCGTGCAGATCCCCACGAGCCTGCTGGCGCAGGTCGACAGCTCGGTGGGCGGCAAGACCGGCATCAATTCGCCCCATGGCAAGAACCTGATCGGGGCGTTTCACCAGCCCAGCCTGGTGCTGGCCGATGTGGACGTGCTGGGAACCCTGAAAAAACGCGACTTTCTGGCCGGTTACGGCGAAGTCATCAAGTATGGCTGCCTGGGCGACGCGGCGTTTTTCGAGTGGCTCGAAATGAACGGCCCGGCGCTGGCCGCCGGTGACATGGACCTGCGCGCCGAGGCCGTGCGCCGCTCGGTCGAGATGAAGGCAGGCATTGTCCAGCGCGATGAGCTGGAGCATGGCGAACGCGCGCTTTTGAACCTGGGGCACACCTTCGGGCACGCGCTGGAGGCGGCAACCGGCTATGGCGACCGGCTCCTGCATGGCGAGGGCGTGGCGATCGGCTGTGTGCTGGCCTTCGAGCTTTCCGCGCGGCTGGGGCTGATGCCACAGGAGGCGCCGTCGCGCCTTGCCGCGCATCTGGCGGCGATGGGCATGAAAAAGGACCTGTCCGATATTCCCGGCGATCTGCCGGACGCGGATGGGCTGATCGCGCTGATGGCGCAGGACAAGAAGGTGGTGGCAGGCCGGATGCGCTATGTGCTGGCGCGCGACATCGGTGCGGCCTTCGTTGCCGACGACGTGCCCGAGGCTGCGGTGCGCGCCGTGCTGCAAGAGGCGCTGGCCGCGCGTTGACCCCGATTTTCCGCGAAAAATCGTGGCCCGGCTCAGCCGCCGGCGCGGGCCTTGCGGGCATGCGCCACCACCATCAGTTCGCCCAGGTTTTCGCGCGTGACATAGCCCAGCAGCCCGCCGCCCTGGCCCTGCACGATGACGGCGGGCGCGCCGTGCTGCAGCGCCTCCAGCACCTTGTCGAGCGGGTCATTCAGGCGCAGGACCGGCAGGTCGCGCTCCATGATCTCGGCCACGCTCTGCGGGCGCGGCTCGGCGGCCAGCGCGGCAAACAGCTTCTGCCGGGTAAGCAGGCCCTGATAGCGGCCGCTTGCCGGATCCAGCACCGGGAATTCATGCTGGGTGGTGCGGATCAGCGCGCTGCTGGCAGTGTCCAGGCTGTCACCTGGCGCCAGCGCTTCGTATTCGGTGATCATGGCATCGCGCACGCGCAGGCCGCGCATGGTCTGGCGGGTTTCCACCTCGCTGCTTTCCGCGCCCGCCGCCATCATGATGAAGAGCCCGATGAACAGCAGGATGATAT
>Ga0256832_1003288_pt1 | contig 11003 bp, 12 predicted proteins | sample 134614metaG_FD_190534 | JGI IMG/M metagenome (GOLD analysis project Ga0256832, IMG submission 190534) | Hydrothermal vent microbial communities from Lau Basin, Pacific Ocean - 134-614 | ecosystem: Environmental > Aquatic > Marine > Hydrothermal vents | place: Pacific Ocean: Lau Basin | collected...
TCGAGGCGGTGCCCGAGGGGGGCCTGTGGCAGGTCATCAGCGACGAAGTCCTGCTCTGGTTCGAGTGATGACCTCCGTCGCCTACCTGAACGGCGAATTCCTGCCCCTGGACGAGGCCTGCGTGCCGGTCCTGGACCGGGGCTTCCTCCTCGGCGACGGGGTGTACGAGGTGATCCCCGTCTATCACGGGTGCCTGTTCCGCCTCCAGGCCCACCTGGAGCGCCTGGAATACAGCCTCCACGAGACGCGCATCGCCAACCCCCACGATCGCGGCACCTGGCAGGCCATCCTCGAGGACCTGGTGCGGCGCAACGGCGGCGGCGACCGCTCGGTGTACCTGCAGATCACCCGCGGTGTCGCCGCCCGCGACCACGCCTTCCCCGCCGACACCCCGCCCACCGTCTTCGCCATGAGCCACCCCCTGCCCGCCCCCGACCCACGCATCGCCCGTGAAGGGGTGGCGGCGGTGACCCTGGAGGACATCCGCTGGGCACGCTGCGACATCAAGACCATCAGCCTCCTGGGCAACGTCCTCCTGCGCCAGGCGGCCATCGACCGGGGCGCCCAGGAAGCCATCCTCGTGCGCGACGGGGAAGTCACCGAAGGGGCCGCCAGCAACGTCTTCATCGTCGACGAGGAAGGCCACCTCCTCACCCCCCCCAAGGGGCCGCGCCTGCTCCCCGGCATCACCCGCGACCTGGTCCTGGAACTGGCCGAGGCGCACGCCATCCCCCACCACGAACGCCCCTTCTCCGAGGCCGCCCTCGGTCGTGCCCGGGAGATCTGGCTCACCAGCTCCACCAAGGAGATCCTCCCCGTCACCCGCCTCAACGGCGAACCCGTGGGCGACGGCCGCCCCGGCCCCCTGTGGCGGCGCATGAACGACATCTACCAGGCCTTCAAGGCCGCCCTGGCCCCTTGAAAGCCCGCCGCCGCGACGCCATATTCCCGCCCATGAGCAACGACGAACTGCTGCAATTCCCCTGTGAATTCGTCCTCAAGGTGATGGTGCGCGGCGACGGCGACCTGCCCGCCCGCGTGCACGAGATCGTCACCCGCCACGCCCCCGACACCCCCGAGGACGCCCTCACCACCCGTGCCTCCCGCAAGGGCAACTACCTGGGCGTGACCGTGCGCCTCACCGCCACCTCCCGCGAACAACTGGACGCCCTCTACCGGGAGCTGACCGCCCAGGACTGGGTCCTCATGGCCCTGTGAACGACCTCCTCGTCCGCCGCCTGGGGCGCACCGACTACCGCGCCACCTGGGACGCCATGCGTGACCACACCGCCGCGCGCGGCCCCGACGCCCCCGACGAGATCTGGCTCACCGAGCACCCGCCGGTGTACACCCTCGGGCGCAACGCCAAGCCCGAACACCTCCTCGACCCTGGCGACATCCCGGTGATCCGCACCGACCGCGGCGGCCAGGTCACCTACCACGGCCCCGGGCAACTGGTGGCCTACCTCCTGGTGGACCTGCGCCGGCGCGGCCTCGGGGTACGCCACCTGGTGGACGCCATGGAGCAGGCCCTGGTGGCCACCCTGGGCGACTGGGGCATCGCCGCCCACGCCCGCCCCGACGCCCCCGGGGTGTACGTGGGCGCGGCCAAGATCGCCTCCCTGGGCCTGCGCGTGAGCCGCGGGCGCAGCTACCACGGCCTGGCCCTCAACGTGGCCATGGACCTCGCCCCCTTCGCCCGCATCAACCCCTGCGGCATGCCCGGCCTCGCCGTCACCCAGCTGCGCGACCTGGGGGTGGAGGCGGACCTGGACACCGCCGCGAGCGCCCTCCTCCCCCACCTCGAACGCCGCCTCCGGGGTGCCTGAGCGTCACCCGGGCGCGACGCCCTGCCCCGCGCGGGCGCATTTGATAGACTAGCGCCCTGTTTGTCGTCCCCGAGGTCGTCCCATGGCCCAAGGCCCCACCCGCCAGCGCGGCGCCGCCAAGGTCGCCCGCATCCCGGTGAAGATCGAACGCAGCGCCCGCCCGGCGCGCAAGCCCGCCTGGATCCGCGCCAAATCCCCCACCCATCCGGCGGTGGGGCGCCTCAAGGGCGTCCTGCGACGCCAGGGGCTGCACACCGTATGCGAGGAGGCCTCCTGCCCCAACATCGGCGAGTGCTTCTCCCACGGCACCGCCACCTTCATGATCCTGGGGGACGTGTGCACCCGCCGCTGCCCCTTCTGCGATGTCGCCCACGGCCGCCCCCAGCCCCCGGACCCGGAGGAACCGGCGCGCCTGGCCGAGACCGTGCGCGCCATGGACCTGGCCTACGTGGTGGTCACCTCGGTGGACCGGGACGACCTGCGCGACGGCGGCGCCGCCCACTTCGCCGCCTGCATCGACGCCATCCGCCGCGAAAGCCCCAAGACCCGCATCGAGATCCTCGTGCCCGACTTCCGCGGCCGCCTGGAGCGGGCCCTGGAGATCCTCGGCGCCACACCGCCGGACGTCCTCAACCACAACCTGGAGACGGTCCCGCGACTGTACCGCCAGGCGCGCCCGGGGGCCGACTACCACCACTCCCTGGAGCTGCTGCGCCGCTTCAAGGACGCCCACCCCCAGGTCCCCACCAAATCCGGCCTCATGCTCGGCCTGGGCGAGAACGAAGACGAAGTGATCGCCGTCCTCCAAGACCTGCGCGCGGCCGGCTGCGACATGCTCACCCTCGGCCAGTACCTCCAGCCCAGCCTCGACCACCTGCCGGTGGAACGCTTCGTGCACCCGGACGAATTCGACCGCCTGGCCGCCATCGCCCGAGAACTGGGCTTCACCTCCGTGGCCAGCGGCCCCATGGTCCGCTCCTCCTACCACGCCGACCTGCAAGCCGCGGGGGAAACCGTGCGCTAGGCGGCCCGCCAAGGAAGGAAACATGCCCCTCGCCCTGCTGCTCCTCCTGATCCTCGCCAGCGGCGCCCAGGCCGCCGCCCCCCACCTCCCCGGAGAGCGTCCCGGCGCCCAGCACTGCGTCCCCGAAGGACAGTGGCTGGACCCCGCCGACCACAAAACCCTCAGCAACACCGCCCTCCTGGAGCGCCTGGCGAAAAAGCGCGTCGTTCTCCTCGGAGAGGACCACGACAACCACGAACACCACCGCTGGCAGCTCATCGTCGCCGCCCAGCTGCACGCCCGCCAAGAGGGCCTGCGCCTGGGATTCGAGAGCTTCCCCCGCTCGGTGCAAGCGGTCCTCGACCGCTGGGTGGCCGGCGAACTCACCGAAGAACAACTCCTGGAACAGACCCGCTGGAAGGAAGTCTGGCGCTACGACCCCGCCGGCTACCTGCCCCTGTTCCACTTCGCCCGCCTCTACCGCATCCCCATGATCGCCCTCAACGTGGAACGCGCCCTGGTCTCCCGCGTGAGCCAGGAGGGCTGGGCGAACATCCCCGCCGGCGAGCGCGAAGGGGTGGGCGACCCGGCCCCGCCCGACGAGGACTACGTGGACCTGCTGGCGGACATGTACGGGCGCCACTCCCGCCCGCACGGCCAAGGCGATGCCGAGGAAGACGAGGAAGCGCGGCTGCAACGCATCAAGGCCGACCCCCGCTTCCAGCGCTTCGTCCAGGGCCAGCTCCTGTGGGACCGGGCCATGGCCGAGGCCATCGCCCGCGCCCTGCGCGACGGCGCCCCCCAGGTGGCGGCCATCGCCGGCGCCGGCCACCTCATGGGCGGCTACGGCATCCCCCGCCAACTGGCCGCCCTGGGCATCCGCGACGTGGCCGTGCTCCTCCCCTGGGACGGCGCCATCCCCTGCGAGGCCCTGGAGGCGGGCCTGGCCGACGCCGTCTTCGGCCTCGCGCCGCCGGAACGGGTGGCCGAGGAGCCGCCGCGGCCGCGCCTGGGGGTGTACCTGCAACGGACCGGGGCCGGCGTGCAGGTGACCAAGGTCACCCCCGGCTCGGTGGCGGAGAAGGCCGGCATCCGCGCCGGCGACCGCATCCTCACCATCGCCGGCCGGGAAGTGGAAGACGTGGGCCAGGTGGTGGAAGCGGTGCAGGCCACCGCCCCGGGCACCTGGCTGCCCCTCATCGTCCAGCGGGGCGAGGAGCGCCTGGAATTGGTGGCCAAATTCCCTCCCGCGGAGAAAAAGCGATGAGGCGCCTGCTCCCCTTGCTCCTCGCCCTTGCCCTCACCGCCTGCTGGCGCCCCAACGTCAAGCCCTGGGACCGGGACCTCCTCGCCGACCCGCGTATGGATCCGGCGGAACCGGCCCTGGAGCTGGCCGCCGAGGCCAAGATCACCTTCGCCCGCGAGGCCGCCCGCGGTGGCCACGCCCTCGGAGGAGGCGGCTGCGGATGCAACTGAAACCCATCCGCCCGGCCCTGGCCGCCGCCGCGGCCACCCTCCTCGGCTCGGCCCAGGCAGCCCCCCTGGGGGGCGAGCTGATCCAGGAAGAGCTGAACGACGCCCCCGCCCCGAGCCTGCCGCCGGTGCCCCTGCGCCGCTACCCGGCCTTCCTCGAAGGCAGCCAGGGGCGCGCCGCCAGCCTCCTCTACAAGGAAGACGACGGCCGCATCCTCGTCTGGGAAAACACCCTACAGGCGGCGCGCGCCTGGGACGACGACCGGCGCCTCACCGTCACCGGCGTCACCGACCTCATCACCGGCGCCTCGCCGGTGGGCACCGTCCCCAGCCAGACCACCCAGATCATCACTGGCGCCTCCGGCCAGACCACCACCGTCGCCCCCGGGGAACTGCCCCTGTACGCCGTCTCCGACCTGCGCCTGGCCATCGCCGCCGCCTACGCCTACCCCCTCGGCCCCGGCCTCACCGCCCGCAGCGCCGTCAACGCCGCCGAGGAACGGGACTACGCCGCCATCGGCATCGCCCAGGGCCTCAGCCGCAGCTGGGGGCATGAACTCACCACCCTCTCCCTGGATCTCGCCCTCACCCGGGAGACCATCGAGCCCGCGGGCGGCATCCCCCCCGCCCTCGCCCGGGAAGGCAGCTTCACCCTCACCACCGGCGAGGACGACGAAGACGGCGAAGAGCGCTCACGTCTCAATCTGGAGTGGCAGGTGGGCCTCTCCCAGGTACTGAGCCGCCGCCTGCTCCTCCAGGGGCAATACTTCGGCGGCCACCTGAACGGCTATCTCACCGACCCTTACAAACGCATCAGCTTCGTCTCCGGCACCAGCGGCGAGCCCCTCCCCGGCCAGGGGACGTGGACCGAGCGTCGCCCGGACCGGCGTACCTACCACGGCCTCGCCCTCGGCCTCCTCGCCGCCCTCCCCGGCGGCGTGGTGTGGCGTGGCGAAGGGCGCCTGTTCCGCGACGACTGGTCCATCCGCGCCACCGCCCTGGACACCCGCCTGGATCTCCCCCTGCCCCACGCCCCCGACCAGGGCCTCAGCCTCCACGCCCGCTACTACCGCCAGAGCGCCGCCTGGTTCTACCACTACCGCTTGGCCGACGGCCCCGGCCCGGGCATCGACCCGGCGGACATCACCACCGATCCCGGCAGGCTCACCGCCGCCAGCGCCGACTGGCGCCTGGGCGCCCTGGAAGACTTCACCCTGGGCCTCGGCTACCGGCGCGACCTACCCGACGGTCCCTGGCTGGACGGGGCCTGGCGCCTGGGCCTGGAACGCTTCGTCCAGCGGGACCGGGACGGGCGCTTCCCCACCCTGCGCGCCTGGAGCGCCCTCCTCTCCCTGCGCCTCGACTGGTGAGCCTCAGCCGCCCCACAGGCGCCGCCACCAACGGCGCCGCCCCATGGGCGTGACCGGCTCCTCGATGGCCTCCGGCGGCACCCGCGAGAGGACCCACCGGGGCGGGATGAAACGGCCCGAACTCCCACAGGAACTGCCCAGGTTGTTGGGGTCGTAGATCTTCACCAGGGTAGGGTGCTCGCGGTCGTCGGCGTAGACGATGCCGCAGTAGTCTTCCCCGTGCTCGCGCCGCAGCAGGGCGTCCACCTCGGCCACGAAGCGCCGCAGCGCTTCCGCCTCCAGCGGCGCATCGGGGGGCGCCTCCCCCACCTGATAGACGTACCAGCCCTCCGGCTCGGCCAGGATCCGCGCCCACAACTCATCCAGCTGCTCCCAACGCAGGATGCCGGAAAAACGGCCCTGCAACAGGCGCTGGCGGAACGCCCCTTCTCCATCCCGTTCTCTGTCCACGATCACTCCATAAAAGCCTTGAATGACAGCGATAAAACTGCGTGCCGGAAAGCCTTGGCCGACCCCGTTCAGCTTCTGTTAATGATAGGCCGTCACGGAAGGCGCGGGCGCCGAAGACCTCGGCCGACAGGGAACACACGGGAGTCGTCCCTTCGGGAAAACCCTTGTTTTCCCGGTGTGTTTTTACACCCCGACCCACGGGACCGTCCATCACGACGAAAAACCGGTGACCCCAAGAGGAGCCCACATGAAACGCACTTCCGGAAAGATCCGCAACCTGTTCCACTGGCTGACCCTGGCCGCACTGGCCGCCCTCCTGATGCCCTCCCTGGCCCAGGCCATTCCGGCCTTCGCCCGCCAAGCGGGCCAACCCTGCACCGCCTGTCACTACCAGCATTTCCCCACCCTGAACAGCTTCGGCCGCGCCTTCAAGGCCTCCGGCTATTCCCTGGTGGGGGTGCAGGGACAGGTGGAGGGCGACGGGCTGGCCATCCCCGACACCCTCAACGCCGCCCTGGTGGGCTCCGTCCAGTACATCAAGGGCGACGCCCAGGAATTCGGCCTGCCCGCGGCCCTCTCCCTCTACCTGGCCGGCAAGGTGGCCGACAACGCCGGCTTCATGATGGAGATCCCCTTCAGCCCGCAGGCGGTGGAAGTGGGCGGCAATGAAGGGGAGACCACCGGCGCGGTGGCCCGCTACGGCTCCTTCAAGGGCAGCTATTTCCTCGACGTGCAGGGCGTGAGCGTGGGCCTGCACGGCTACAGCACCGAAATGGCCGGCCCCGCCTACGGCTTCGAGCTGCTCTCCACCGGCGCCATGGGCATGAACGTCCCGGTGACCGGCAACAACGCCATGGGCGCCATCGGCCTGCACATGGAGCACGGCGCTACCCTCATGAGCCAGTTCATGGGCAACATGGACATGCCCATGGCCGGCGCCGCCACCGGCCTCGGCATCTCCGCCCAGAACAGCCTCGGCTACGTGTACGTCTCCCAGTACATCGCCGACCAGAAGGTGGAGCACTTCGCCAGCCCCAAACTGGGCAGCTACCTGCGCGCCGTGTGGACCCCCAACCTGGCCGGCTATGACGTGGGCGTAGGCACGCAGATCTACCTGGGCGAGACCACCACCCCCGAGGGCCGCCTGGACGCCAAGGCCACCACCTTCGACCTCCAGGTGCAGGGCGAAGCCATGGGGCGCCCCATCGGCATCTACGCCAGCTACGCCAGCGCCCCCAAGTCCACCGCCAGCGCCAAGAACTGGTACAACCTCTCCACCGGCGGCGACAACTCCGCCATCGGTATCATGGGCGAGGTGGGCCTGGCGAACCGCCTCTCCGCCTCCCTGGGCTTCGTCTCCGCCACCTACTGGATGGACATGCCCATGGGCGCGATGACCATGCCCATGAAGCAGGAGGGCACCTCCACCGCCCTCGGCCTCACCTGGCTCTTCAAACCCAACATCAAGGCCAGCCTGGACTACGTGGTCTTCGGCGGCGACCTGGACGCCACCAACACCGTGGCCACCGTGCAGGCCGGTTTCTGACGCCCGCCGGAATCGCGACGCGACGGCCCCGCCCCGGCGGGGCCGTTTTCATTTACGGGCGAAGACCTGCCACTGCCACAGACGGGTACGCCCTTCCCGCACCCGCGTGAAGCCGTGCCGGTGGCAAATGGCGTCGATGCGCTCCGGGTCGTGGAGATAGACGCGGAAATCGGAGCGGCCCAGGGCCATGAGCCCGTTCAGCAGGCGCACCCCCAATCGGTTGAGAACATGGCGGCGGGGGTAGGAGAGGGCCAGCAGGCGCGTGGTACGCTCCAAGGCCCGGTCCACCAGCTCCGGGCCCTGGGGGTGGCAACAGACGACCTTGTCCAGAATGGTGACGTCCGCCGGCCCCAACTCGTCGGCGAAGGCGAGGAAATCCCCCACCCGGTAGTCCACCCGCTCGACCAACCCCCGCTCCGTGGCCCAGGCGCGCGCCTCCTCGATCATCGCCGGCGAGAGGTCCACCCCCACCGCCCGCGCCGCCCCCCGCTCCAGCAAGTACTGGTGCAAGGCCCCCACCCCCGAGCCGATCTCCAGCAACCGCGCCCCCTCGACGCCCTCCGCCTCCAGGGCATCGAGCATCTGCCGTTGCAGACGCTCGAACCCCCGGTGCGAGAACCGTTTGCGGTAGCGACGGGCGAAGCGGGAAAAGAGACGCGCGGCGGCGCGGTCGTGGGCGCAGCAATAGGCCATGGCGGATCTCCAAAACAGGACGCCATTTTGACCTCGGTGAACGGAGGATGTCACCGCCTGTTGTAGGATGGCGCCATGGACGCCACGGAATCACGCCTCCACGCCCTTGCCCGCCACCTGCACCGCCTCGCCGCCTGCCGCCGCTGCCCGCGCATGACCGGGCCGCCGGTGCTCGGCGAGGCGGTACTCTCGCCGGTGCTGTTGGTGGGGCAGGCCCCGGGGGTGCGGGAGGTGGAACAGGGGCGGCCGTTCGTGGGGCCGGCGGGGCGCACCCTGTTCGCCTGGCTCGCGCCCCTGGGCTTGAGCGAGGTGAAGTTCCGCCGGCGGGTGTACATGGCGGCGGTGTGCCGCTGTTTCCCGGGCAAGACGGCAGGCGGCTCGGACCGCGCCCCCAGCCGCGCCGAGCAGGCCGCCTGCGCCCCCTGGCTGGCGCAGGAGCTGGACATCCTGCGCCCGCGCCTGATCCTGCCGGTGGGGCGCCTGGCCATCGACCGTTTTCTCGGGCCGGCGCCCCTGGAACAGGTGGTGGGCCAGGTCCACCCCTGGCGCGAGGGGGATCTGGCGGCCGACCTCATCCCCCTGCCCCACCCCTCGGGGGCCTCCCCCTGGCCGCGCAAGGAGCCCGGCAAGACCCTGCTGGCACGCGCCCTGGAACTGCTCGCCGTCCACCCTGCCTGGCGGGCCATCCTGCACCAGCCCCCGCCCCTGGCCTTTGACAAGGCCGGCGCCGATGGCGAGGATGGCGCCCCATGAACGGACCGGACGAACACTGGCGGGCGCGTTTCGCCGGCATCGAGCGCCTGTACGGGCGCGAGGAGGCGGCGGCCATCGCCGGGCTGCACGTGTGCGTGGTGGGCCTGGGGGGCGTCGGCTCGTGGGCGGTGGAGGCCCTCGCCCGCAGCGGCGTGGGGGCCCTCACCCTCATCGACTACGACACCGTGGAGCTCTCCAACATGAATCGCCAGCTCCCGGCCCTCACCGAGACCCTCGGGCGCAAGAAGGGGGCGGTGCTGGCGGAACGGGTGGCGGGCATCCATCCGGGCTGCCGGGTGGAATTCATCGACGACTTCCTCACCGACCGCAATCTGGCCACCCTGCTGGACCCGGCGCGCGGCTACGGCTACGTGCTCGATGCCATCGACAGCATCCGCTTCAAGGCGGACCTCATCAGTTGGTGCAAGCGGCGCAAGCTGCCGGTGATCACCACCGGCGGGGCCGGCGGCCTCACCGACCCCACCCAGATCCAGGTGCGCGACCTCTCCCGCACCTGGAACGACGCCCTCGCCGCCAAGGTGCGCCAGCGCCTGCGGGCGGAATACGGCTTCACCAAGAACCCGCGCCGCTACTTCGGGGTGGACTGCGTGTTCTCCACCGAGCAGGTGCGCTACCCGCGCCCCGACGGCACCGTGGGACCTGAGAAACCGGGCATCCACGGCGTCTCCCTGGACTGCCGCTTCGGCTACGGGGCGGCCAGTTTCGTCACCGGCGCCTTCGCCTTCGCCGCCGTCGCCCGCCTCATCGAACGGCACCTGCGCCGCTGGCGGCGGCAGCGGGATGCGGGCTAGTCGGCGGTCACCACGCCCCGCTCCACCTCGCCGGCCTTGCGCAGCTCGCGTTTCAGGATCTTGCCGGTGGCGTTCTTGGGCAGGGCGTCCATGAACACGAACCGGCGCGGCACCTCGTGGCGCCCCAGGTGGGCGCGGCAGTGCTCGCGCAGGGCGCGCTCGTCGGCCGTCTGCCCCTCCTTGAGGGCCACGTAGGCCACCGGGATCTCCCCGTGCAGCTCGTGCGGCTGGCCCACCACCGCCGCCTCCGCCACCGCCGGGTGGCGGTAGAGGACCTCCTCCACCACGCGCGGATAGACGTTCATGCCGTTGACGATGATGAGGTCCTTCAGGCGGTCGATGATGGCGAAGTAACCGTCGGCGTCGCGCACCCCCAGGTCGCCGGTACGGAAGAAGTCGCCGAAGAAGCTGGCCGCCGTCTCGTCCGGGCGGTTCCAGTAGCCGCGCATCACCGACGGTCCGCGCACGCAGATCTCCCCCGTCTCCCCGTCGGGCAAGGGGCGGCCCTCGCGGTCGCGGATCTCCATGGTCACCCCGGGCACGGGCAGGCCCACGGTGCCCGGCTTGCGTTCGCCGTGCAGGGGGTTGACGCAGGTGACCGGTCCGCACTCGGTGGGCCCGTCCCCCTCCAGCACCGGCACGCCGAAGCGTTCCTCGAAGGCGGCCATCACCGCCTGCGGCATGGCGGCGCCGCCGGAGACGCAGAAGCGCAGACCCTTCAGGGGGGCGGCGGCCTCGTCGGGGAGGCGCAGGAGGAGGGCGTACATGGAGGGCACGCCGAGGAACACCGTCGCCCCGTGCTCGCCGATGGCGCGCGCCACCTGGGCCGGCTCGAAGCGGGGCAGGGGGACGAGGGAGAAGCCGTGCAACAGGGGCGTGAGCATGCCCACGGTGGCGGCGAAGGCGTGGAACATGGGCAGCACCACCAGCAGGCGGTCGTCTGCGGAGAGTTCCAGGGCGGCGGTGACGCTGTCGGTGTTGGAGACCAGGTTGGCGTGCGTCAGCATGGCCCCCTTGGGGCGCCCGGTGGTGCCGGAGGTGTACAACAGGGCGGCCAGGTCGCGGCGCGGGTCC
>Ga0256832_1003289_pt1 | contig 11002 bp, 10 predicted proteins | sample 134614metaG_FD_190534 | JGI IMG/M metagenome (GOLD analysis project Ga0256832, IMG submission 190534) | Hydrothermal vent microbial communities from Lau Basin, Pacific Ocean - 134-614 | ecosystem: Environmental > Aquatic > Marine > Hydrothermal vents | place: Pacific Ocean: Lau Basin | collected...
CAGGCCATAAGCCACTTCCTGTGGATAGGCGTGGTTGCTTCCCTGGCGGCCGTGTTGCTCATGCTGGCGGTGCAGCGCGTGGTGATACGCCGGGCCTTTGCCCGCCTTGACCCGGTTCGCCAGGACCTGCGTGAAGTGCGAGTGGGCAGGCGCAGCCAGGTGGGAGAGGACGTACCAGCGGAAGTGCTGCCCGTAGTGAGGGAGTTCAACCGGCTTCTCGATACCTGGAAGGAGCATCAGGAACGCTCCCGGAATGCCGTGGGCAACCTGGCTCACGCCCTCAAGGCGCCCCTGAGCCTCATTGCCCGCCAGGGTGAAAGGAGCGGAGATAGTCAGCTTCGGCAACAGGCGCAAACCATGCAGCAGCTTGTGGAAAGGGAGCTGAAGCGGGCGCGCATTACCGGGCGTGCAGTGGCGGGAAAACATTTTCGCCCCCAAGAAGACCTGGCAGACATCGTCGATACCGTGCAGACCCTGTATCATCAAAAGGCACTGGAGTTCGAACTGGAGGTGGATGCGCCTGAATCCCTGGCAGTGGATCAGAACGATATGCTGGAGATGGCGGGCAATCTTCTGGACAATGCCGCCAAATGGGCCAGCCACAGGATTCATTCGCAATTGCTGGCGGGGAGTGAGCTGGTGCTGATCGTTGAGGACGACGGGCCGGGAATAGCCCCGGAGCAGCGTGAGGTCCTGCTGGCCCGCGGCCAGAAACTGGATGAGAACCAGCCCGGCCATGGTCTTGGGCTGGCCATCGTCAATGATATCGTGCGGCAGTATGGCGGGGAGCTGCGCCTAGAGGACTCAGCTCAGCTGGGTGGCTTGCGGGCGGTGGTTCTGCTGCCGCTGGCATGAGGTCCAAATTTTCCAGGGACAGACTATCCCACCATTCGCCGGATACCGGGCGGCCTGTATCAATGTCATACCGGTAATGGCGGATGACTTCTCCCTGGCCGCCCACCGTTACGGACAGGACAGTCTTGCCGCAATGACTGTCCAGGTCGGTCCCCAGGACCGGGTATTTATTTTTTTCGCGCAACTCCTGGAGAATCGCGCTCTTGATGGCCGACCGGTGCTTGCGGGTGTTCTCGATACCCTCTGTTGCCTTCCACAGCCACCAGCCCGTGAACACCAGCCCAGCAACAGCAAAAGAACAAGTCCCCGGTTTCCCGTAGATGGCACTGTCATTGCCTTTTCCGGCTGCGCAGCTTCATTTCCTCCTGCAGCGTATGAACGAGCTCCTGGTTAGAAATGTGCTGATCACCATCTCTGTCCACCTTCTCGAATACCCAGAGTTGCCGATAAGGCTCCCTGACCCGGCGCTTGTTCAGGAAGACCTTGAACTCCTCCCGATCCAGGTAACCATCGGCATTGCTGTCATAGGCACTGTAGACACTGCCTTCATCAGCCAGGGCCAGGCTACCGGGCAACAGCAGGGAAAACGCCAGCAGCAACCTTGTTGAACCACGGTATTTCACGGACATGATCGCCTCCTGAAACAACAGTCATCAATCATCGTAACGTCCGTAACCGGGAATATTGACCTGGTGTTCATTGTAGGAGCCTCTGTTGGCGCCGGTATGACAGGCATCGCAGTTGCTGAAGGAACCGACCTTCGGATTGCCTCTTACCAGGCGTGCGGGTATCTCCCGATGTTCATGCACAAAATACGGAAGTTCACTGATTCTTAGAGGTGTTCCTCTCAGACCGCGAACCAACTTGTTACTCACCTGGTAATTCCCGCGTCCTGCGGCGTTGTTGAGGAGATAGGCAAGTATGGCATTCCACTCTCCCCGGGGGAGTTCTGCGTTCTCGCCAAAGTGATTTTCCAGTCCAGCCATCAACCGCTCCCAGGAATGGGCGGGAAGCAATCCCGGCAGATAGGCCATGTGGCAGGATCCACACTCATTGCGATAGAGGGGATTATCCACCGGCGCCACACCCGGTCGCGCGTTGACGCCCCAGGGGCGCATGTACCGGTCTTCGTCATCGTCATCGGCCAGACTCATGCCACTCAGCCCTGTTGTAATCATGGACATGGCCAACATATATACATTGAGTTTTTTCATTTCAATACCTCCGGGTGTAACATGAATTCATTGATTTGCAAGATAAGCCAGGATATCGGCCTTTTCCTGCGGGGTGCAGATTCTACCCAACGTCCATTTACAGTTTCTGTGAAACCACTTTTCGATCTTCTTCTTGTCGGTCAGGCGGTCCGCATTGACTGATGGCGCCATGGGTTTTATCAACTTTCCCGTACGGGCATGTTTCCCTGGCTTGCGGAGATCATTCGTATGACAGGTGACGCAGGAGCGTTTCTGCCCTGTCTTAGCATCCACCTGAACGCGCTTCCAGAGATTCTCGCCATTCACCGCATTGTATTTTCCGGCTCCTTCCTTCCCGTATTCTGCAAGCAGTTCCTGAACGGCAGATGCCTGTGCTGTTACAATAAGTCCACACGATATGCCAACAAGAAAAATCGCAGACATCATTCTCCTATTTACTTTAATCGCCATTTCCTACCTCACATCTGTTGGTATGTTTAATGTTATGACATGAACATGAAACATCGCTGAATATTACATTATTCGTGTCATGTTTTTCCCATTGAAGGGAATCCGCATGGCACCGTCTTCAAACCAGCCCTGCCGTGCGTCCAGGTGACAGGCAGTACAGTTGTGCCGGCCGCCGATGTTGGATCGCGTCCACAGCTTTTCCGGAATATCCTTGTGCTTGTTTTTCCAGTAGCTGGTTTCGGTGATGCGAACAGGTGTCTTCGCTGCGGGGATGCTGTTGTGTATCTTCCACGATGCCTCTGTAACGGTATTTCCGGCTTCACCTGTCACAGCATAGGCCCGCAGCCGTGAAATCGTGCCCGCGTCCAGATAAAGGTCCTCGGAAAAATGGTTCTCTTGCTGCGTCAGCAGCCTGTTCCAAGACCGGCGTGGCAGCAATGAAGGATGGTAGGCAAGGTGGCAGGCGCCGCATTCTTCCTCCCAGAGCGCATTGCGGGAGAGCATCGGACCTGAAAACGGCAGGTATGGCTCATTGCCTGAATGAAGGAGATACCCTCTTCCCCACCACAGGGAGAATCCCAGCATAACCCCCAGCAGCGCCAGGGCAACAGCCGCATGAGGCTGAACATTCTCTGTTCTTGCTCTGGTATCCGTTCTCTTGTACCCGGTGAGCATGGCCAATGGCAGGCTTTCCCGATGCAGCATACTTTCCCTGAACACCGCGACCAGATGTAGGCCAACCATTGACAACATGGCCCAAGCGAGCGCTTGATGTGACGCATGGAACAGGGCGGCCCATTCCCGTTCAAGGATTCCTGCCAAGGGGCCATGGCCTTCTTCCACGCCCAGGGTAAGCAGACCGGTGATGGAGATCATCAGCCCCAATGACACCAACAGCAGGACCGCCCAGCCTCCGGCCGGATTGTGTCCCAGATGTCGTGGCGCCTTTCCGCCAGCGGCTTTCTTCAGGTATTCCCATGCTTCGGGCATCGGGCGGATGAAACTGCTGAACCTGGCATGGAAAGAGCCCGCCAGCCCCCAGTACAAACGGAACAGCAGCAGAAAGAAGAACAGATAACCCGCCAGCACATGGAGATGCAGATACTGGTCGCCGCGCAACAGCCAGGCGGCAACATAGCTCGATACCAGTCCCCAGTGAAATACCCTGGTAGGCAGATCCCAGACACGAAGCTTGCTGCTGACCATGGCTGCATCCTGCCCACTCAGTCCTCAGGATCCCGCGGCTTCCTGCCGGTGACCATGGCCCGCACCAGGTTTTCGTGGTGCAGACGGCTGCTGACCACTACACCGGCAATATGCAGGAACACCAGCAGCAGGGTCAGATTGGCGAAGAATTCATGCACTTCCTCCAGCATCTCATTCTCCCCGCCCTCATGTTCATCATCGTCATCATCTGCCCAAGCCTTTGCCGGCAGCATCACCTGACCGATTTCAGCCATGGATGAGGCGCCAACGCCAGAATCCAGCACCAGGCCACTGCCCACGGTGAAGGAAAGGCTGAACAGCAGAAGGAGCACCATCACCCCACCCGCAGGATTGTGCCCCAGGTAACGCCTGGGCTTTCCGGAGAACAGTGACCGGGTGTAGCCGATCACCTGACGAGGGGAGTAGAGAAAATCCGAGAACCGGGCATGCTTGCTCCCCACGAATCCCCAGATCAGCCGGAACACCAGCAGGCCAGTGATCAGGTAGCCGGCCCAGACATGCAGCTGGTCGAGCTCATCACCGCTTAGGTAGGCCACGGCAAAACCCGCCACCAGGGTCCAGTGAAACACCCTGATCAACGGATCCCAGACTCTGACTTCCTCATCTTCAATTTCTGTAGCCATTATTGCCTCCGTTTTTGGTAGTAATCGGCTCTTGAACAAAAGCCTACAAGAACAACATGAAACCATCCTTAATCGAAACTGAAACCAGGATGAAAATTCCCGGCATGCCACGCAACCACTCCTCTTTCCCGGAGGCGGAAATCAGGCCGGCGCCTCTTCGACACGGACGCAAACACTGGGAAACAGTGCGAAAACCAACACCTCTGAAACAATTTGGAACAAGATTCCCGGTAGCTGAAACACCCTGGAAACCGGTCTTCCATAGAATTACCGGTAACACGAAATGGCCGGACGGCCAGAAATGCAGATTCAGACAGATGGAGAAATACTGATGAAACTGAAGAAAATCATAGTTGCCCTTCCCTTCCTGACCCTCCTCTCCGGCCCGGCCGCCATGGCAGCATTTTCTATCCCGGGCCTGACGAATGACCCAAACCCCACGGATTCGACAGCAGGAAACGGGCTGGCAGACCTGATTCCCGGCAACACCAATATCCCCGTATCGCCTCCCCAGAACCACCCCGTTCCAGTGACGCCCAACAATCCCGTGGTCGACAAGCCAGTACCTACCGACATCTGGTGGGGAACCCCTCCTCAGGACAACAACAATACCGGCGTATTGCCGGTCATTCCCCTGAGTGACGAAGAAGCTGCCACCTTGCTGCACATGCGCGAGGAAGAAAAACTGGCTCGGGATGTTTACCTGACCCTGTTCGACGCCTGGGATGCTGCCGTGTTCGGCAACATTTCCAACTCCGAACAGAAGCACATGGATACCATGCTGTCCAAGGTGGAAATGTATGATTTGGTCGATCCAGTAACCGATGACACGGTCGGCGCATTCGAGACAGAGGATTTTGCCCAGCTGTACGATCAGCTGACAGAAAAAGGCATGGAGTCCCTTGAAGCCGCGCTCATGGTCGGCGGCCTCATCGAAGAGCTGGATATCCTGGATCTGCAGCAGGCCATCGAGGAATCCGATCATCCGGATGTAATCCAGGCCTATGAGAATCTCATGCGTGGCTCCCGCAATCACCTGCGCCAGTTCGCATCTCAGATCGAAAGCCTGGGACTCATCTATGAGGCTCAAATGATGACCCAAGAAGAGGTGGATGAAATCATCAACTCACCCATGGAGCGTGGTGGCCGGGGTCACTAATCTCTTTCCCCAGGAATTTAGGGGCCATACAACTATTATCCTCTTCGAGGAACAGGATCTCCGGGAAACCCGGGGTGGTTCATATGATTGTTGCTGCTGTTTTCGTTTCCCGGGCCAGAGCTAGACGACTAACCTGCAAACAGGCTGAAACCAGGAATTCTTAACAAGATTTCAGGGAGTAAGAGTCCTTGTTGGTTCGTCACCCCCTCTGTCAGGACCAAGAGACAGATCTGGCACCAGAGAAACCCGATTCTCCCCTTGACCCATGGAAGTCTTGACAGACGGCCGCCTCGAAGCACGATAGTAATTAATTACTATCTTACCTAGGCTGCATTATGACGCCTCACCATCCCAAGCACATGCCGGCGGAAGAACGACGCGCTGTCACTGTCGAAACCGTATTGGAACTGGCTGCGGAGCAGAATCCCGGGGAGATCACCACGAGCGTGATCGCCAAGCGCATGGGCGTGACTCAGGGCGCTCTGTTCAGGTACTTCCCGAGCAAGGATGCACTTTGGCAGTCGGTGTTGGAGTCGGTGGCCGAGCGCTTGATGAAGCGTATTGAGCGTGCTGCGACCAGCGTTGAATCCTCCCTGGCTGCCCTGGAGGCAATGTTCATGGCACATGTGGGCTTTGTCACCGAGCATCCTGGGGTGCCCCGATTGCTGTTCGGCGAACTGCAGAAAGCCGAAGCCACCCCCGCCAAGCGCAGGGCCCAGGCCCTGATCCGGCGTTATGGAGAGCGATTGCAGGAACTGTTGGAGCGCGGCAAGGCCTGCGGGGAACTTGATTCGACACTGGATGAAAATGCTGCTGCCACGGCTTTCATCGGCGCGCTTCAGGGGCTGATTATGCAATCACTTCTAGTCGGCGATGTGGGCCATATGTGCCGTGAGGCTCCGGGAGTGTTCTCCCTTTATCGCCGTGGCATCGGGAGTGGAAAATGAAAGTACCTTCCCAGCAGCGCCAGATCCTTGCTTTGGTCGCGGTGATACTGCCACTGCTGTTGTTGTTCGCTTATGTGGCCATTCGTTCCGGGCCACTGGCGCCCGTTGCTGTGACTGTGATGCAGGTGGAATCGCAACCGATCAGCCCGGCACTGTTCGGTATCGGCACGGTGGGGGCGCGTTATAACTACAAGATCGGACCCACAACCGCCGGGCGGGTCAAGCAGCTGTACGTGGATGTGGGTGATCGTGTCGAGGTGGGTCAGGTGCTGGGGGAGATGGATCCGGTGGATTCGGACGCGCGCATCCGCGCCTTGCAGGCGGCGTTGAAGGCTACCAGGGCCGCGGTGAGACAGGCCGAGGCCAAGGCGGTCTATGCCAGATCCCAGGCCCGGCGTTATGAAAAGTTGCTCGGTGCAGACAGCGTCAGCGAGGAGCAGGTGGCCACCAAACGCCAGGAACTGGCTGTGGCCGAAGCTGCTCTGGCCGCGGCGCGGGATGAAGTGAACCGTATCCAGGCCGATATCGAAGCCCTGCACGCCCAGCGCGGCCACCTGAAACTGATATCCCCTGTGGTGGGGCTGGTGGTGGCGCGTGAGGCCAACCCGGGCTCCTCCGTGATGGCTGGCCAGGCGGTGGTGGAGGTAATCGATCCGACCATTCTTTGGATCGATACCCGGTTCGACCAGATCAGTGCTGCAGGGTTGGCTACCGGTCTGCCAGCCATGGTTCGTCTGCGTTCGCGTCATGAACAGCGCTTCAAAGGCCGGGTGCTGCGTCTGGAACCCCTGGCTGATTCGGTTACCCAGGAGATGCTGGCCAAGATCGTATTCGAACGTGAGCCCCTGCCGATGCCTCCTCTAGGCGAGTTGGCGGAGGTGACCGTCTCCCTGCCATCGCTGCCGGCCCGTCCGGTGATTCCCAATGCCGCGATCCGTGAGGTGGAGGGCCGGCAAGGCGTCTGGCTATTGGTTGACGATGGCCTCCGTTTTGTGCCGGTGGAACTTGGATGCAGCGATCTCGATGGCCGAGTGCAGGTGCTCAACGGCCTGAAGGAAGGACAGCGTATCGTGGTGTACAGCGAGAAGGCGCTGACCGAGCGTAGCAGGATCAATGTGGTTGAGCAGGTTCCGGGAGTCGTGCCATGATCAGTCTCGCCGGGCGCGACATCCTGCATGCCTGGGGCAAATTCATCTTTACCGGAATCGGGCTGGGCCTGCTGATTGGTGTCACCCTGACCATGGCGGGGGTGTACCGTGGTATGGTTGCGGACGGCAAGGCGCTTCTCGACAATAGCGGTGCCGACCTTTGGATAGTGCAGCGTGACACTCTCGGTCCTTATGCCGAGTCTTCCAGTGTCTATGACGACCTGTGGCGTGGTGTTCGCGCCATGCCTGGTGTAGCCGCTGCGGCCAATGTTACTTATCTCACCATGCAGGTGCGTCATGGGCAGCGGGACGTGCGCGCCATGGTGGTGGGCATCATGGCTGGAAATGCTGGAGATCCGGGCTGGCCCCCCTATCTCGTAGCGGGACGGCAGATCACCCGCGGACATTACGAGGCGGTGGCCGACATCGCCACCGGTTTCAAGCTGGGGGACGAGCTGAAGATCCGCCGTAACCGTTATAACGTGGTGGGACTCACACGCCGCATGGTCTCCTCCAGCGGCGATCCCATGGTGTTCATTCCCCTCAAGGACGCCCAGGAAGCGCAGTTCCTCAAGGACAACGACGCCATCTGGATGCAGCGTCGCCGTACCGCCGCCAATCCGGCGTTCAACCGTCCCATCGTGCCGGGCCTGCTGGAGGCCATCCTTGACTCGCAAACCACCAATAACTATGTCAACGCCGTCCTGGTGCGCTTGGCGCGGGGCTACACATCGGAGGAGGTGGCTGAGCCGATCCGGCGTTGGAAACGACTCACCGTGTATGATCGCTCGCAGATGGAGGAGATCCTCATTGGCAAGCTCATCGCCACCTCAGCCAAGCAGATCGGCATGTTCCTGGCTATCCTCGCGGTGGTTAGCGCCGCCATCGTCGCCTTCATCATCTATACCCTCACCATGGACAAGATCCGGGAAATCGCGGTGCTCAAGCTCATCGGCACCCGCAATCGCACCATCGCCAAGATGATTATGCAGCAGGCCTTGGCCCTTGGCTCCATCGGCTTTGTGGTGGGCAAGATCGCCGCCACCTTCGCCGCACCGCACTTTCCCAAATATGTGCTGCTGATGCCGGCGGACTCCATCGCCGGGTTCTTTGCCGTGATGCTGATCTGCGTGCTGGCCAGCCTGGTGGCCATCCGCCTGGCGCTCAAGGTCGATCCGGCCGAAGCCATTGGAGGTTGAGATGAGGGGCAAGGGCATTCATATCGAAGGACTGTCAAAACGCTACGGCGAGGGCGATACCGCCGTATTGGCGCTCAAGAACGTGAACATGACGGTGGTGCCCGGCGAAGTGGTGGGCCTGATCGGTCCCTCCGGCTCCGGCAAGAGCACCCTGCTCAAATGCCTGGGCGCGGTGATTGATCCTACGGCCGGGCGCATGATGCTGGGCGATGAGGTGATCTACGATGACGGTTGGAAGGTGCGTGACTTGCGAGCCCTGCGCCGGGACAAGATTGGCTTCGTGTTCCAGGCGCCTTACCTGATTCCCTTCCTTGATGTCACCGACAATATTGCCCTTCTGCCGATGCTGGCCGGGGTGCCCAACAACCAGGCCCGCACCCGGGCACTGGAACTGCTCACCGCCCTGGACGTGCAGCACCGGGCAAAAGCCATGCCCTCCCAGCTTTCGGGTGGAGAGCAGCAGCGAGCGGCCATTGCCCGGGGGCTTGTCAACCGACCACCAGTGATCCTGGCGGACGAGCCAACCGCTCCCTTAGATTCGCAACGGGCAATGGCGGTGATCCGCATCCTCAATGACATGGCCCGGCGCTACCAGACGGCGATCATTGTCGTCACCCATGACGAAAAGATCATCCCCACCTTCAAGCGCATCTATCATATACGCGATGGCGTCACTCACGAGGAAGCCGGTGAGGGGCGTGGATTCGACTGAGCCCCGCTCCTGCATCCTAGTCGGCTAGTCATTTCAATATCACTCCTGGTTTAACCCGAATATTTCACCCGGTCGCTGGAAAAACATGCCAGCTTACTGTATTCATGGAGAATTTTGGAATATTAGCAAAGTACAATATGTTACAGGGCATCGCTGAACGCGCCCTCGCACCGGTCTCGCCGTCCATCTGCAGTTTTTGCTCAATCATCAATAGCTTGGACTATTGATTCAATCGCAAATCCGCACCTGAACGCCGATCCCGGCACGATCATCGCGTTCCCGGGTGAAACATTCGGGTTAAAGCACAAGTAACAACATGTTTGGTTGCCGAGGAATTCGCGATGGCGGAGCGTAAGCGGATGTGTCATATCCAACGGCCTCATGTGCCAAATGCCACTAAATACCCGGTTTTCTGAGACACGAATATCTTAACTTGCTGATATTACTAAATACTTATGCTTGGCATGGTTGTTGCTTTTCTAGCGGAATGGTACTGCACACACAAGATATTCAGTCCGCTCTGAATACGTTATTGACCAGGGGGTAACAACAATGAATAAGTTTTGGCGGGTATCCGTGGGTTCACTGCTGGCAACGACTGCGGTTGCTGCTTCAGTTGCTGGCGCGCAAGCCGTGGACGAAGAAAAACTTCATCCGGCCATTCCGCTGCTGGATGAATCAGGCGCCAATGTGCTCAAGAGCGGGAAGCCCTACAGCCCCCGCACTACTTGCGGTCAGTGTCACGACTACGAGTCCATCACCCATTCTTTCCACATCGAGCAGGGCAGGGATGAAACGGATGACGATTTCGGCAAGAGAATCGGCCTGCCCCAGCTTGTGGGTCCCGGTTATTTTGGCGGCTACAACTGCATGGGCAGCAACAACCCGGACCAGCTGGCGAAAAAGGACAATGCTTCGGCGGATGACTTTGCCGACAAGGGCGCGGCAGGATGGATACAGCGCTGCGAGGGATGTCACAGCGGCGGCGGCTGGATGGAGAAGGACCGGCAGGGCCGCCGTTATGATGAAGTCGATCCGGATACTGTCAAGCCATTCGATGGTGATTATTACAACCGTGGCACGGATTCCAACAACCAGCCGGCCGATGCCAGCGTGGTGTCCCAATGGGACTGGAAGAAAAGCGGCGTGGTGGAGAACGACTGCCTCATGTGCCATATCGATCAGGGGCGGCTACAGGTATTCGACGAGCGCCTGAACGTGGAGGATGGCCCGGACGGTTACGACTTGTGGCGAACCCTGCGCCGTTACAAGTTCATCGACAATGGTTTCTTCCGCTACAACGCCACGGCGATGATGGAATACCTGAACATCAGGCATCCTGATGGCGTGAACAAGGACGTGAACCTGGTCACGGTGGCCAAGAAAAACATTACTGTGGAAGAAGGTCATCGTGGCACGGATGTGGATTACGAGCTGGACCTGGACAATAACGGTAATCCCAAGCTCA